>OIWV01000034.1_pt1 | contig 111288 bp, 120 predicted proteins | sample 1587751 | NCBI WGS metagenome assembly OIWV01 (sample SAMEA3888913, study PRJEB22519) | human gut metagenome | biome: human gut; feature: human-associated habitat; material: faeces | place: Denmark | collected 2010
AGTTCGCCGCCCGGATCGAACAGATCAAGGCAGAGAACCCGCATGACGAACTGGACATGGACAACGCGGGCAGCGCCGCCATGGTCTCCAACTGGCGGGATGTGCTGACTATCTATGCCGTGCAGACGACCACGAATGACACATCACCGGATGAGGTTGCAACACTGACGGAAGAAAAGATGGAGATCCTTCGTGAAATCTTCTGGGATATGAACGCAATCTCCTACCGCCTCGAAACTGTCTCAGGCGGCGAAGATGCGGGCGACACCGTCATCCTGCATATCACCGTCACGGTAAAGGATCACCTGCAGATGGCGGATGAGTACCGATTCAACGCAGATCAGCGAAAGCTGCTGGAGGAACTCATACAGCCGAAATATCAGGACCTGTTCATGGCTTTGACTGGAAGTTATCAGGACATCGAGCTGAGTCCTGACGAGGTGGCAAAGATCATGGAAAACCTTCCCGCCGATCTCAGCGAGGCACGCAGAGAAGTTGTGTTGACTGCATATCAGCTCTTGGGCAGAGTCCACTATTACTGGGGCGGAAAATCTTTGGTGATCGGCTGGGACTCCCGCTGGGGGATGCCGATGGAGGTCACTGCCGAAGGCAGCTCGACCACCGGCACCGTGCGTCCCTTTGGACTGGACTGCTCGGGAATGGTAGATTGGGTATTCTACAATCAGAGCGGCGGGCAGTACGTCATAGGACATGGCGGCGGGGCCACTGCCCAGCACAGCTACTGCACACCCATTGACTGGAGCGACGCTCAACCGGGCGACCTTGTGTTCTATCCGGAGGATTCGCACGTCGGCATTGTCTGTGGCTTTGACAGCAGCGGCAATATTATGATCATCCACTGCGCCAGCGGGTACAACAACGTGGTGGTGACCGGAAAAGCTGGCTTTACAACGATTGGCAGGCCGGAATACTACGGCGAATAACTTAGAGAGGCTCATAGGACATTCCCCTATGAGCCTCTCTATTTTTTTGCGCGTCCGCTTTACCGCAATATAGTGCAAAAGTGAGGTCGAAATCCGTCTATCTCTCATATTGACTTTGCGCATAGGTGTTTGATAAACTCCGTGTCAAACAAAAAGCCATTTACGGACGCCGCCGAAAATTATCCGCGGTTTAAACAATAACGATAACAGGAGGAACCTATCATGGCATTTGAGATCGATGTCATTGAAGATGCGTTTTATACTTCATGGTGGATCGTCCACTCAGAGCACTTCCCTGTAGATTCGGTAAATATCTATGCGGAATGCTGCCTTGCGGGGCCAGAAGTCCCGCAGCAGTACATCGTAAATCTTTTCTTCTCCGTCGGCTTGAACCCTGCGAGAGAGCACCTGACGTACAGGCTATTCGGAGAAGACGCGATGTCAAAAGAGGCGATTGACAGCGAGATTGCCCGACTGCTCCATAAGATACTATCAGATAATTTTGACGAAACCATTGAAAGGTACTTGCATCACGAATCCCTGTTGAATGACTTTTCCTGATGGACCACCTCTTCTGGTCTTTCACCTGAAACAACCAGTCCGCTCAATGCTTTCGCACACGCAAAAGCATTGAGCGGACTTCTTTATTTCTGATTTTGAAAAGTATCATGCTGCGAGAGTGTGTCTTTTTAGACTTTGCCCCGGTCCATCAACAAATGTCACTTTGGCCAGTTGCTGAAGCAGTTCATCGCCGTTAGCCAGGTTCTGCGAGATGGGTATTCTTATGTTTATCGTTCCTTGTTCAAGTTTTGCGAACAGATGCTTGTTATCAATGAAATAATCCTGAACACACTGGAAATAAACATCGTTTGTCTCTGTGTCGGCAACAAACAGCACGAAAGCGGTTGATGCCCCTAAAGCGTACTCTATGGTCTTAACCGGCATTGGAAATGATATGTATGCGCCACCCTCTATTTTTTTGACTGCACCTGTGGCTTTAATCTGCCCTTCGATTTTATGATTACGCCATTCATCGTTTTCAGATAGTTCAATTACACAGTCTCTCCCATAATCATTTCCGGTTTCTTCTCTATAGTCCCAGTGATTCGAATCTATCTGAAAATGCACAATGGCCCGTCCTCGAGATCCTATTTTTCGATTATTGTCATCTTTTGGTCTTGCCATATCTGTTTACTCTCTCATTTTTGTTTTCATTCGGCTGTAATAACATCGTTTTATTTCGAGATTATATACCATTTTCGGCCATTTTTCAATATCTCATAGATATCGTGCCTAATAGGGCAGACATTACTATTAGGTTACACAAGGTCAATCGACCGAGTGTGACCTAATTTTTTTGTCCGTTTGGAGGTGAGGACATGGCCGACTATGCTTTTAGAACCATCGGGGACCGCCTGGAAATTCAAAGGCTATGGGAACAGGGATACTCCCCGAAAGAGATCGCCGGGACCGTCGGGAAGTCCCTGGACGTGGTTTATACGGAACTTTCCCGGGGCCGGGACGGGACGCGCCTGCCGGACCAGCGCCTGCGGTACAGCGCGGAACTTGCCCAGCGGAAGGTGCAGCAGTCCCTGGAGCGGCGGGGCAGAAAAGCCGGAAAGCCCACCGACGGCAAGGCGGCGGGCCAGTAAGGACGCCAGAAAGGAGAACCGCATGGGACAAGAAGAACCCAAAGGGCGCAGGGCTTTTCGGAAGATCCTGGAGGATCGAAACGAAAAAATGAGGCGACTTTTGATGAAGATGGAGGCAGAGGACGCCAAAAGAGAGGCCAAGGACGCCGCGAGGGAGCAGAGGGCGATCAGGGAGGCCGTGGAGGAGGCCAAGACGTTCCGGGAGTACCTGGAGGCGGAGGGCATTTCATACACCACCCTGCTGCACCTGATAGCGTTACAGGAGGACATGAGCAGTCTTGCCCACAATATCCTCCTGGGCTATGAACACGGGGAGGGCTGGCCAAGTGGGACCTGACGAAAAGAACACCGGACCGCTGGCGGTTTACATAGACGGCCAGCCGGTGGGGACCGCATACGGAGAGATCCCGGAGATCTCCCTGGCGGAGGAAGGACCAACGGAGGCCGTGCCGCCGGCCGTGATCTCCGGCGGGTCCATGACCATCACACTGGAGCAAGCCAGCGAGGCCATGAAGTCACTGGTGGGGGCATGGGGCGCGATATGTACGACCATAGAGCAGGCCGGAAAGACGCTGACCAGGGTATGGCAGGCCGCAAGGGTGGCGCTGGAGTTCCAGGAGGCCATGCGGTGGGCCTCCGTCTACAACCGTCCCCTGGCCTATCGCTACCGGCACACCAAGAAAAAGCGGACCCGGAAGAAGTACGCCAAGCGGATCCTGGCCTGGTATCGGGAGGAGGTCCTGTAAATGTTGAGGCTGACGGCGAACAAAACAAAACTTTACACACTGGTGGCGGGATATGTGGAAAATCTCCCGCCAATGCGCGGCGGGACCATCTTTGTGAAATATCCGCGCACCCCGGACTATGCCCTGGACTGGATCACGCCGGAATGGAACAAGGCCCACGCCTTTTTCTCCACCTGCATGGGGCGCCCTCTCCTATCCGTCGAGATCCGGGACGGAGAAACCGGAAAGACGGTAAGCAGGAATGTCTACAACCTGGACCTGCAGGACCTCCGGGAGCGGGGTATGGTGGAGGAGTTCACCACGGCGGCGGAGCGCCGGCGTATAGAAAGGGGTGCCGACAATGGCGGACTTTCTCCCGCTACCTGATAAGGAATACCAGGTGATTTATGCGGATCCCCCGTGGGAGTACCGGCAACACGGGACCACGGCCAAGAGCCGGGGAAACGCCGCCAAGCACTACCAGACCATGACAACCGAGGATATATGCAAATTGCCAGTGAAGAAAATCTGCGGGGGGGGGGCCGCCTGTTTCATGTGGGCAACTTTCCCAAACATCGCGGAGGCGATCAAGGTTCTGGAGGCGTGGGGGTTCGTTTACAAAACCGCCGCTTTCGTGTGGGTCAAGACCTACGCCAAGAGCGAGCGGCCATTTTGGGGAATGGGCGCCTACACCCGCGCAAACGCGGAGGTGTGTCTGCTGGGGGTGTCCCCTGGGTTCAAGGCCCGGGAGCGGATCCGCAGCCACCGCGTCCACCAGGTGATCACGGCCCCGTTTGAAGGACACAGCAAAAAACCAGACGAAACGCGCCGGCGGATCGTGGAACTGCTGGGGGACGTTCCCCGGCTGGAACTGTTCGCCCGGGACCGCGCCCCAGGGTGGGACGCATGGGGGAACGAGGTTCCGCCGGCGGAATAGGAGGAACCAATGAACGAACGGAGGCGGCGCCCGGCCCGGCTGGAAATCGGCCAGGAAGTGGTGCGGACGCCGGAAACCATCTTCGAGGAGGCGCACGGAAAGGCAATCCGGCGGCCCATGCGGGGCCGTGTGGACTATATCCACCCCATGGGGCGGTTCCATATCGTGGCTTTCGAGGTGCGCGGGAAAACCATCAAAGAAACCTTTCAAGGTGTGGAGGTATAGACCATGGACAGAAAAGCGGAGTTTTTGAAGATCTGGACCGAGCGGGTACAGCGGGACTATGCGGACGCCCTCCTGGCGTGGCTGGAGCGGGAAACGGACTTTTTCGAGGCCCCCGCCTCCACCAGGCACCACGGAGCGCACCCTGGCGGCCTGCTGGAACATTCCCTGAACGTGTACCACCGCCTGCGGGCCATCGTGTGCGTGGAAACCTACGGGGCCACCACCTCCGACCTGCTGGCAGAGGACGTGGAGGAAACGGTGGCCGTCCTGGCCCTGCTGCACGACGTGTGCAAGGTGAACTGCTACCACACCGAAACCCGCCGGCGGAAGAACCCGGAAACCGGATACTGGGAGGACTACCAAACGTATGCGTTTCGGGACCCCCTCCCACTGGGCCACGGAGAGAAAAGCCTGTACCTGATCCAGCGTCACATGGACCTGGAGCCGGAGGAGGCCCTGGCCATCCGGTGGCACATGGGGGCCTATGACAACGCGGCAAAGGGTGACGGCCGCGCCCTTTCGGCGGCCATGGCCGCCTCCCCGTGGGTGTGGCGCCTCCAGCAGGCGGATATGTGCGCGGCCTGGGTAGATGAACGGGAGGCGGCGGAGGAATGAAAAAGACCCTTTGCAAGCCGTGCGCGGTTGAGATCGCCGCCCGCAGGGATCGGGAGGTCAAGCAACTGCCTGGGCGGTCCGAGAAAATCACCTGCGACAAGTGCGGCCGCCGGCGGTATGGCCTGCCCTATGAGGTTAAGCGAGTATTTTTCACGGGAGGGGCCAGGAAATGAGCCAACGAAAAGCGAAAGAATACCGCCAGGCCATGGAGCAGTACAGGGGCGTGGTGGTGGACGTGGACGACCTGAAACGCCGGATCGGGGCCATGGAGGCCCGCCACCGCCGGGAGGACCGCGACAAGGTGGAGGAAATCCGCCGGCGCCAGGAGGCGATCAGGGAGCGGGCCGACCTGGAGCGGGCCAAGGCCATGGAAAAGGAGGAGGCAGCGCGGAGGGCGGAGCGGCGCCGCAAGAGCGAACAGCGCCGGCGGGCAGTTCGTCGCCGGAGGATCACCGCCGTGGCCTGCCTGGGCGCCGTCCTCCTGGCCATGGTGTGGGCCATCGCTATGGCCTGCGCGGCGGCCGGAGAGGAGGAAACAGCCATGCCCACGCCCGTGGCGCTGGCGCCGGTGTCCACCGTGACACCAGAGGCGGGAGAGGACCCGCTGGAGGCGGAGAAGATCGAGGCCGCCCTGCTGGAACAGGGGTATTTCTCCGACGCCATCCCCTTGCCCTATGACCTGCAGGACACCATGAGGACGGCCTGCGAGGAATACGGGTGCCCCTATCCCCTGGCGCTGGCCGTGGCGGAGGTGGAAAGCAACTTCGACGTGGAGGCCGTGGGCGCCGTGGGTGAGGTGGGGGTCATGCAGTTAAACCCGGGGCCGGAGAATACATACTGGATCAACCTGCAGGCGGAAACCAACCAGGACCCAACCACGCCGGCCGGGAATATCGTCTGCGGGGTGTACCTGCTGGGGACCCACCTGATCAACTATGAGGACACAGAAAAGGCCCTTATGGCCTACAACATGGGGCCGGCCGGGGCGCTCCAAGCGTGGGAGGATGGGATCACCTCCACGGAGTACACCGAAAAAGTCATGGAGGCCATGGACCGCTGGGAGGCGGCGCTGGGTTGAAACCGTTCAATTTCAACGAGGGGAGCCGGGAGCAGACCAGATGCGAGGCGGTGGCGCGGGCCAGGTTCCACCGCTGGCAGGCCCCGGGCCGCTCCAGGGTGGTCCACCCGGCCCATGGGTCCATCGTGGTGCCCCACGCCTCCAACCTGGCCGCGATCCTGAACGCGGCGGAGGTGTGGCGGTGCGACTGGGCGACAATCCTGGACGCAGAGGTGTGGGCCGCCGACCAGGCGGAGCCGGTGGCCAAAATGCCTATACATATTAAATAAAGGAGGACAGGCTGGTGATCATCGAGGAAAAGGGCCTGGTAAAGGCCATAAAGGCAGCATACCGACATAGCGGGTACACCGTCCTGAACCAGGGCGGGGAGGTCACGATCTACACGGAAGGGTGGTTCGTGCGGTGCCTGTGGACCAAACTTCCACGCAAGGCGCTGGCCATCATCGTGGAACACATGGGCATGATCCCGGACGACGGCGAGGCCATGGCCATCGAGAAGGACGACCAGCCCCAGGCCGTCATGGCCGGGATCGTGAGCGACGACGTGGCCGGGTGGATGGGCGGAGAGGCGGCCAGCATGGCCTCCTATGTCCCCGTCACCTTCCGGGGGTATCAGTTATTCCAGGAGGTGAACGGGCGCCAGGCGTATGGCGTGGATCCCACCGCCCTGGCCATCGTGGAACGGGTCACGGCGGAAATGGGGACGGCCGCTATTTCTGGAGGCCGGGCGCTGGCCTGGAGCCACGACGGGGAAACCGTCATGCTGGGCGCAATCAGAAAAACCACCTGGGCGTGGGACTGGGAGCGGACCGTGTGGGAGGCCCTGGAAAGCGTGGACCTGCACAAGAAGGAGGGCTGACCGTGACGGAGTTCGAGAGGATCACCACCTCCCCCGCCATCCTGGGGGCGTTCCTGGGGTCCCTCCCCTGCCTGGAGGGTCCATGGGACGACGCCTTTCACCGGGAGTTTTGCGACAAGTGCGAGGAGGAGAACTGCGACGCCTGCCCACATAAGGAGGAGCGAAACAGCCCAACATGGTGGCTGGGGCTGATCCACACAGGGTCCGGGCCGGTGAGGACCGAGAGCCGGAACCCATACCTGCGGCAGGCCGCCGACCTCCGCCTGGAGGCCATGCACCAGCGGGACCGTTTCGGCCGTGACCTGCTGGCCCGGGAACTGGAGAGCGCGGCGGCCACCATCGAGGACCTGGAGAAAAGGCTGGAGGAAACGAGAAATGAAACGGACTGACCTGGGCCGTGCGGTCCTTTATCAAGGGGACTGCATAAACACCATGGAGGAGATCCCGGACGGTTCTGTGGACGGGCTGATCATTGATCCGCCATACTCCAGCGGCGGGACATTTTCCACGCAGCGGAAGGTGGAAAGCGGGAAAAAGTATTTAGACACAGGAGGAGGGAAACAGACCGACTTTCCTAATTTTAGCGGGGACAACATGGATATGCGTAGTTTTACCATGTTCATGCGGGCCGTATTGTTCGAGGGCAGGCAGAAAACCAAAGAAACCGGCGTCTGCTGTGTTTTCATCGACTTCCGAAACCTGCCGGCGGTGGCGGATGCCATGCAAATGGCCGGGTGGACCTGGCGAGGGATCGCAGTATGGGACAAGTTAAATTCCAGGCCGCAAAAAGGCCGGTTCAAAAATCAATGTGAATACATCGTATGGGGGAGCAACGGGGCCATGCCACCGGATCGGGGCGTCCCGGTCCTGGAAGGTGTGTTCAGGTTCCAGAATGTGGCGACGGCAAAGGCACACCACCAGACGGAAAAGCCCATAGGGCTGATGGAAAAGGTGGTGGAAATCGTCCCGGAGGGCGGGACGGTCCTGGACTGCTTTATGGGTTCAGGGTCCACCGGGGTGGCGTGTATCAGGACAGGACGCCGATTTATCGGAATTGAACTGAACGAAATTTATTATGCGACCGCGATCAAGCGGATCGAGGAGGAAACCAGTCAAGTGTCCCTATTCGGCGGGGGGGGGTATCTGATTACAATATACATTTTTAGGAAAATGAAAGCCACCTGCGCCTGGTGCTGACAACACGGCGCAGGTGGCGATATAAGCGACGGCGAAACCGTCCCGGATACCTATATTATATCAGTTCCCCGGGAGGTTCGCAACGGATAATTTTTCGGCGGGGCCATGGCCCCGTAAGCGCCGGTAAGAGGCATTAGTAAAGTGACCAGCACCCGTAAAGGAGGGGGCACCATGCCATACGTACACAGGGTGGTGCAGGCTGGCCGGACCGTCGAACACAGGAAAATGCAATCCTTCCGGGTTCACACCAAGGGGGTCAAGCGAGGACCTAACAAGGGGACCACCACGGAGAGGCAAGCCCGGATCAACGAGCGGGTGGCGGAGGAACACCTGCGCTGGGATCTGAATGGGAACTTTGACCACCGGGATCTCCACGCCGTCCTCCACTACTACGACAAGGACACGACCTTTGAGGAAATCCTGGCCCACAAGGCCGCTTTCCTGGCCAACCTTCGGAAAGCCTGCCGAAAGCGCGGGATCAAGTACAAGGCCGTGGTGGTGATCGAAACCAAGCGCATGACCAACCCACACATACACGTGGTGATCAGCCGGATGGACCCGGAGATCATCACCGAGGCATGGGAGAACGTCCCGAGGGGCGGCGGGGGTATCAGTTTTAAGCCCCTGGACCGCCGGGGAAACCATGCGAAACTGGCGGCCTACCTGATGAAGGAGAGCCGGTCCACCATGGAAAAGTACCGGGAGATCGGGAAACGGGGCAAGCGATACAGCAAAACCCAAAACATGGACAAGCCGGTGATCACCTACAAGGTGGTGCCCGCCTCCTCCTGGAGGAAGGAGCCAAAGGCGCGGAAAGGCGCGGTCCTGTATAAGTTCGACGACGGGGCAACCTGCAAGAGCGGGTGGCACGAAATGACGGGCTACCCATACCAGGAATATTTCGAGGTTTTCAACGAATAGGAGGACAAGCCGATGAAAATTTACATAGCGGGCAAGATCGCCGGGGATCGGCGGTATCGGGCCAAGTTCAGGGAGGCCGCAAAGGCCCTGGAGGCGGCGGACCATGTTGTCCTGAACCCGGCCACGCTGCCGGACGGCCTGACCGACGGGGACTATATGCGGATCTGCATGGCCATGGTGGACGCGGCGGACCTGGCCGTGTTCCTGCCGGACTACCAGGAGAGCCGGGGCGCCATGGTGGAATGGGCGTACTGCCAGAGGATCGGCAAGGACTGCGCCATGTACCTGGACATGACGGGAGGCGGCAAACGATGAAAGAATATAAAAACCTACCCTGTGGCCTTTCGTGTAAAATGCCACGATTTTGCGCCGGACGGGCCTGTTCTGCCTGCCCCCTGCGGCGAGAAGAAAAAACTCCGAGAAACCAGGAAAGGGAGGCGGCGAGAAAATGAGCGGGGCGCAGATCAACTTCCTGGAGGAGATCATTGTGGACAACTTCGCCGGCGGCGGCGGAGCGTCCACGGGGATCGAACTGGCCACCGGCCGCCCCGTGACCATCGCCATCAACCACGACCCGGACGCCATACTCATGCACAAAACAAACCACCCATTTACGGAGCATTACCAGGCAAGCGTGTGGGACGTGGACCCGCGCGAGGTGTCAAAGGGGCGCCCTGTGGGGCTGGCGTGGTTCTCCCCTGATTGCAAGCATTTTTCAAAGGCAAAGGGCGGAAAGCCGGTGGACAAGAACATAAGGGGCCTGGCCTGGATCGTTCTGCGGTGGGCCGGGACCGTGCGGCCCAGGGTGATCATCCTGGAGAACGTGGAGGAGTTCCAGACCTGGGGGCCTGTACGGAAAGGCCACCCGGTGAAATCCAAGGCCGGACAGACCTTCCGCAAATGGCTTTCACAACTGGAGGCCCTGGGGTATGCCGTGGAATGGCGGGAACTGGTGGCGGCAGACTACGGGGCGCCAACGACCAGGAAACGGTTTTTCCTGGTGGCAAGGTGTGACGGCGCGCCCATTGTGTGGCCGGAACCGACACACGCACCGGCGGGCAGCCGGGAGGTGCTGGAGGGGCAGAAAAAGCCGTGGAGGAGCGCGGCGGAGGTCATAGACTGGAGCCTGCCCTGTCCTTCCATCTTCGACACGCGGGAGGCCATCCGGGAGAAATACGGGCTTTCCGCACAGCGGCCACTCCGCCCCAACACAATGCGGCGAGTGATCCGAGGGGTGGACAAGTTCGCAATCAAGGCCCCGGAGCCGTTCCTGGTGGTGGTAAACCACGCCGGGGACTTCCGGGGGCAGAACACGGCGGACCCGCTCCAGACCGTCACGGCCAAACATGGGTATGGCGTGGCCTCTCCCCTCCTTGCCCCGCTGACAGTGACAAACACGACCAACAGCACGGGGGCGGACGCAGGCGCCCCGGTGCATACCGTAACGACGGCGGGAAATCAAATGCTGATTGCCCCGACGCTGGCGGCCATAGGGCAAACTGGGGGTGGTGAACGGGGCCGAAAAATCACGGAGCCAACGCACACGCAAGTGTCAAAGGCGGAGGAGTGCCTGGTGGCCGCCGCCATGATCCAGTACCACACCGAGCAGACGGAGCGGGTGCGGGGGCAGGGCCTGGCGGATCCGCTTATGACCATTGACGCCTCCAACCGCTACGGACTGGCGGCGGCCACGCTGGTCAAATACTACGGGAACGACCGGCACGGGCAAAAGATACGGGACCCGCTCCACACGGTAACGGCCAAGGACCGGGAGGGGCTGGCAACCACACACCTGGTCAAGATGAAGGGGACCAACCTGGGCGGCCCAATGTCGGAGCCGGTGCAGACTATCACCGCCGGCGGCGGCCATTTCGGCGTCGTCACCACAACGGTGGTCAAAGCGGAGCCGGGCGCGGACCTGAAACACTGGCCGGAGATCCGGGACCTGTTGAACACCTACTGCGGGTATCGCCTGGGGCCGGAGGACGTGATCCTGTTCGAGATCGGCGGCACGGCCTATTTCATGGCAGACATAGGATTGCGTATGCTGACGCCCCGGGAATTGTATATGGCCAACGGGTTCCCCCAGGACTACAAGATCGAGCGGGATTATACCGGGCGGGAGTACCCAAAGACCAAACAGGTGGCACGGTGCGGGAACGCGGTTCCCCCTCCCTTCGCCACGGCCCTGGTGCGGGCCAGCCTGCCGGAGTGGTGCGGCGTCGAGATCAACACCATGGAGGAACTGGAAAAGGCGGTGGCGGTGTGAAAATCGGCCTGGTCGACGTGGACGGGCACCGATACCCAAACCTGGCCCTTATGAAAATTTCAGCGTGGCACAAAGCAAAGGGCGACACGGTGGAGTGGTGGTCTGATCTGATCCACTACGACACGGTTTATATGTCCAAAGTGTTCAGCGCGGAATATTCCTCTGATCGGCCGGAGCCGATGAACACGGATCAGGTCATAAAGGGCGGGACCGGGTACGCCATCACCCTGGAGCATGGCCGGGAAAGGTATTGCAAGGCGATGGACAAAGAACTGCCGGAGGAAGTGGAACATATCCGGCCGGACTATTCCCTGTACCCTGAATTTACGGAAAGTACAGCATACGGATTTTTGACACGAGGGTGCCCGCGTGGGTGTGAGTTCTGCCACGTGGCCGGAAAAGAGGGCAGAGAAAGCCGAAAGGTGGCGGACCTGGGGGAGTTCTGGAGCGGGGAGAAAAATATAATCCTGATGGATCCGAACATAATGGCCTGCCCGGATCGCTGGGACCTCCTGAACCAACTGGCCACGTCCGGGGCCTATGTAGATTTTAACCAAGGGCTGGACATTCGCCTGATGGACAACGACGTGGCGGACCTATTAAGCGGCATGAGGGTGAAATGCCTGCATTTCGCCTGGGACAACCCACGCGAGGACCTGGAGCGGGACTTCCAAAGGTTTGCGGAGAGGTACAGCAGAAAAGATCACCGCGTGAAAGTAGTCTATGTGCTGACGAACTTTAACAGCACGACCGAGGAGGACCTGCACCGGATCTACACCCTGCGGGGGCTGGGATACGATCCGTATGTCATGGTCTACGACAAAGAACACGCGCCAAGAGAAACCAGGCTTTTGCAAAGATGGTGCAATAATAGAATAATTTTTAATACCGTGCCCGATTTTCGGGACTATGATTGCAAAATGGGGTGAAAAAATGGGCGTTATCGGGATCGGAGTAGGCACCGCCAAAATGGGGCGGATCTGCCGGGACAAGGATGGGAACATCACGGAGCAATCGACGGCCAGGTGGGACGTGGACCCAGACGGCGGATCGGTGGCAATCTGGCCAATGGACCCGGAGAAGATGGAACCGAGCGGGCCGGCGGAGGTGTACGGGGACTGGGACGCGGCCGCCTACCTCTGCCGGGTGGTGGAACTGATCCACCCTAACCGGCAGATCAACATACCAAACCTGGAGGCCATGATCCGGGCCGCAGCAAAGGACGGGGTGGACATTTGCACCTACTGCCCGGACTATAACTGCCGGGGCTGTATCGTGAATGAGTGGAAGGAGGATCCAGACGATGAATGACCAGGTTATTTTGAGCGTGACAAAGAGAGGCGGCGGCCTGGAAGTGACCACCAGAGGAACGGGGCACGACCAACTGGCGGCCATCGAGGCGGTGGCGGCCTCCGCGTGGCGGGTTATGACCGCCAACCGGAACGTGCCGCCGGACGCGGCCACCGGCGTGATCCTGCTTTCCGTGCAGCGCGGGATCCAGACTGCTGCAGGCAAAAGCGGGCACATGAACATGGAGGAGATCGGGCTGGACCGGAGCGGGAAGTGAGGCGGAACCATGAGAGAGAAAAAGAACCTGCGGCGGGTCACTCTCCTGGTGACGGCGCAGACCGCCTATAACCTGGACAGACTGGCCGCCATGTGCGGGTATCGGGAGCCGGGCCACGTTGTGGATAAACTGGTCCGCGAGAAAATGCTGGAACTGAACGGAGGTAAACACCATGAACGAAACGAAAATTGACTGGGCGGAAATGTCCTGGAACCCCGTCACCGGGTGCCGCCATGGGTGCCCATACTGCTACGCCAGACGAACCGCGCACCGCTTTGACGCCGGCCTGGAGGACAGCGCCGCCGTGGGCGGCCTCCACGTCCTGGAGGAGCGGATCAAGGGGACGCCGTACCCCTATGGGTTCGAGCCGACCTTGCACCGCTACCGGCTGGACCAGCCGGAGCGGAAGAAAGAGGGCCGGACCGTGTTTGTATGCAGCATGGCGGATCTGTTCGGCCGCTGGGTGCCGACGGCATGGATCCGGGACGTGCTGGACGCCTGCCAAAAAGCGCCCCAGCACAGATACCTGTTTTTGACGAAAAACCCCGCCCGATACCTGGAACTGGACCAGGTGGCCCTCCTCCCCCATGCGGAAAATTTCTGGTATGGGTCCACGGTGGCCAATGAGGACGCGGCGGCCATGTATCCCATGCCATGGGCAAATATCAACACATTCTGGAGCATGGAGCCGCTGCTGGGGCCGGTGGATATGAGCGCGGCGGAGGGCCTGCCCCAGTGGGTGATCCTGGGGGCCGAAACCGGGAGCCGGCCGGACAAGGTAACACCGCGCCGGGAGTGGGTGGACCAGATCGCCGAGTTTTGCGCGGAAAACGAAATCCCGATTTTCTACAAGGACAACCTGCGGGCCTATTTACCGGACCTCCCGCCCTCTGCCCTCCCCTGGGGCGACCAAGAGGGGGCAACGACCGAGTGGGCCGCCCACTTCATGGGGCGATTTGAAAGGCAGGTGTAAGGCGTGAAAGAGTACCTGCGGGCGGTGTGCCTGTGCATGGCCACCCTGGTGGCGGTGCTTTTTGCCACAGGTGTGGTGTGGTACGGGTATCTGGTGGCGGCCGCGCTTTTCGGGCTGACGCGAGGCGAAACGGCAAGCGCGATCCTGGGGATCGCGCTGGTGGCTGGAGCCGTAAAAGCGTACCGGGAAAGGCGGAGACAGAGGGAACGGAAAGAGGCCATAGAAAAGGCAATTCAACTGTGGGAGGCGCTTATGGCCAAACAGCAGTATGAAATGCCGGCGGCAGAGTGGCGGCGCCTGCGGCCCTTCTACACCCTGACCGTCGAGGCGCTGAAAAATGAGCGCGACCGGGCCGCGAGGCGTGGAGGCGTGAAAGAAACCGGGGAGAGCAGCGAGGGCGCATAAAATGGCCATCAACATTTCCGACCTGCCGCCGAAATATCAGGCCCAGGCCGTAAAGAAGTACATGGAACAGCAGGCGCGGCGGGGGCCTTTGCCCTCCGCCGCCGCTGTGCAGGATCCCGGAAAGGTGAACAAGTACAGGAACACCCCGACCACAAGGGTGACGCCATCCGGGGCCGTTCTTCACTTCGACAGCCAGAAGGAGGCCCGCCGGTATGACTTCCTGATCGAGCGGGAACGGCGCGGGGAGATCCGGGACCTGCGCCTGCAGGTTGACTTCACCCTCCAGGAGGCATACACGGACGCGGAGGGCCGCAGGGTACGAGCCATCCGGTACAGGGCCGATTTTACATACTACGAGGGCACCCAGGGGCGGCAGGTAGTGGAGGACGTAAAAAGCCGGCCAACACGCACCCGGGAATATGCCATGAAAAAGAAAATGCTAAAGGACCGTTTTGGAATTGACATAACCGAGGTGTAACCATGAGAACAACAAGGGGCACGAACCCGGAGCGGGAGGCCGTCAAAGAGTACCTGCAGCAGTACCATGACGCCAAAGCCAAAAAGCAGATACTGGAGGAGCGCCACCGCACCCTTTCCGCCGACCTTCGGGATCCGGGCATAGGGTCCGCATACAGGACCATGCCGACCTCCAAAAGGCAGGCCAGAGAGGGCGGGGCGGTGTCCCTTGTGTACCGGATCGCGGAGGTGGAGGACCGGATCGGCCAGCAGCGGGAGGCCATGGCCAAGGCCGTCCTGCACGTTATGGACATGATCGACATACTCCCCCAAAACTCCATGGAGCGCACCGTGGTGGAAATGCGGCACATCGACTGCAAGCCCTGGGAGAAGATCGCCCAGGCCGTACACATGAGCCGGTCCCGCGTATTTGACTACTACAACGCCGCCCTGGACACCCTGCTGGCCTGTAAGCGCACGGGGAAACTGGTGGGGGAATACATGGCCGGCAAAGAGAAAAACAAGCGCGGATAAAAGATCGGACGTCATCGGACTTTTTACTGTGCTATATTGATAGCATGGAAATCGGGAGGGCCACCAGGGAAACGCCTGGCGGCCCTCCCCTTTCCATACCTGAGCCGGGCGGAGCGTAGGCGCGGGGGCTTTCCTCCTTTCACCCCGCAGCGTCCGCAGTACCAGGGCGGACGCAGCCCGGCAATCACATGGCCATGGGCGTCATACCATGGGCGCCCATGGCCTCCCCTCTCCGAAAAATGAGAGGGCGCCCCCCCATTTGGGTCCTTCCCAGGTGGTACGACCGTGCGGGGCGCGGAAGGCCCGGCGTTTTTCTCCAAGAAAATCCCTGAAAAACGGGCCGTTACGTTACGCATTGACGCGCCGGCCGGAGCAATCGGGAGGCACCCACCCCCTAAAGGGGGTGAGGCCCGAAAAAATCCAGAGGAAACGAGGTCAAAAAAACGAAATCCACCACCAGGCGGAAAGCGAAACCGGCGGGGCCATCCGGCCGGCGGCGGAAAAGGGGGTGCTGCAGGTGGCGGGAACGACGAAAAAAACAGCGCCAAAGAGGTCCACGACGCCGGCGGTGCTGACCGGGACGGTGCCGGAATGGGCCAATTCCACCGCCATCGCCCAACTGCTGGGGAAAACCACCCGGCGGGTCCAGCAGTTGACCCAGGACGGGATCCTGGAAACCGAGGTCCCGCCCGGCGGCGGGGCCAGGAAGTACCGGACCTGCGAAACGATCCAGCGGTATATCGCCCACGTGGAGCAAAAGGCCCAGGAGATCGGAGAGGGCGGCCGCCTGGCGGAACTGAACCTGAAAAAACTGGAGGCGGAGGTGGCCCTGAAAGAGAGCCAGGGCAGCCTCCACCGCCTGAAAACCGCCATAGCGGAGGGGAAATACCTGCCGGCGGAGCAGGCCACCGAGGAACTGGCGGAGTTTATGGCGGCCTTTCAAAAGTTCGCCATGACGATCCCGGCCCGCATGGCCGGGGCCATGTCCGGGTATGCGGACGCCATCACGATCCGCAACGCACAAAAGGCCATCCGCAAGGAACTGGAAACCATGCTGACGGCCTATGTGGACGCCATGCAGGCGGAGGACCCGCCGGAGGCCGCGCCGTGAGGAAGTACCGAGTAAAACCCTACAAGGTGCCCCGGTGGATGGTGCCGGCCATTGAGATCCTGCGGCCAAGGGAACGGGTAAGCACATCCGCATGGGCGGAGCAGAACCGGGTCCTGCCAAACGGAAACGCCATACCAGGGCCGTGGCGGAACAACGTCACCCCGTACCTGGTGGAGATCATGGACGCCTTTTCCGACGAAACCACGGAAAAGATCGTCTTTGTCAAGCCCACGCAGGTGGGCGGCACCTCCGCCATGGAGAACGCCATGGGGAGCCTGATAGACCAGGATCCGGCGCCGGCCATGTTCGTGTACCCTTCGGACGAACTGGCAGAGCGCACGGTGGAGGCGAAACTGGAGCCAATGATCCGCCAGTGCAAGGCCCTGGCGGAGAAGTACCGGGAGCATGACAGCAAGCGCCTGGCCCTAAAGTTCCGGGATATGATCGTCTACCTGACCGGAGCCAACAGCCCGGCCAGCCTGGCCTCCACCCCGATCCGATACCTGTTCCTGGATGAAGTAGACAAATTCCCGGGGGCGACCAAAAAAGAGGCCGACCCCGTATCCCTGGCCATTGAGCGCACAAAGACATTTTTCAACCGCAAGATCTTTATGGCCTCCACCCCGACCCTGAAAACCGGGCCGATCTGGAAAGCCAAGGAGGAGGCGGACGCGGAAAAACACTACTTTGTGCCGTGCCCCCATTGTGGGGAATTTATCGAACTGAAATTCGCACAGATCAAGTGGCCCAGCAAGGACGACGTGCCGGACCAGGCGGAGCGGGCCGAAATGGCCACATACGTGTGCCAGGCGTGTGGGTGTATCATCACCGACCGGGACAAGGCGGCCATGCTCCAGGCGGGCCGGTGGCAGATCGTCCGGCAGACCACGACGACACCCAAAAGCGTGGCCTACTGGATGAATACCCTGTATTCACCGTTTACCAGGTTTTCCGACATCGCCCGGGAGTTCATGCGGGCCAAGGACGACCCGGAACTGCTCCACAACTTCGTCAATTCGTGGCTGGCGGAGCCGTGGGAGGACACCAAACTGAAAACCAACGCCGAAATGGTCATGGAGCGGCAAACGGAGGTTCCGGCCTGGTCCCTCCCGGCGTGGACAAAACTGCTGACCGGCGGGATCGACGTGCAGGAAAATTGCCTGTACTGGGTGATCCGAGCATGGGGCGACTTTATGACCTCCCAAAACGTGGCCCATGGCCAGGCGCTTTCCATGGCGGAAGTGGAACGGATTATGAATACCGAGTTTTCCCTGCCAGACGGCGGAAAGGTCATGGTGGACCTGGCCCTGATGGACAGCGGCGACCAGACCGACGCGGTGTATGAGTTCTGCACCATGAACATGGACTGGGTGCGGCCCTGTAAGGGCGTCCCGTCCCTCCAGGGCCATTACAAGATCTCCACCGTGGACAAGGCCGGGAGCCGGGCCAACGGTATGCAACTGGTCCTTGTGGACGGCGGCAAATACAAGGACATGATCGCCGGGCGCATGAGGCGGCCAAACGGGAACGGATCCTGGATGGTGCATAAAGACTGTGATCTGGAGTATGCGGAGCAGGTCACGGCGGAGCATAAGATCACCGAGCGGGCCGCCGGAAAAGAGGTTCAGCGGTGGGTGCTGAAATCCTCCCACGCGGACAACCATTACCTGGACTGCGAGGTGTACGCGGCGGCGGCCGCCGACGTGCTGGAGGTCCGGTCCCTGTTCCTGAAAAACCCGGACCGAGCGGAGGAGCAGGCGCCAAAGCCGGCACCGCCAAAGCCGCAGCCGGCACCGGAGGAAACATGGATCCAGCAGAATGAAAACTGGTTCTGACAGGAGGCAATCATGGAACTGGACAACACAACAGCGGCCCCGGCGGAACTGCTGGAGCAGGTCAACAAGGCGATCACCACCGTGCTGGTGGGCGGGCAATCCTACCGGATCGGCAGCCGCCAACTGACGCGGGCGGACCTGGCCATGTTGAAAACCCTCCGGGACGACCTGGAGGCGCAACTGGCGGCCGACGAAAGCGGCCCCCTGCTGGGGCGCACCTACATGGCATTTTTCGAGGGGAGGTAAAGCGGTGAGTTTCATTGACAGCATGATCGCGGCCGTGTCCCCAAAGAAAGCATACGAGCGGGAGGCGTGGCGCCAAGGGCTGGAGGCCATGCGCGGGTATGACGCGGCCGGGTTCGGCCGGATCAATTCCGGGTGGAGGGCACACAACGAGAGCGCGGAGATCACAGACCGATACAGCCGGGACGTGGTACGCGCCCGCGCCCGGGACCTGGAGCGGAACAGCGACATTCTCCAGGCCGTGGTCCTGGCCTACAAGCGCAACGTGGTGGGAAAGGGCTTTACCCTCCGGGCAAGGACCGGGGACGACGACCTGAACCGCCAGATCGAAAAACTGTGGCGTCAATGGTGCAAGGTCAGAAACTGCGACGTGACCGGGGAGCAATCCTTTACCGAGATCCTACGCATGGCCGTGGAGCGCAAGAAGGTGGACGGCGGGATCCTGTTCCTGTTCCGCCACACCTCCGGCGGCGTGGTGCCGTTCAAGTTGCAGGCCATTGAGGTGGACGAACTGGACGTGACACAGAGCGCCCCGCACCGGCAGGGAAACCGTGTCGTGGGCGGGATTGAATATAATTCCTGGCGCCGGCCGGTGGGCTACTGGATCCAGCAATATGATCTGGAGGGGTGGCGCCTGCTGCAGCCGATCTACATTGACGCCAAGGACGCCTATTTCCTGAAATCGAAACGGCGGCCCAGCCAGATCCGGGAAATGTCGGATATGTCCCACACGATCACCAGGATCCGGGACGTGAACGAGTTTATAAACGCGGTATCCGTCAAGGAGCGGATCGCGGCCTGCCTGGCGGTGCTGATCAAAAAGACCATTCCGACCGGGACAAGCCTGGGGCGGTCCGGGGTTCGCGGGCCGGACGGCCGCGTGGACTACGCCGGCAAGAAACTGGGGCCGGGCATGATCATGGAAATGGGCGCTGGCGACGAGGCCCAGGTGGTGGATCCCAAGGGAGCGGCCACCGACGCCACCGCGTTCCTGAAAGTTCAGCAGGGACTGATCGGCGCGGGCCAGGGATTGAGTTATGAGGCGGTGTCCCGCGACATGAGCGGGTCCACCTACTCCTCCGCCCGGCAAAACGCCATCGAGGACGAGGACACATACGCGGAGGACACGGAACTGCTGACGGAGTTCATGTCCGAGGTGTACGAGCAATTTATTATTTCGTGTTATCTCTCCGGGGTGATCACCTTCCCCGGGTTTTGGGATAAAAAGGCGGAGTATATGGCCCATGACTGGGTGAAATCCCCGAAAAAGTGGATTGACCCGGCCAAGGAAAGCACCGCCGACAAAACCGCCCTGCAGAGCGGGCAAAAGACCTACCAAGAGATCTGCGCCGAGCGGGGCAAGGACTGGCGCCAGGCCATCGACGAAACCGCCGAGGTCCTGGAGTATGGCCGAGAAAAAGGCATTGAGATGGGAGGTGTAATTTTTGGAAATGGAACGGCAGCAGCCCAGCAGAACACCGGAGGGCAACCGCCCCAGGGATAAGGACCACGGCACCAGGAGCATGGGCCAGGTCCTTTCCCGGGAGGATCAACCACAGGAGAGCCGACGCCGAACGATCAGTTTTTCCAGTGAGGAGCCATACCGGCGCTGGTTCGGCATGGAGATCCTGGACCACGGAGAGAACGCGGTGAACCTGGAGCGCCTGAACAGTGTGGGCGTCCTCTTGTTCAACCACGACACCGACAAGGTGGTGGGAAAGGTGATCCGGGCCTGGGTGGAGAACCACCGAGGCATGGCGGAAGTGGAGTTCGACACGGACGACGACGCCGAAAAGATCTTCGGGAAAGTCCGGTCCGGCACCCTGAAAACCACGTCCGTGCGGTACAGCGTGGAAACGTGGGAGGAAGTGGTGGCCGGGAAACAGTCCACGGACGGGCGATTTACCGGCCCTTGCCAGATCGCCAGGAAGTGGACGCCGCTGGAGGTGTCCGTGGTGTCTGTGCCTGCGGATCCCACTGTGGGCGTGGGCCGGGCCGACGCGGGCCAGACGTGCGCCCCCCTCTCCGTGTATGAGCGACAGATCCAAGCAAACAAAAATCTGATTTTCAACAGGAGGTAAGAAAAACCATGAATGAACTGCAGAAAGCCCTTGCCCGCCAGCAGGAACTTGTGACCCTGGCGCGAAACGAGGGCCGGGACCTGACCGCCGAGGAGCAGGCGGAGTTTAACCGCTGCCAGGCCGTGATCGACGCCGCAGGCAACGAGGGCGGCGAGGCCGGCGGCCAGCCCGCCGGCGGTGAGCGCGGCGCGGAGAACGGCGGCCAGGGCGCCCCGGCCGGAACCACCCAGGGCGGTGTGAGCGACAGCCAGCGGGCCGTGGCGGAGGAGCGCCAGCGCACCGCCGACATTATGGCCCTTTGCCGACAGACCGGCATGGATCCGGCGGAGTACATCCGCAGCGGCGCCAGCATGGACGACGTGCGGGCGGCGGCCGTGGATTTTCTGATCCAGCACAACGGCCCTGTGAGCACCAGAATGTCCGACAACAGCAGAGAGCAGGACAACTTCCGGCAGGCAGCCACGGACGCCCTGTTGATGCGTAGCGGCATTGACGTGGAGCGTCCCACCGAGAGCGCGGAGCAGATGCGCGGCCTGTCCCTGCGAGATCTGGCAATCGAGTGTATGGCCCGGGAGGGCCTGGGCACCACCGCCTCCCTCCTCCGTATGTCCAAGGACGACCTGTGGAGCATGGCCTGCCGCCAGTTCTTCAACCCCACGGCGGCCTTCCCCGCGATCCTGGACAACACGATCCGCAAGGCCATTGTGCAGAGATACCAGGCCGTGCCCACCACCTTCCAGGTGTGGACCACCAAGGGCAGCGTGACCGACTTTAAGCCCACCAAGGACCACGAGTATCTGGCCGGCGGCGCCGGTGAGTTCCTGCGCGTGGGCGAAAACGGAGAACTGAAACACGACACCCCGCAGACTGAACTTCTCCCCCAGCGCCAGGTGGCAACCTATGGGCGCCAGTTCTCCATGACCCGGGAGGCGTTCATCAACGACGACGTGGGCTTTATCACCCAGGTGCCCGGTATGTACGCGGCCTCCGCCAAGCGGACGATCAACAAGCAGGTGTATTCCATCCTGTTCAACAACCCCACGATCTTTGACGGCGTGGCCCTGTTCAATTCCGCCCACAACAACCTGATCACCACCGGCGCGGCCCCGTCCATCGAAACCCTGCAGGCCATTATGATTAAACTGCTGAACCAGAAGGACCCCTTCGGGGACAGCATTATGGTACAGCCCCGGTATGTCATCGTGCCCGTGGGTTACGGGTTCCTTATGTCGCAGATCCTGGAAACCGCGCAGATCGACGTGGACGGGATCGGCAGCCATACGGCCAACGCCCTGTATCAGTACCGGAACCGCCTGCAGGTGATCGAGGAGGGCACCCTGAACGCCCTGGCCGGTTCCAACGCGGTGCCCTGGTTCGTGGCGGGCGATCCTACCTATGCCCGTTCCATCCAGGTGGACTATCTGAACGGCCAGGAAACCCCGACCATCCGCCGCATGGAGGTGGCCGGACAACTGGGCTATGTGTGGGACATTTGGCTGGACTGGGGTATCACCGCCGTGGACTTCCGTGGTATTGCCAAGAACCCCGGCACCACCATCACGCTGTAAGGCAGTAAGGAGGTAAAACAGATATGAGCGCGAAATACTGGCAGAGAGGCGAAACCATCGACTACACCGCCACCGACGACCTGGCCAACGGCGACGTGGTAAACCTGGCCACCCGGATCGGCGTGGCCGGTGACGACATCGCGGCCGGAGAAACCGGCGCCGTCCACGTGGTGGGCGTATTTGAGATGCCCAAGGCCACCGGCGCCGTGACCGTGGGCCAGGCCCTTTACTGGGACGCGGCGGCGGAGAACATCACCACAGCGGCGGGCAGCAGCCCGGCGAACACCCCGGCCGGCTGGGCCGTGGCGGCGGCGGGATCCAGCGACGCCACGGTGCTGGTGAAACTGCTGGGCTAAAGGAGGGCCGGACATGAAAGGATTGATTGCAAAGCGGCCGATCCTGTACCGGGGCCGTATGTATAAGGCCGGAGAGAACCTGCCCGGCGACGACGCCAAAATGGTGGCCGCATGGCTGGAGAACGACAGCGCGGAACTGTGCGGAGAGGCCAAAAGCGCCGACCGGGGCGGCCAGGAGGCGGCCCAGGAGCCGGAGAACGCGCCGGAGGTATCCGAGGACCAGGGAGCAGGAAACGAGGCCCAGGGCGGCCAGGAGCCGCCCCAGGAGGGCGGAACAGAGGACGGCGGCATGATCGCCGGGCACCTGGACCCCAAGGACCTGGAGGACCTGAAAAAGGCCGACCTGGAGCGCATGGCCACGGACATGGGCCTGGATACTTCCAAGGCCAGGACCAAGGCGGACCTGATCGCCGTGATCACGGCGGCGGAAGTCTACGCCCCCGCAGAGAGTGAAAACGGGGGTGCCCAGTAATGGGCGCCCCCTCCTTCAAGGACTGCGTGGCGGCGGATATTCACGGGGTATTCCTGAACAACCAGGAGTTTGCAAGCACCCACACCATTGACGGGAAAGAAATGGACGCGGTGGTGGACGACAACGCCCTGCTGGAGCGGGACGCGGCCCGGGGCGGCGTCCATTCCGACGGGATCTACAAGGTGCGCCGTCTGCTGTATGTGTCCAGGGACGACTACGGAGGCCGGCCGCCATCCGGAAAGCGCCTGGTCCTGGACGGCCGGGAGTATCGCGTGGTCCAGGCCGACGACGACGCCGGTATGCTGGCCATTGAAATCGAGGCGATCCGAACATGATCCACATAGAAGTTGACACCCAGGCCGAAATTGTGAGGATCGGCCAGCGACTGGAGCGCCTGGCGTTCCAAGCCCCGGACATTCTCCGCTTGTCCATCAACGCGGCGGCCAGAAAGGTCCGAAAGCAGATCACCAAGGACGCGGCCGACACGTACACCATCGACGAAAGCATACTGAAAGACCGGAGCAAGGGCGCCCCAAAGGTACAGACGGCAAAGCCCGGAAACATTGAGGCGGTGATCCGGTCAAAAGGCCCGGTAAACGATCTTATGGACTTCCTTGTGAGGCCGGGGAGCGACGGAGCAAAGGCCAAGGTGCTGCAGTCCGGCGGGCTGAAACCGCTGGAGCGCGGCGGCGCAAAAGCGTTTATAGGGCGCTTTCAGAGCGGCCACACCGCTGTGCTGCAGAGGCAGATCCGGCAGACCTACACGGTGGGCGGAGCGGCGGACCGTATCGAAAAATACGGATACCCGAGCAACGGACAATGGCCGGACCTGACCAGGATCAAGAAACTGCTGGGGCCATCCGTCCCGAGTATGCTTGCCAATGAGGAGATCCAAGAAAAAACCAGGACCATGCTTTACACGGTCCTGGATCAGGAAATCGACAAACGGATCAACAAGGCAATCCGGCAAAGCGCATGATCACCCGGCATGGGAACGGAGGAACGAGCGGGCGGCGCGGTACGCCGGGGAACCCTTGACCGGCTGGAGCAATTCCATGGGCGAGAGTTCGCCGGACCATTCGGCGCCGGCGGAGGCGTCTGCAAAAGCGTAACAGGCCGCGTCCACCGGGTCCTGGGTGGCGTCTGCCAAAGAGGAGCCGGCGTAATGGAGCCGGACAGAGGCAGCATATAGCGCCAACACGTCCCGCAGGGGGAGTTTTTCAAAGACCAGGAAAGACAGATCCCAGGCGGAGGACAAGAGGGAAACCCGGAGGCGTTTTCCGGTGACGAACTGGAGCAGGCCGACCGGGATCCCGGTGGCGTCCTCTCGGTCATAGCGGGAAAGCACCGCGCCGGCGTCCTTTTCGTCAAAGTCCGGGGCAAATGCCACCTGGTATTCGGAGGCAAAGGCTTTCTGCCTTTCATCGACGGGGCGTATATTTTGCGCCGTCATATCGAGCGGGAGGACCTCCACCGGATCGGCAAGGCCAATTTCGTGAGCGGCGGCCACGGCGTCCTCCTCCCCACGGGCGGAAACTGTGCGCTTGTTTTTTCGGCCCGTTTCAGGGTTCAAGCCGCGCACATCATAACGAAAGACGCCGTTTGAGTACCCGGAGGCCGGGCGCGGTATGACGCCATCGGAACAGGCCACGTCCAGCCAGGAGGCCCAATAGTCCGCCGGGGTGTATCCGAGGAAGGCCGCCAGCGCGTATATGTGCTTGCAAGGCAGGTGGCGCTCCTGGAAATCCGGGCAGGTGCAGCAATCCAAGGAAACCGTATAAACGCGGTCCATGCGTCCCTGGACCTTCACAGTCCCGGCCTTTGCGTTGCAGTCCAAAACCTTTGTACGTTCTCCGCCCTTTGAAAAGACGGAGAGCGGGCGGGCGGCGGCGCGGCCAAAGCGGGCATATTGTCCCGGGGCGGCGTGTATCGAGGTATCCCAAGGACCAAACACGGGTCCGCCGGAATAGCCGAACCCGTTTCGACTGGCGGAGGGTGCGGGCCTATCAGTTTTCGGAAGGATCTTCCGCAGAAAATCAAGCATTTTTCACACCTCTGTATGCCGTGTATTACCACGTTTTTCAGACTATTACCACATGAAGAATTTAACACAAAAAGCGGCGAAAAGTCAAGGAGGCGAACACCACGACAGCAGAATTTTTGCAGGACGCCATCACGGCGGACCTGGCGGACCTGTTCGAGGGGCAGACCCTCCAGAGTTCCGCCGGCGACAAGCGGCCGATCCGGGTTTACTCCCAGGACCTCCCGATCATTGAGGGAATGGACGAAACCGAGGACCGGACCGAGGAGATCCCGGAGCCGTACATCATCGTGCGGACCAATGAGGGGAACATACCGGACGCCAACAGTGCCCAGGAAATCGACCTGATCCTGGTGGTGTGTGTCTATGACAACGACCCAAACCGCCAGGGATACCGGGACGTGCTGCACATCATCCAGGAGATCTACGGGCGGTATGCCAAAAATCCCATGGTGCGGATCAAACCGGACAGCGGGAACGCGGTGGGCGGCCCGTGGTCCATCGTGTATCCGATCAAGTGGGTCACACAGCAGGACGACACGCACCCCTATTACTTCGGGGCCATGTCGCTGAAATTTGAGGCGCCAGCGGTGCGCCAGGAGGTGCCATTTATATGACGACCAAGAGAACCAAAAAGGCGGCGGAGGCCGCCGGCACGGTGGTGTACTGCGGCCCGTCCATCAAGGGCGTGGCCAGACAGTACACCGCCTACAACAACGGGATCCCGGAGGGGCTGAAACAGGCGGCGGAGAAAAACAAGATCCTGGCCGCCCTGATCGTTCCTCTGGAGGACCTGCCGGAGGCCATGCGCCAACTGCGCCAGAGATCCGGCCGCATTTATACCCTGTATAAGGCCGTACAGGGCAGAACCTAAAGGGAGGGATCAACTATGCCTTATAATCACGGCGTTTATAACCAGGAGCAGGAAACCAGCCTGACCACACCGATCCAGGGGACGGCGGGCCTGCAGGTTATTTTCGGCACGGCGCCGATCCACCTGGCGGCGGACCCGGCGGCGGCCGTCAACAAGCCTGTGGTGTGCTATTCCTTCGCGGAGTGCCAGCAGGCCATGGGCTATTCGGACGACTTCGAGAACTTCACCCTTTGCCAGAGCATGGACGCCTGTTTCCGCGTGTTCAACGTGGCGCCCATTATCCTGGTGAATGTGCTGGATCCCAGCAAGTCCAGCCACATCACGCAGAACGCGGAGGAGGCTTGCGACGTGGTGGACGGGGCCGTGGCCTACGGAAAGCAGTTTGTCCTCCTGGACACCATCGAGGTCAAGAACGCCTCCGCCACCCTGGTGGCCGGCAGCGACTACGTGGCCACCCACGCGGAGGACGGCACGGTGACGATCACCATTCTGTCCGAGGCCGCCCGGGAGGCGGAAACCCTGAACGTGTCCAGCACCAGTCTGAAACCTGACGGCGTGACGGCGGCGGACATTGTGGGCGGCGTGGACGCCATGACCGGGAAGGAAACCGGCCTGGAACTGGTGCGACAGATCTATCCCCGTTTCGGCATGACGCCCGGGATCCTGCTGGCCCCCGGATGGAGCCACAACCCCACCGTGGCGGCGGCCCTGCAGGCCAAGACCGAGGGGATCAACGGGAATTTCGACTGCGTGACCTATCTGGACATTTCCACGGACGCGGAGGAGGACGGCGCGGAGGTCTACACCGACGTGCGGACCGCCAAGGAGGCCCTGGGGGCCACCTCTCCCTATGCGGCAGCCCTGTGGCCCATGGGAGCGGTGGGCGACAAGGTTTATTACCTGTCCGCCCTGTTCGCGGCCCTGACGGCCTACACGGACGCCAGCAACAGCGACGTGCCCTATGAAAGCCCCTCCAACAAGGACTTGAAGATCACCAGCACGGTCCTGAAAGACGGAACCGAGGTCCTGCTGGACCAGCAGCAGGCCAATGACCTGCTGAACGCCAACGGCGTGATCACCGCTATCAATGCCAACGGGTACAAAGCCTGGGGCAACAACACGGCGGCCTATCCCTCCACCTCCGACCCCAAGGATCGGTGGCTGGCGGTGCGGCGGTTCTTCGACTGGGACGGAAACAACTTCATTCTGACCTACTTCCAGAAGGTGGACAAGCCGGGCAACACCCGCCTGATCCAGTCCATCGTGGACAGCCAGAACATCATCGGCAACGGGTATGTGGCCCGGGGCTACTGCGCCGGATACCGGACGGAGTTCAAGAGCGACGAAAACCCGATCACCAACCTGCTGGACGGCCACCTGACTGTCCACACCTACCTGGCGCCCTATATCCCGGCGGAGTACATCGAGAATATCAGAGAATACGACACGGAGGCCCTGGAGGCCGCCCTGACTGGTGGAGGTGAATAAACCATGAGTGTCCCCAATATCCCCAGCAAAATCAACAGTTACAACGTCTACAACGACGCGGAGCGCCTGATCGGCGTGGGCGATGAAGTCACCCTGCCGGACTTTGAGGCCCTGGCGGAAACCATTTCCGGCGCCGGGATCCTGGGCGAACTGGACGACCCCACCGTGGGCCACTTCTCTAACATGGAAATGGAAATCCCGTTCCGCCTCCTGGATAACGAGGCAACCGATATGCTGGACATGACCCGGGCGGTGCAGTTGACCCTCCGGGCGGCCCAGCAGACGCTTTCCGTGGAGGGAAACACGGAGTTCCGGCAGTTGCGGGTGGTGGTGCGCGGAAAGAGCGCCACCCTGGCCATGGGCAGCGTTCAGAGTGGAAATCCCATGGACACCAGCGTGACCCTGAATGTGTCCTACATTCTGATCGAGGTGGACGGCAACAGCCTGGTGGAACTGGATAAACTGAACCCCACGTTTAAGATCAACGGCGTGGATCTGATGCAGAGAGTGAGGGAAATGACCTAATGAGCAACAACACCGAGAACACGGCCGCCCTGGGCGCGGCGGAACAGGAAACCGAGGAGGAAAGCCTGGTCCTGAAATTCCGAAAGCCCTATAAATTCGAGGGCCAGGAATACACGGAGGTGGACCTGTCCGGCATGGAGGACATGACGGCCGGCGACCTGTGCGCCGTGGCCAAACTGGCCAACCGGGAACTGGGTGTAACACCGATCCCGGAAATGACCCTGCCCTATGCCATGTATATGGCGGCCAGGGCAAGCCACCGGCCCGTGGAGTTCTTCAAGGGCCTGCCCCCGGTGGAGGCCATGAAGTTGAAAAACCTTGTCACGGGTTTTCTGTACGGCGGGGATGGAGAGGAGTAAACCCGCCGGAAATCAAAAAAGGGTGTATTGCCCTATCTCTCCGACTGCATAGCGGCGTGGACTACTTCCTGGGCCTGCCGCTGGACGATCTGAACGACATGGCAAAGGTGGTGCTGGAAATTGCCAAAAAGCAAGGTCATGGAACTGGCCATAAAAATCGCCGGAAAGGTAGATAAATCCCTGGGGACCAGTACCAAGGCGACAAACAAGCAACTGGCGACCATCCAAAAGGCCGCCAACAAAGTATCCACCGTTATGACGGCCGGGCTGGCGGCGATGGGCACCGGGGCCATCGCCGCCACCAAATACCTGACGGACCTGGGCGGAGAGTGGCAGACAGCCACCAACCAGGTGGCGGCGGCCACCGGCGCGGCCGGGGCAGAACTGGAGAACCTGCGGGACGTTATGGAAAACGTGTACGCGGACAACTTCGGGGAGGACGTGGCCGACGTGGCCGACGCGGTGGCCCTGGTCAACCGGAACATGGCCAACCTGGACCAGAACGGATTGACAGCGGCCACCGAGGGCGCCCTGGCCCTTCGGGACGCTTTCGAGTACGACGTGGAGGAAAGCACCCGGGCGGCGGAGGCTATCCGCAAGAACTTCGGGGCCTCTGCGGAAGATGCGTTCAGTCTGATCGCGGCGGGCGCCCAAAACGGCCTGGACTACTCCGGGGAACTGATCGACACCATCAACGAGTATTCCTCCCAGTTTGCAAAACTGGGGTTTGACGCGGATGGAATGTTTAACATTCTCCAAGCGGGAGCGGATGGAACGGCCTGGAACCTGGACAAGGTGGGCGACGCCATCAAGGAATTTTCGATCCGCGCCATTGACGGGAGCGACACCACGGTGGAGGCGTTCACGTCCCTGGGCTACAACGCGGAGGAACTTATGGCCACCTTTGCCGCCGGCGGCGAGGGGGCCAACGATGCCTTTTTTGACGTTCTCGACACCCTAATGGCCGTTGACGACCAGGTGGAGCGGGACGCCCTGGGCGTGGCCCTGTTCGGCACACAATGGGAGGACCTGGGCGTGGAGGCCATGGAGGCCATGGCCAACGCCTCCCAGGCCGCCTATGACACCGGTGACGCCCTGGAGCAGATCAACCAGGTCAAGTACAACGACCTGGACAGCGCCATCCAGGGGATCGGCCGTCAGATCGAGGTGGCCCTGCTGCCGGCGGCGGACGCCATGTATCAGTCCCTTATGTCCAATATGCCGGAAATCAGCGCGGCCATCGAGGAAGTGTCCCCCGTGGTGGCGGAAATCGCGGAGGACTTTGCGGACTGGGCAGGCGGCGCCATTTCGGAGGGCCTGCCGGTCCTGGTGGATGGGATCAAGGACTTTGCAGACTGGGCGGGCAAGGCATACGAAAAGGCCAAGCCGTTTCTGAATTTCCTGTGGGAACACAAGGGGACGGTGCTGGCCATCGCGGCGGGCCTGCGGATACTGGGGCCGGCCATCGGGGCCGTGACCACGGCCATGAACGCATTTAAGACAGCAAAGACTTTTATGGCCCTGCTGCAGTCCTCCGGGAAAATCACGCAGATCACCGGGGCGTTTCAGAAATTCGGGTCCGTACTTATGGGGCCGCTGGGCGTCATTATCGCCATCGCGGCGGCTATTGCCCTGCTGTATAAGAACTGGGACACCGTAAAGGCGTGGCTGGTGAATTTCGGGAACACCGTGAACCAGATCTGGACCAACTTTTCCAACATGGTGGGGAACGCGATCACCGCCATCGGCCAAAAATTCCCCCTGCTGGGCGCCTACCTGCAGGGGTGGTGGGAGAGTATCCAGGCGGCGGTGGATAACGTCAAAGCGATTTTTCAAAATATCATCGACTTTATCAGCAACGTATTTTCGGGCAACTGGTCCGCTGCCTGGCAGAATATCGTGAACATCTTCGGAAATCTGTTCGGAATGATCGTGAACCTGGCCAAGGCGCCGATCAACGGGGTCATTTCGGCCATAAACTGGGTGCTTTCCAAGATCAACAGCATTTCCGTGACGATCCCGGACTGGGTGCCGGGCGTGGGCGGAAAAACGCTGGGGTTCAATATCCCCACGATCCCACAACTGGCGGAGGGCGGCGTGGCCACCTCCCCCACCCTGGCAGAGATCGGAGAGGGCGGAGAGCCGGAGGCCGTCATGCCGCTGTCCAAACTGGCGGACCTGCTGGATGAATACACCAAAAAGCCGAAACCGACCGGCGGCGCCGGCAGACAGGAGGACGGCGGCGGGGAAACCATTGTATTCTCCCCCGTGCTGAACTTCTACGGCAAGGCAGACCGCGAGGAGGTGGAGGAGGCCACCCGGATCTCCTTCGAGGAGTTCAAACGACTGTATAAGCGCCTAAAGGCGGAGGAGCGCCGAAAGAAATTCAAGCCGGAACCTGTGACGGGGTAAGGAGGGCACCATGGAAAAGACCTATACAACGAAACAGGGGGACGCCTGGGACGCCATCGCGTTCCAGGTGTACGGCGACGTGATCTATACCGGCTTTCTCATGCAGGCCAACTTCCCGCACCTGGACACCTTCGTGTTTGACGCGGGGGTGGTCCTCCAGACCCCGGACCTGCCGGAGGACGACGACCTGGCCAACGCGCCGATCTGGAGGACCACCACATGAGGACGCGGAGAGCGGAAACGGATCTGACCTGGAACGGCGCGGCCGTCACCAGCAAAATGGTGGGCTACAAGGCCACCGTGACCTATACGGACGCGGCCAGCGGCGAGGCGGACAGCCTGGAGATCAGCATAAACGACCGGGACCGCCAATGGACCACGGCATGGATGCCGAAAACCGGGGACACCCTGACGGCCGCCATTAAGGTGTACGACTGGGAGCGGGAGGGAGACAACCGGACCCTGGACTGCGGCTTTTTTATCCTGGACAATTACAGTTTTTCGTGGTGGCCCATGACCGGGACCATTTCGGCCGTGTCGGTGCCGGCGGATAGTGCTTTCCGGGCGACGCAGCGGACCAAGACCTGGGAAAAGGCCACCCTGCAGGCCATAGGAAACGAGATCGCGGCCAGGGCGGGCATTACCCTGGCCTGGGACGTTGAGGGGGATCCCATCACCGTCGAGAGCGTGGAGCAATCCGAACAAACGGACTGCGAGTTTTATATGAGCCTGTGCGAGGAATACGGCCTTTCCATGAAGGTGTACGCCCAAAAAATCGTGGTGTATGACCGGGAGCAGTACAAGGAGCGGGACGTGGCCGGGACCATCCGGGAAAGCGAGATCGAAAGCGGTTCCTGGAATACCACCCTTGACGGGACCTATACCGGCGGAGAATACACCTACACGGACCCGAACACCGAGGAGGAGATCAAGGTCACGGTGGGGACGGGGACCCGGATCCTGAAACAATCCGGCAAGGCCGACAACAAGGCGGACGCGGAGCGGAAGATCACGGCGGCGGTGGCCAACGCCAACCACGGCGCCACCACCCTGTCCCTGACCATCATGGGGCGGCCGGACCTGGTGGCCAGCCAGTGCGTCACCGTGGTGGGGATCGGCCGCCTGTCCGGCAAGTATTTTATCGACAGTATCACCCACACGGTGGGCGGCGGCTACACCATGGATCTGGAATTGTCCCTGGTGGAGGCCATGACCGAGGAAGTGATCAAGGACGCCACCGAGCGCCTGGCGGCGGTGGGCGTCATGGCCTCCCCGGAATACTGGGTGGCCCACTACCAGGACGTGGCCAACCTGGACGGCCTGATCCTGAACATGGCCACCCGGATCAAGGTCAACCTGGGCGGCAGCAGTATCACCACCGTGGACGACGCCCTGGACGTGCTGACCCGCACCGGCGTGATCAACTCCCCGGACTACTGGGCCAGCAAGCACAGCGCCCTGGCGTGGCTGGACACGCTGCTGATCAGCGCCGCCAACGCCCTGACCGAGTGAGGAGGAACCAATGAACGCAAACATAAGGCTGGGGAAAATATCGTCCATCGACTACGCCAAGGGCATGGCCAGGGTAGTGTACCACGAGAAGGACGACGACGTGACGCGCCTGATCCCCCTGCTGTCCCATGAGTACAAAATGCCGCCCGTGGGGTCCCAGGTCCTGGTGGTCCACCTGTCCAACGGGACGGAGGCCGGGGTGGTCCTGGGGCGGCCGTGGAGCGACAAGAACGCGCCGCCGGAGGGCGGGGCCAACCTATACCGGAAGGACCTGGGGCAAAACCCGGGGGACGCCATGATCCGGTACGACGGCAGCACCCTGACCATCAAATGCACCGGGGCCATCAACATCGAGGCCGGCGGGGCAATTACCATCAACGGGGCCACCATTGACCTGAACTAAAGGAGGCGGGAACCATGCCAAACGCGGCAAGACTGACGGACGCGGTGGACGGGACCACCGCCGGGGAACATTCGGGGCACGTGCCACCACATTCCCCTGAACCGTTCACCGGGGAGATCTCCGGGGCCTGTTCGGGGAATGTTCGGATCAACGGACTGGCGGCCGCCACGGTGGGCAGCACCACCACCGAGCGGGACGGGTGCTGTGGGTCCAGCCAGGGCGCGGTGGCGGCCGGCAGCGGGACGGTGCGGATCAACGGGAAAGCGGCGGCCAGAACCGGCGATGCCCTGGCGCCCCATAGCGGGACCGGGAACATCACCGGGGGCAGCGCCACCGTGCGGATCGGAGGGTAAACCATGGCCATCGGAACACTGGGAAGGAATGTCGTCTTTGAGGTGAGCGACGACCGGGTTTTTACTTTTTCGGAACTGACCCGGGAGGTCACAAGCCGGTGGACCAATCACGAACCCCAGGGGGTCAAGCCAAAGCCGGAATTTTTGGGGGCGGGCCTGCAGACGGCCAGCCTGACGATCACCCTTTCCGCCACCCTGGGGGTACGCCCCCGGGACGTGCTGGAGGCCATCGAGAATATGGTGGAGAACGGGACGGCGGAAACCCTGGTGATCGGAAACAGGCCGGTGGGCAGTAACCCATTCCGGCTGACGGGTTCGAGTGAGGCGTGGAACACTGTCTACAACCGGGGCGAACTGGCCCGGGCCACCCTGACCATAAGCCTGGAGGAGTACACATGAACGAAACCGGCGTTTACGACTTCAAACTGGAATACACCTTTGCCGGAAACGCCCTGGCGGAACTGGACCGGCAACTGGCCCTTCTCCTGTCCACACGGGAGGGCACCATGCCCCTGGATCGGGAGTTCGGCCTGAATATGGACTTTGTGGATATGCCGCCAGAGGTGGCCAAAAGCCTATACACGGCGGAGGTCACGGAGAAGGTGGCCAAGTTCATACCGACGGTGAAGGTGCGGGAAATCACCTGGGACACCGGCGGGCAAGGAAATTTAATTGCAAAGGTGGTGATCACAAGTGCCTGACGAAATGAACGCGATCAAGAACCTGCCGGACATTTCTTTCATCGACAACAAGACCATTGACCAGGTGCGACAGGAAATGGTGGCGGACTATGAAAGTTTTATTTCCGAGGCCACCGGCCAGACCGTGACCCTGGAGCGGTCCAGCGTCCACCGTATGGAACTATACGCGGCGGCGGCGCAGATCTACCAGGCCATGCAGTACATTGACCGGCAGGGAAAGCAAAATATTCTGAAATACTCCTATTCGGACTTTCTGGACAACCTGGCCATTTTTAAGGGCGTGACCCGGAACCCGGCCACGGCGGCCACCACCACCCTGCGCTTTACCCTTTCGGCGGAGCGGGACACGGCCACCGGGATCCCCCAGGGGACCCGCGTTTCCACGGCGGGGTCCATCTACTTCGCCACGGACGTGTACGCGGAGATCCCGGCGGGATCCACCACCGTGGACGTGCCGGCCACCTGTACGGTGGCGGGCACTGACGGAAACGGGTTCGCCGTCGGGGAACTGTCCACCATCGTGGACCCGATCCCCTATGTGGCCAGCGTGAGCAATACCACGGCCACCGAGGGCGGCGCAGAGATCGAGAGCGACGACGACCTGGCGGAACGGGTTTTCCTGGCCCCTGGGGCCTATTCTACGGCCGGACCGGAGGACGGATACCTGTACCACGCCAAGGCGTACAACGCCGCCATAGGCGACGTGGTGGCCACCAGCAACCAGGCGGCGGGCACCGTGGACATTGTTTTCATCATGGCCGACGGCGGCACCCCGGGGGAGGAAATGATCGAGGGCCTGGAGGGATACCTGCAGGGAAAGACGATCCGCCCCATGACGGACCTGGTGCGCGTCGCGGCGCCGCAGGAAGTCCAGTACACCATCAACCTGACCTATTACATCAACCGGAGCGACAGCGCCCAGGCCGTGACGATCCAGCAGGAAGTGGCGGCGGCGGTGGAGCAGTACAAGACCTGGCAGCGGGCCATAGGACGGGATATAAACCCCTCCCAACTGGTCCGCATGGTCATGGACGCGGGCGCCAAGCGCGTGACCGTGACGGCCCCCACATACACCACCGTGGACGCCACCAAGGTGTCCGCCCTCCAGGGGGAGGCCGTGATCAGTTACGGGGGGCTGGAAGATGATTAAACTTTCCGGGAGCCGGTTCACGGATATTATGCCGGACAACCTGGCCAGCCAGGCAGAAACCCAGGCGTTTGCCTACGCGGTGGGGCGGCAGATTGAAAAACTGTGCGCCTACTCTGACGCGGCCAGGACCTACGCGGCCATAGCGACCATGCCGGAGTGGCTGCTGGACTACATGGCCGTGGAACTTCGCACCCCGTCCTACGACGAAAACTATTCCCTGAAAACAAAACGGGCGCTGATCCAGGGGTCCCTCCTGTTCTACACGCAAATGGGGACGCCGGCGGCGGTCAACCGGATTATTGAAACCATCTTTGAAACCGGGTACATCGAGGAATGGTACGAGTATGACGGAGAGCCGCATCATTTCCGGGCCTATGTCGGGGACGGCGGCGAGGTGGGGCCGGGAGAACTGGAGGAGTTCCGGCGGGTCCTGTCCTCCGTCAAGCGGCTTTCGTCGTGGCTGGACGATATTATCACGATCACCACCATGGACCCGGAGATCGTGACCTTTACGGGGACCATGGGAAAGGGGTACACGTCCACGCCAATGCCGGAGGCGCCGGTGGACTATCACATGGACGCCCCGATCTATGCGGGCGGCGCTTTCGGCACCATAACACAAACCGCCATCCCGGCGGCAATCTAAACAGGAGGAAAACCCATGTTTTACGGATTTGTAATTACAGAGGCCGGAAACGCCCTTCTGGCCAGCATGGTGGCCGGACAGACGTTGACCATCACCGGCGTGACCATGGATAAAGGAACGGCGGAAAGCGCGGAGGCGGCCCGGCAACTGACCGCCCCCATCGACCCGGGGCCGGACGGGACCAGCACCGTGCCGACGGTGGACGGGAACGCCGTCAACATGATTGTGGAGTATCGGTCCGACCTGAACGGCGGCCTGCAGGAAGGGTTCTGGATCGGCGGATTTTCCATTTTTGGCAAGGTGGGCGACGGAGAGGAAACCATGATCGGGTACGGTTCCCTGGGCGACGCCAAGCAGTACGTGAGCGCCTACGTGTCCGGCACCGCGCCGGACGTGCGCCGGTATCCTATCTCCATCACCGTCACCACGGGGATCCAGGTGGACGTGAACTATCCGGCGGAGGCGTGGATGACCGCCGAGGACGTGGCGGACTACTTCAACGGGACCCTAAAGCCGGACCTGGAGGACGGCCTGCAGGACCTGATCGACGAACACAACGAGGACCCGGACGCCCACGGCGGCGCCCTGGCGGACAAGCAGGACAAGATCGAGGTGGAGGGGATCCTGAAAGGGACCAAGACCACCACCGAGGAGGGCGACACGTACAGCGTGGGACCGGCCACGCCGGGAACCGACTACCAGGCGCCCACCAATACCCTGACGGCAGCGCAGGCCATGACCACCCAGGACCTGATCCCCTTCTATGACGTGACCAACAACCAGCACAAGCGGACCACCCTGCAGGCGCTGAAAGAGGCCATCGGGGTGCAAAGCCCGGCCATCAATGTGACCACCTGCGCGGGAGCCTCCGTGACCTGTTCGGACGGCGTGACCACCCTGGAGGGCACAGGGTCCACGGAGTTTGAACTGCCCAACGTGGGAAACTGGACCGTGACCGCCCAACTGAACGGGGAAAGCGTGTCCGAGGTGGTGAACGTGAGCGGCGCCCTGCTGTATGAGGTGGACCTGATGATCACGAGCGGGATCGCCGTGACCACCCAACCCACCAAGACCACCTATTTCATCGGGGAGGCGTTCGACCCGACGGGCATGGTAGTGACGGCCACCTTTGCCGACGACACCACCGCAGACGTGACCGAGGACTGCACCTTCTCCCCGGAAACCATGGCGGCGGGCACCCAATCCGTAACCATTACATACGTCCGGGCGGGCGTCACCAAGACCGCCACGGTGGCGGTGGCGGTGCGGACCCTGGACCATATCGCTGTGACCACGCCGCCCAGTAAGACGGCCTACAAGTACGGGGAAACCTTCCAGCCGGCAGGCATGGTGGTGACGGCCTACTACACCGACGAAACCAGCCGGGCGGTGACAGGGTACACCTACTCCCCCACCGGCGCCCTGGCCATGAACAACACCACGATCACTATTTCCTACACGGAGGGCAGCGTGACCAAACAGACCACCCAGGCCATCACCGTGGCCAAGGTTCTGGCCAGCATTGAGATCACCACACCACCCACCAAAACCGCCTATTTCTCCGGGGAAACCTTCAACCCGGCGGGCATGGTGGTGACGGCCCACTACAACGACGGGAGCAGCGCGGCGGTGAGCGGCTACACCTACTCCCCCAACGGCGCCCTGGCGGCGGGAAACAACACGATCACCGTTTCCTATTCCGAGGGAGGCGTGACCAGGACCGACACCCAGGCCATCACCGTGACCACGATCTCCAACACCCTGAACAGCAATTCATGGGCCACCATCAAGGCCGTTTCCGACGCCGGCCAGGGGGACAACTACTGGGACGTGGGCGACACCAAGGCCATCACCATCAACGGGAACGTGGGGAACACCAATTTCTCCAACCTCTCGATCAATGTTTATATCATCGGATTTAACCACAATTCCGCCCGGGAGGGCAACAACCGGATCCACTTCAAGATCGGCAAGATCGGCGGCACCCAGGTGGCCCTGGTAGACAGCCAATACGGCAGCGGCGTTTCCTCCTCCGGCTACTTCTCCATGAACACCAGCAACACCAACACCGGAGGGTGGGCGAACAGTTACCACCGCCGGACCCTGCTGGGCAACACCGGAACACCCACCAGCCCGCCGTCCAATTCCCTGCTGGCGGCCCTGCCGGCCGATCTGCGGGCCGTTATGAAAGCCGTAACCAAGTACAGCGACAACACCGGCGGCGGGTCCAACACGGCCAGTTATGTGACCAGCACCACGGATTATCTGTTTGAACTGGCGGAGTTCGAGTACCACGGCGCCCGTACCTACGCCAACAGCGCGGAGCAGAACTACCAGCAGCAGTACGCCTATTACCAGGCGGGCAACAGCAAGATCCACTATAAGCACAACGCCACCGGCACGGCGGCCCTTGTCTGGTGCCGTTCCGTCTATGCGGGCGACACGTACAGTTTCTGCCGTGTCTACACCAACGGCAGCGCCTCCGGCAACAACGCGTACGATTCCTGGGGCGTGGCGCCCGGCTTTGCAGCCTAATCCGGCGGAGCAATCGGGGAAAATCCCGCCCACGGAAGTGGGCGGGATCCCACCACACACCAACCGAAAGGAGGGGGCGGCGGTGTCTGTCCTGAAAAGCAAGCGGTCCACCAGCAAGGCGGAATATGTGAACGTGGCCAATTTGATTTACACGGAAACGGTGGCATTTTTGACCCGGCTTTCCGCCAGATACGCCCGCCTGCTGGCGGAGCCGGTGGCGGCGCTGGCCGGTGAGGTGATCGACCACACGGAAAAGGCAAACAGCATTTTTCCAAAAGGGGCACCCAACCTGGAACTGCGGAAGGGCCACCTGCTGGAGGCACGGGCCGCGCTTATGGCCCTGGACGTGCGCCTGGGACACTGTTACACCATCCTGGCATTGAACCCGCAGGGGTGCTTTACCAAGCCGGACGGAAAAAGCATACCGCCGGCGGAGGCCACCAAGAAACTGGACGACATGGCGCAGAGCCTGGGGGAAAAGATCGACCGGGAAAATGAACTGATCCGGGCGGTCATAGAAAGCGACAGAAAAAGAAAATAGGTCATTTTTGGGTGTATCTCTGATAACGTGCCGAGTGGCAGGGCGGCGGACCCTTTGACGGCGGCCAATGTCTGGTGCCGTTCCGTCAATGCGGGCAACACGAACAATTTCTGCCTTGTCAACACCAACGGCAGCGCCAACAACAACAACGCGAACAATTCCTGGGGCGTGGCGCCCGGATTTCACAACCCCGCGAGGGGGACGGGTCAAATGCAGTAGGGAACGAACCGGACCCTTTGTGAAAGGAGAGATACTTCCCGGGCGGAAAGCCCGAAACCGCCCTTTGTGGCCACGGCACGGACGCTGCTTGCATGGCGGGGTATTGTGCTATCCCCGTTTCATGTGCCGGGGTCATGCGGTTTAGCCGCACACCTACACCACAACCGCACGGAGGCGCGAATACTTATTATGACCAGCGAGGAGCGCAGGGAGGCGCGATACCATAGGCGCAGGGCCGCCCGGGAGGCGCGGAGGCGCCGGCGGAGCGAGGCCCTGGGAGGCATTGAACAGGTTTTCAGTTTTCGGAAAATGTTCAAATGGGGAAAGAAGTGCTGCAACAATGTGAGATGGAAACAGTCCACGCAGAACTTTGAACGGCACCTATTTTCCGGCACGGCCCGCCGGCGGCGGGAGGTCCTTTCCGGGAAGTGGCGGCCGAAACCGGGCGCCCACTTCCTCCTCCGGGAGCGGGGCAAGATCCGGCCCATAGACGCCCCACACATCAACGACCGGCAGATCCACAAGACCCTGACCAAGGAAGTCCTGGAGCCGCTATACACCCCGGGCATGATATACCGGAACGGGGCCAGCCAGCAAGGAAAGGGCCTCCACTTCCACCACAAGGAACTAAAGAAGATCATGCGGGAGCATTACAGGAAACACGGCCGGGAGGGTTACATGGTCCTTATGGATCTAAAGCAGTTCTTCCCGAGCGCACCACACGCCGCGATCTACGAGCGCCACCGGCGCCTGATCCTGGACCCGGAGATCCGGGCCGTGGCGGACATGGTGGTGGCCTCCGTGCCGGGCGGCGTGGGTATGCCGCTGGGCGTGGAGCCGTCGCAGATGGAAATGGTGTCCCTGCCGTCCGCCGTGGACAACTGGACCGCCTGCCAACTGCGGGCGGAGGATCCGGCCCACTACATGGACGACTACCACATGGGAGCGGAAACCAAAGAGCAGGCGGAGGCGATCCGGGACGCCGTGACCGAGCGCATGGAGGCCATGGGGCTGACCGTGAGCCGGAGCAAAACCAGGATCGTGCCCCTGTCCAAGCCCTTCCGGTTCTGCAAGGTGAAATTCTACCTGACGACCACCGGGAAGGTGATCACCCACGGGAACCGGGACGGGATGAAACGGGCGCGGCGGAAACTAAAGGCGTTCAAGGCAAAGGTGGACGCCGGAGAAATGACCGTCCAGCAGGTCCGGGAGTGGCTGACCAGCCAGATCGCCTATTTCGAGAACTACAACGACCACGGCCGGGTCCTTCGGCTGAACCGGCTATTTTATGCAATTTATGGAGGTGCAGAACCATGTTCAAGATCATCAAAGACGGGACCAGCCTGGGCATGACCGAGGCGCCCACCTACGTGCGGCAGGCGGAAAACGGGTGTTTTGTGCTGTGCCAGGAGGACCAGGCCACGGGGATCGCCTACGGCGGGACCGTGTACCACCTCCTGGGCCGGGAGGCCCTGGAGGGCGCGGAGAGCGTGATCCTGGAGGAGACAGACGCCGGGGAGGAGATCGAGCGGACGGCCACGACCAACGGGATCGTGTTCACCACCATGGCGGAGGCCGGGAACATCGACGTGACGGCGGCGGAACACGCGGACCTATTCTCCCCGTGGGCCTATCCCGTCAACTACACGGCGGGACAGATCCGGCGCTACACGGATGGGAAACTGTATAAATGCCTCCAGGCCCATACCAGTCAAGCCGACTGGACGCCGGACACGGCGGTGAGCCTGTGGGTGAGCATTTCGGACCCGGCGGAGGAGTGGCCGGAGTGGTCCCAGCCCCTGGGGGCACATGACGCCTACGCCCAGGGGGCCAAGGTAAGCCACAACGGGAAACACTGGATCAGCGACGTGGCGGCCAACGTGTGGGAGCCGGGTGTGTATGGATGGACGGAGGCCGCAGACGACGCGGCGGAGGTGTAAGCCGTGGAAAAGATCCCGTACATCGTAAAAAAACGCATGAGGCTGGAGGGGATCAGGGGCCGCGTCAATCTCCCTTATGGCACCGAGGTGGAGGCTGTGGACGGTATGATCATCCACAAGGGCGCGGCCGTGTGCGCCGTCACCAGCCGAAACGCCCACCAATACCTGGCCCGAAACGACGACGGGAAGGGGCTGGAGCGGGGCGCCCTGACAATGGCCATCACGTCAACCCTGGAAAAACGGGACAAAGGCTATCAAGACCGCTGGGATCTGGTGTGGGAGGACGAAACCAGCCAAAAATACCGGCACCCCGATCATGAGGACTTTTTCCTGTGGGGACACGCATTTTATGAGGCCCCGGTGGAGGACCTGCAGCACATCGCGGATCTGATCGGCGCGAGGAGGTGACGGCCATGGACAGCACAAAAATGATCGCAGACCTGTGCGCCGTCATTGACCGCATGAACGTGATCATACAGGCCCAGGCCATGGAACTGGCCCAGTATGGGGCGGTGGTCCACGCGGAGGAGATCGCGGAGGTCCGGCAGAAATACGCCAGGGCCATCGGCGAGGGGGTGGGACCATGAGCCTGGAGGAAATCCTGCTGGGCGGCGGCGGGGTGCTGCTGGCGGCCATGACGCTGATCCAGGTGGCGCCCATCAAGGTCAATCCGTGGTCCGCCGTCGCCAAGGCCATCGGCCGCGCCATCAATGGGGAGGTGATCGCCAAGGTGGACCAACTGGAGCGGGACCTGGTGGCCATGAAAGCGGCCCAGGAGGAACGGGACGCGATCAGTTGCCGGTCCCGGATCCTCCATTTCGGGGACGAAACGATCCACGGGGTCCGGCACACAAAGGAGCATTTCGACCAGATCCTGCGGGACATAACCAGTTATGAGCAATATTGTGAGAACCACCCGCATTTTGAGAACAACACCACCGTGCTGACCTCCCGGCGGATCAAGGATATTTATGAGGAGTGCATGGCGACGGCGGATTTTCTGTAAGGGAGGCGCGGGAGTGAATACGCTTTTGATCGCGGCGGCCGCCATGGCCGGAGGGGCGGCGCTGGGGTTTTCCCTGTGCTGGGTGGCCACACGCCTGGCGGCGGGAAACCACGCGGCGGCCACACGGCTGGCCACCGCCGCAAAGAAGAAAATGGGGACCATGGACAAGGTGCTGATCCTGGAGGGCGTGATCCTGGTGGCCTATACGGCGGCGGACCTGGCCGTGTTCTGGCACACTGGGAACGAGCCGGCCACCCTGACCGCCTGTGTGTTCGGCGTGTGCGGTTTTGAAAACGGGGTCATGGGATGGATCAAGACCACAAAGGAAAAACAGGCGGCCGCCAGAACGAGCGGGAGCGGCCAAAAGGCCGCCCCGGTGGAACCACCCACGGAGCGGGAGGAACCGCCGGACGCGGGAATTAAATGAGGAGGTTTTACCAATGACAGAGAACCAACTGCGACAGAAGATCGTGGACACCGCCGTGGCCTGGCTGGGGTGCAAGGAAAGTGACGGGAGCCACAAACAGATCATTGACGTTTACAACGCCCACAAGCCCCTGGCCCGGGGCTATAAAGTGAAGTACACGGACGCATGGTGCAGCACCTACGCCTCCGCCGTGGCCATCAAGGCGGGCCTGACCGACATTATCCCAACGGAGTGCGGGTGTGAAAAGCATATTGAACTTTTCAAGAAACTGGGCGCGTGGAAGGAAAACGACGCATACACCCCGAAAATGGGCGACTACATTTTTTATAACTGGGACGACGGCGCCAACTACGCCAACACGGACCTGACCGCCTCCGCCGACCACGTGGGGATCGTCACCAAGGTGTCCGGGAACACCTTCACCGTGATCGAGGGGAACAAGTCCAACGCCGTGGGCTACCGCACCATGAAGGTGAACGGGAAATATATTCGCGGGTTCGGCACCCCGGACTATGCCAGCAAGGCGACGGAAACCGGCGGCGGGACCAGCGAGGCCGGCGGGCCGACCATCTACACCGTGAAAGCCGGGGACACCCTTTCCAAGATCGCCAATACATACGGCACCACGGTGCACGCCCTGGTGGAGATCAACGCCATCCAAAACAAGAACCTGATACGGGTGGGCCAGGTCCTTATGCTCCAGGACACGACACAGGCGGCGGCCGACAAACTGGAGGCCCTGGGCGTGATCAACTCCCCGGACTACTGGGCGCAGGCGGCGGAGGCCGGGAAGGTCCAATACCTGGACATTCTCCTGAAAAAGGCCGCGCAGACCATCACAAAGGCCGGGGCGCGGGCGGATACACCCCAGGAGGGCGTGGCCGCGCTGGTGGCCGCCGGCGTGATCAATACGCCGGAATACTGGCTGGCCAACTATGACACATTCCCGAGCCTGGACCTGCTGCTGCAGGCACTGGGCGGGGCTGTGAAATAAACAGAGGAGGAAATAAACATGGAAACCATTATGCAGTACATTCCCCTGGCGGTGTCCGCCATCCTGCTGGCGGCCCTGATCCTGACCGTGATCACCAACATCATCACCCAGGTGCTGAAAAAAATCACATGGGACAAGATCCCCACCAACGTCCTGGCGGTGGTGGTGGCCATGGCCGTCACGCTTGTGTCATTCTTTGCGGCCTGCCAGATCATGGGCTGGGCTGTCACCTGGTACATGGTGGCCGGCGCGGTGGCCCTGGGCCTGTTCGTGTCCTATGCGGCCATGTTCGGGTTTGACAAACTGCGGGAGGCCCTGGAACAGATCACAAACTGGGGAAAGACGGATACAGAGTAAAGAAACCCCCGGCACCTACGAGGTGCCGGGGGTATTTTATACGGCGCGGCGGGACACGGTGGAGGCGTCCAACCGCATGGCCAGGTCAATGATCTTTTTCCTGGTGGCGCGGTCCGTTTCGGCGGCGGGGGCAAGGGTGGACCGGACGCCGGCAGGGACGATGGAGAGCGCCCAGGCCACCAGGGCCTTTTCCGCCTTTATCAGCGACGACCGGGCGGCCATTTCCGCGCCCTGCAGTTCGACGGCCTCCGGGTCTGCCTGGTATTCGGCCTCCAGGGCGTCAAAGGTGGCGTCGTCCTCCACCTGCCAGAGCCGGCGGGCGGGGAGGCCGCGCCGGTCCGTGGCGCCCCGGGCCTCCAGAAAAGCCCTTTCGTGGGCGGCGGCCCTTGCCTCCGCCATTTCGCTGGAACGCAGTGCCTGGGAATAGGCCCGCTGCTGTGCGTTGTATCTCATAATATCCTGCCTTTCTACCGGGGACGCCTGATCCGAAGATCAGGCGATTGCCTCCAGTTCCATATCTTCAATTTCGGCCCAGGTGAAACCCAGGCGGTGCATATCGTCCCCCACATCGGAGAGGACCACGCTGGCCTCCATGGTGAGATCCGCGTAACAGAGGGCGGCGAACATCTTATAGACTTCCACGGCCCGCTCCATGGTGAAAACCCGGATATTGCCAACCATGGCCCCATACTTCCCGTTTTGCTTAATCAACATGATCTTTACCACCTTTCAAAATTCTACGGAACAAACGCCGGAGCGGGACGAACACCGCCACAAATATCACAAGAGAAATTAGAAATTTCATCGTTTGCCCTCCTATTGACAAAGAACTGTGTTTCGTTTATATTTGGGGTGCGGAGGTTCGGGCCTCCGCACCCCGGGCCTTTACCAGTCAAGCAATTTTTGGATTGCTAAAACTATGAGGCCGGATACTGTTCCCGCGAGAATGTCGGCTGCTAACTGTTTCATTCTCTCGGGGTGCGCCGTAGGCTTTCGCCTGCGGCGTTTTTTCTTGCCCATTTGAACCACCCCCTTTCCTCTTGAACTGATTAGATTATACATCTAACAGGAGATAAAAACAAGCGGCAGAATAAACAAATCTAACGTGAGATGTTTATATAAATCTAACAGTAGATAATAATGAAAAACCGTGGTATTATGAGGGTGAGGTGATAAGAATGGGCAGACCTAAAAAAGAGGGCGGAATGAGCGCCACGGACTACAAGCGGGCTTTCAACGAAAAAAACTATGATCGTCTTTCCCCGTATGTTAAGCGCGGGAAAAAAGACCGGTACAAAGCGGCCGCCGCCGCCGCTGGGTATAGCCTAAACGAGTTCATGGAATTGGCCATGGACCGCCTGGCGGACGAAATCCTGGGGAAAGAATAAGGGCACCACACGCGCCGGTGTAGGGGCCAAACCGCCCCGCCGGAATAATCATTTTTTCCGTCTTCAGACTATTAGCACGGGTTTTCGATGGGAACCGTGTTAAAGTTAAGAAAAAATCAGATTATTCCAACACCGGGAGGCGTGGCGGTGAAGAAATTTCTATTTCACGGGAAAAAGAATATCTGCGGGGACCGCATACGCATGGCCCGCCTGGAGAAACGGCTATCACAAACGGACCTGGCCCGCCTCCTCCAACTGCAGGGCGTCCCGGCCGAGCGGGATATAATCAGCAGAATGGAAATGGGGGATCGGCTGGTCACGGATTATGAGGTGGTGACAATAGCCGAGGTCCTGGACGTTCCAGTGTTGTGGCTTTTAGGTAAAGAGAGGTAAAGACCGGCGTGGAGAATACCACGCCGGCCTTTTTCATTCAAAGGGGGATACCATGAATTACAAGGGCTATCATCACTTGAAATGGGAGGACCGCCTAAAAATCGAGGGGGCGCTGAAAACCGGCGGGAAACCGGCGGAGATCGCCAAAATGCTGGGCGTGTGTGTTAAGACCATATACAACGAGATCAAGCGGGGCCTGTGCCTCCAGCAGAAAGAGGGATACATATTCCAGGAGGAGTACTGCGCGGAGGTGGCGGAACGGAAGTACCAGGAGCATTTGAGGGCCAAGGGGCCGGAAATAAAACTGGGCCGGGATCATGCTTTTGCCAACTTCGTGGAGCGGAAGATCATAGAGGACCACTACTCCCCCGGCGCGGTGCTGGCCTACATCGAGGAGGCCGGCCTGGAGTTTGAAACCCACATCTGCGAAACCACCCTTTATTCCTACATCTACCGGGGGGACGTGTTCCTGGAACTGACGGAGGAACACCTGCTATATAAAGGGGAACGGCGGCGGGACTATGAACGGCGGGAGCGGGCAAACGAGGCACCGGGGGACACCATCGAGGACAGGCCGCCGGAGGTGCGGGCGCGGAATACGTTTGGCCACTGGGAAATGGACAGCATTATGGGGCCGGTGGGGTCCAAGGCGGCCCTGCTGGTGCTGACCGAGCGGCTGACGCGGTGGGGGCTGGTGATCCGGGTCCCGGACCATACGGCGGAAAGTGTGGTCCGGGCGCTGAACCGGGTGGAGCGGAGAATGGGAAAGAGGTTCCGGGAAGTGTTCCGCACCATCACCGTGGACAACGGCAGCGAGTTCATGGACTGCAACGGCCTCCAGCAATCATACAGGCTGAAAGGTCCACGGACGAAAATATATTACTGCCACCCGTATTCCCCGCAAGAGCGCGGGAGCAACGAGAACATGAACCGGATCCTGCGGCGGTGGTTCCCAAAGGGAACGAACTTCGACCAGGTGACGGAGGCGGAGGTGGCCCAGGCGGCGGAGTGGATGAACAACTACCCGCGCCGGATCCTGGGGTGGAGATCCGCCGGGGCCGTGTTCGAGGAGTACGTGGCCGCCTGAAAATCTGAACAGCGGGAGCGGGACGGCCGGGGCCAGGTTTTGGCCGCCGGTGGTTTTTCACGCCCTGGAGGCGGTGAAAGAGGGCGAAAAAGGCCGCTCCACCGTAGTGGAGCGGACCCAGTATATCACACGTCAAAAATTTTTCTGGATTTTTTGTAATTTATCCTTGACTTTTTCAATCGTGCCTAATAGGCATCCATTTCCCTATTGACAAGGTGTGTTTTGCTCTGGTATATTTCAAGCCATTACTAACAGGAGGAGGTTTCCCCATGAAACAAAAATGGTTTTTGACGACCGGCACGGCGCTTATGCTTGCGGCGGCACTGGCCGGATGCGGCAAGACTCCTGCAGCGGATCAGCAGCAGAGCAGCCAGCCAACGTCCCTCATCAGCATGAATCAGGCACAGACCGCCGCGCTGGATGCTGCCAACATCGACGCAGCCAATGCGGATGTTTCTTCCGCAACGCTCAGTGAAATAGCCGGAATTACCTGCTACAAGGTAGAGTTTACTTCTGGTGACTACGCCTATTCCTACTCCATCAACGCCGAGAGCGGTGAGGTTCTGGAGATGAGCAGCTGGGAGCAGACCGTCGCCACCATTATCCCGGATTCCGGTACACAAGCCGATGCTGCCACTTCGACTGCTGGCACAGCAACTACCCCCAATGCAGCTACCCCGGCACAGAGTTCCCCCAACACATCCACTGGCGCGGTAAGCGAAGCAAAGGCGCAGGAAATTGCACTGGCTCACGCGGGCGTAAAGCCTGCAGACGCAACCATCACCAAATCCAAGCTGGATTATGACGATGGCAAGCAGGTCTATGAAGTCGAATGGTACTCAAACGGCGCAAAGTATGACTATGAGATTGACGTTGCTACCGGCGAAGTCGTCAAGTCCGACTACGAAGCAAAAGTTGTTGTCGGCACCAGTAACAGTGCTACCATCAGCGAGGCCGATGCCAAGAAAACTGTTCTTGCACGTGTGTCCGGCGCAACCGCCAGCGACATTTACGAGTGGGAGCTGGACTATGATGACGGGCGCCCGGAGTACGAGGGCAAAATCATCTATGGCGGCTCTGAGTACGAATTCACCATTGACGCAACTTCCGGCACCATCATCGAATGGGATGTCGAAGTGATCCACAAGTAAAGAAAGGAAAAATGAGAAATGAACAAGGCTGAATTGATCGCAACCATGGCAGAAACGTCCGGCGTAAGCAAGAAGGATACCGAGCAGGTGCTAAACGCTTTCATTGCCACGGTGCAGAAAACGCTGAAGCAAAACGGCAAGGTGCAGATCCCCGGCTTCGGCAGCTTCGAGGTGCGTGAGCGCGCCGCCCGCTCGGGCCGCAATCCTCTCACCGGCGAAGCCATTGAGATCGCCGCAGCAAAGGTGCCTGCCTTCAAAGCTGGTAAAGGTCTGAAAGACTCCATCCAATAATTTTAATGCTCATTCTATCGGGCAATGTCCGAGAGAATGAGCATTTTTGTTCAAGTAATTCAAATACCCCAGTTCATCAATTACTTATTTGGAAAAGTAATTCTATAAAGTTCATCCAATGCATATTCTGACGGAATAGTCGGGTTATCAATATGCCTCTCATACCACTGCTGTAACTGCCTGTCCGTAAGGGTCGTCATTTCATTTAATGCCTTAGATACATCATAATCGAATTTTGGCTTTTCATCATGCGTGGATTGCGAAAAATCCACGTGATCACGATGCTCCAGGGCAAGGCTTAGTCTGTGCGGTTTTACAACACCAAGCATAGTTGTCATAGACAGCTCATGATAAATCCACGGAGAGATTGTTGTCTGCTTTTTATCCTTCTTGATTTTTGCTAATTCTGTCGCCATATTGATCGACTGTGGTGTATTAAAAAATATGATGCACTCTGTATTATACATCATCTCGGTCAGCGCTGTAGACAGCATCATGTGTACATGGCTTGTCGTGTAATTTCGCATATCATAGTCATAGGTATGAGTCTCTCGCTTATAGCAATACCTTTTATCTATTCTTTTCAGCAGATCATTGCAGTACCCCCAGGAGCACGAGTCGATGAATGCTTCCAAACCAAAGGCTTCGTGGAGCCATCCTGCAAACGCTATTACCTTGTAAATATCATCGTGAGAATGCGAAATAAACACATTCTTTTTGGAAATAGAAAACCAATGTTCTTTTAACGCGGTTCCATTAATGACACCATCCTCCGTAATGTACCGCGAGAGACAGTCTTGAACTTCTTCCTCATGACTCTTATATATAGCCCTGCCATGTTCCAAGTGACGATTGATAACCTGGTTGTAAAATGAACCAGCCGGAGAATAGTTAAACTTTGTGTACATATTTTCCTCCTCACCACTATATTTACAACGTCTTACACAAGTAAAATAAGCCAGCAATAATCGCGCCATAGAATAGGAACTCCGATGGGGATACCATTGCCCAGAAAATACTATATCGCCATCCGCCGTATTTTTTCACAGGGATTTCATATTCCTTAATTTGGGTCACTGGCTGATCCGCACCGTTCCCAACGCCTATCAAATCGTTATACATTCCAATAAAGCGGCGTTCTTTAGACAGGTAAAGCGAGTCCAAACACCAGAAAAGAACGGTTGCAGCGATAGCGACCAGCAAATAGATTTTGCTGCCCGGATTTTGGTCTGAGATTGTTGAAACAAAAACCGCAATCAAAGCCGATGCAATCGTAATAGACCACCCCTTCATCTGGAAGGAGCACTGGTTCATTCGGGCGATATTGTTTTGCAAAAATTCGAGATGCTTTTCATTTGGCTTTGATTGCATTGTTTTGTCTTGAGGTTGATCTACTTGATTTTGGGGAGCCATATCTTCCACCGCCTCCATTTTACAAGATTTGATTTCGGCTAAAGAGAATTGCAGCATAAGCGGATGCAATAGCCGCAGATACAACAGTCGACACAACCAGGGCTGTGTTTTGTTGTATAAGCCTGGTTATCGTCTTAAATTGAATCATTGACGATCTCCCCTCTCTTTAGCACTGATAGGCTCAATACTTTCAGCCTATAGTTATACTATATTACATTTTTCAATAAAGTTCATATTAAGAAATGAAAAATTGACTTTTATCGACCATTGCTCTCCTCCCTTGGACTTCCCCGTCCGAGGGGGCTTTTTTATTTCCATCCGAAATCCAGAGTAGCGGCTTTACACCGGAGTAAACTATAGATACCACATCCAGGAGGTATCTATATTATGGACAACATCATAACTCAGGAACAGATCAATACCTACTGCGCATCCATGTTGGCGGATGAGCGCTCGGCGGGGACCGTTGCCAAATACCGCCGCGACGTGACGGCCTTTGCCCGCTGGCTGGGCGGGCGCCCGGTCAGCAAGGAGAACTCCACAGGTTGGAAAGCCCACCTGCTGAACCGCGGCTATGCGCCGCGCACGATCAACTCCATGCTGGCCGCCGTCAACAGCTTTTTCCGCTTTGCGGGCTGGAACATCAAAGTGAAATTCCTCAAAATTCAGCGCCAGCTTTTTCGGGATGCGACCCGCGAGCTGAACCGTGCCGAATACACCCAACTGCTCGCCGCAGCGCGGAGCAATGGGCAGGAACGACTGGCCCTGATCATGGAAACGCTTTGCGCGACGGGCATCCGTATTTCAGAGCTGTGCTATATCACCGTCGCGGCGGCGCAGCAAGGGAAATCCACCATCTCCCTCAAGGGCAAGATCCGCACCATCCTGCTCTCGACCAAGCTGTGCCGCAAGCTGCTGAAATACGCCAAAAAGCAAAAAATCGCTACCGGTGAGATTTTTCTCACAAGCAGCGGTAAAGGCATTTCGCGGCGGCAGGTCTGGCACGAGCTCAAGCGCTTATGCGCGGCGGCGGGCGTGGAGAGCAGCAAGGTGTTCCCGCACAATTTCCGCAGACTCTTCGCCGTCACCTACTACAAAGCCAGCCGCGACATTGCACGGCTGGCGGATGTTTTGGGCCACAGCTCCATCGAAACCACGCGCATCTACCTCACCGTCAGCGGGGCGGATCAGGCGCGGCAGCTCGACCGATTGGGGCTCGTTTCGTAGATGACTAAATCAGCATTTCGTCGGTAAACAACGAACGCACCGTTTAAGTGGTGCGAGACTAAATCAGCATTTCGTGATTTAGCTCCGGCAAAATGCTCGACTATTTCCTGCATATTTTGCTTGAATAATACCATAGTCTTCACGAAAAATCAATACCTACTATATCAGGGGGCATGCCGAAAAGACCCACAAATTTTTGAGATTTTGTGGGTCTGGATTTTTGCGCTCTGTCACAAACATTCAGAGGGTACAAAGGGCGCTGTTTTTCAAACTTTCCGCAAATAGCCGGAAACCGACGAGTCCGCCGATCAACGAAATGCTGATTTTGTTGTTTCCCATAGGATCAAACGGCTGCGGCGCAAATTTTTTTGCTGCCATTGATTGGAAAGCAACTGTAGCGGCGCGCGCTCGCTGGCAAACCGCGCGCGTTCCGTGTCAAATATAACGCCTGCATAACATTCTGCATAAAAAGCGAAGGGCGGCCGCGTTTTGCGGTCGCCCTTCTTGTCGCCTTATTCCACGATCAGTTCCCCAGCGATCAGCTGCTGCGTCGTGTGCATCTGATTGATCAGGTCCTCGGCAGCGCCCTGGATCATGGCGTTGATGTCCAGCTTCGCCGCCTCCAGCAGCTGCACGGTAGGCTCCGCCAGCTTCTCTCTGGTCATGCGCAAAAGATCGGCTTTCAGTGTCCTGATCTGGTCCTCGGTCAGCTTGCCATCAGCTGCCGCCGCCTTCATCGCTTCGACGGTGGTCTGCTGTAATTCGCCGACCGTTGTCTGCGCCGCCTGCGTCACCTGGCCGATGGCAGCCTTGATGTTGGCCAGCTTGTTGTTCTGGCCGATCTTGGCGGTCGCCCACGCGCCTGCCAGGCCGATGGCCGCGATGGCAGCCTTCGCCAGAATGTCCAGGCCGACGTTCACCAGCTCCAGAACGATGGGGTCGGTAGCGCCCGTTTCGGTGGTCTGTGCGCACGCTGCAAGCGCCACACAGAGCGTCACCAGCATGGTCAAAATGAGCATCGCTTTCAGGGCCTTTTTGGTGGTGTTTTTCATGGTGTTTTTCCTCCTTAATTTTACCGCCTGAATGGCGGGATTTTATGATCACTTTTCGGGGGTGTTTGCGTCGTGGTAAAGCGACGCAATAATCACAGCTTTCAGCGTCTCGTGGCGCAGATTCAGATCAGTGGGGTTGACGTCCGCAGGGGTGCCGCCGTTGACGGCTCCGGCGTCCAGCAGCGCCTTCGCCTGCTCCTGCCAGTAGGCGGGCACGTCTTTCAGGTCCGCATAGGTGGGGTTGTCTTCTGCGATCACTTCGCGGATCAGCTGTTTCAGTTCGGCCTTGGTCATGCTGTCGATGTTCTCCTTTCCGTAGTCAGGGGCCGCATAGCCCACAATGTAGGTGTCGTTCAGATCGTACTGGCGGCGCTTCACGGCGTTGCTGGTATTGCCTTCGATGGTGTGCAGAACACCGTCTTTCGCATACTCCACCAGGCCCGTGTGGGTGCTTTCTGCGGTGGATTTCTTATCCTTGAAGAAGACGATGTCAGCAGGCAGCGGGGTGTATGTGCCGCCGCAGGCCGCCGAAGGATGGAAGACGCCCTGCGCCTTAAAGAAGGCCATGCCGGTGCTGCATCCGCAGTAGGGCTTCACAATGTCGCGGGCGATGCCTGCCAGATAGTTGGTGACGTAACTTACCCACATAGCGCACCACGCCGCATCAAGCGGCAGGCTCCATGTTTTCAGGACCTCCGTGTTGTACCACCGGATATACTTGTCGTCGCCGGTCGGCTCGCACACGCCCAGCTCGCCGATGGCCTTCTGGACGATCTTCTTGCGGGTGTCGTTCACATCAGGCGCTTCCGTGGGCTGGGCGGGCTTCTCCGGCTCCTTTTCAGGCTGTGCGGTCTCCTTGTACCCGTTCAGTCCTGCGCGCTTGATAATGGCCGCATAGTCCTTGTACGCGACGTCCAGATCGACGCGCCCGTTGATGCCCGCCACACTGCCAGAGCTGCTGCGCTGCCACATGCCGAAGCTGTAGGCCGTCGTCGGCTGGCTGGCCCACTGCGCCAGCCACAGATCGAAGCCTTTCAGGTCGTCCATGTTCAGCATGTTCTTGCACCAGTTGGTGTTGCAGTAGAACGACGCATAATAGCCCGCAGCTTCGATGGTCGTGCAGAAGGCCGTCACCATAGCGGTCAGCACATCGCGCCCCAGCCCTGCCTGTTTGCTATCCTCCAGATCGTAGGCGACGGGGTACAGGATGCGGCCCTTATACGGGGCGATCTGCTCCACTACCCACGCCGCCTCTCTGGCGGCCGCCTGGGCGCTTTTTGCGTAGCTATAGAAGTAGATGCCCACCTCTACGCCCGCGGCCAGTGCGCCCTCCACGTTGGCCTTGAAATAGGTGTCCATTTTGCAGTCGTTGCCCTGGCTGCTGCCATAGCCGACGCGGATCATGGCGAACACAATGCCGCTCGCCTTGACTTTCTTCCAGTCGATCTTGCCCTGCCATACAGACACGTCGATGCCTTTAATGTTCATGCTTTCCTCCTTACTCCGCCAGCTGGTAGAAGTCCCCGATCAGAGCGGGCGGGCGGTAGCTGTCTGCTTTGAAGAATTGTCGAAGCACTTCGTAGGTCTTGCCGTAGTCGCTGAATCTGTCACCGACGTTGAAGGTGTGGCCGTCCTCCAGATCAGCCCAGCGCGGCACGGTATCGTCGCCGCCGTCTCCGCCGCTGCTGTCCTCGACCAGCTTGTATTCGGACGGCACCAGATGCGGATAATGCGGCTCGTAGAGCGTGACGCCCTGCTCGTGGATCGGTGTGTAGACCTTGCCGTCCTGCGGGTCCCTGCGCTTCACGCCATAGGGGACTAACTCGCCCCACACGAAGTCCAGCACGGTGCTGTCCTCCGGCTCTGTGCGAAGCAGGCGGAACAGCGTCCTGGCCGCCGTACTGCCGGGCAGAAGGTCGCTGCGCTTGTAGTGTTGCTGCGTGGTGATGTAAAGGTCGCCGTTGCTGCCGACTACGGCTTCGTTGCGGAAGATCGGGTCGCCGTCGTCGATCTCAGACCAGACGCGTGCGCCGCTTGTGACAGTGATCGCGCGCAGTTCCGTGTCTGTGTAGTCGCCCGCGTCCTTATCTCCGGCGCGAAGCAGCGCCGCCTTTGCGCGTTCGACATGGACCGCAGGAAGGCCGGTCAGACCGCCCGCGATCAGTGCGTCGTGGGTGGCTAAAATCGCCGCCCACAGATGCAGCTGCTGCTGCGCTTCTTCCTGCTTGTTCAGTTCTCTGGCTGCTGTCAGATTCATGCTTTTCCCTCCTTACAGGTAAGAGCCGCTTACGCCGTACAGCGCGATGGTGTCGCTGGTGCTCGCCTTCGTCAGTTTCACACGGACGCCCACAGCCCACTTCGTTGCCGTCTTCGTCTTGTTCGTGAACAGGTGCTTGCGGCCAGGGGTGACGGTCTCCCACGTCGGCGTGGCGTCCTTCGCGTTGTTGCACGCCTCCACGGTCAGATTGTTCTCCGCGCCCAAAAAGCGCGCGGAAATAAGGATCTTTTCGGCCATGGCGTCCGTTTCGATGGCGTCGCGCTGCACGCTGATCATCGTGATGCTGCGGGAGAAGGTCACGACGCGCGTCGCGCTGTTTCCCGCACTGTCGGTGACGGTGATCGTCATGCTGTGTTCACCAGCAGCCAGCGCCGCAAACTGTGCGGCCGTCAGGCCGAAGGTGTAGGTCTTTCCGCGCTCCGCGTCCGCAATGGTGCGCACCTCGCTGCCGTCCAGCGCCTCCACGATGGTCAAGGTGTCGCCGTTGTCCACATCGCCCACGGTGTAGGCTCTGGATGGGGGCGACGTCACCGCGCCCAGGTTGGCGTCGGCTCCGGAAACGGTCGGGTCGGCGTTGTGCGTTACGGTCTTGGCCTGGCTCGTCGTATAGGTGCTGTACGCATCCTTGCTATCCTTCGCGCGGACGCGCCACTGTACGCTGTCCATCGCCGTGGTGATGCCGGTGTCGGTAAAGCTGGTGTTGCTGCCGGTGTAGATCGTGGCCCTTGCGTTCGTGTTGTTGCTCCAGCGGTCCAGCTGGTAGGTGATGTCGTCGCTTTCCGGGTCGGTGGACGCCGCCCAGCTGATCGCTGCGTCTTTCCCGCTCTTTACGCTGTCCGGTACGGTGATGCCGGGGGGCGTAGTCGGGGCCTGATTCCACTGAATCGTGTAGTAGCCTTCGGAGTCAGGCTCGTCAGATACCAAGGTATCAGAGGACAGATTACAAAGCGGCAGGACGCCGACGTCGCCGTCGTACGCGCTGTGGTTGCTCTCGCTGCCGTCCGAATCGACGATGCGGACGCCGTCCGCGACGCCACAGGTCGGGGACCGCAGCCGCCAGTACCAGTTGTCCGCGCTGCTGGGGTTGTTGGTATAGTTGCTGTTTGCGATGGCCTGCGGCGTGCAGGTGCGCAGGCGGGAGCTGTTGTTGCTGTTGAACAGCGCCAGAAGCGATCCCTCGGCGATGCCGTTCTCAGAGCCGAGGCCCACTTCCTGCTTGGACGGCAGGAAGAAGTCGTCGGTCACGGTTTCGCTGCCGCCGCCGTCCGTTGTGGGCTTCGCCACGGTCAGCGTGGTTGGCAGGATCGCAGCCAGGAACTGTGGAGAAAAGCCGGTCTTGAAGCCCGCCTCGGTGTCGTATGCGTTGTAGCCGCTCCAGACGTAGCTGGAACCGGGCGCGCGGTCGTAGCTGTGCTGCGCCTGGTACCAGTTGGTGCCGGACTTGTTCAGCCACTGGCGGATATTCGCCAGGCTGTAGCGGTTGTTCCCGTAGTTCTGTCGGTCGCTGTTGCCGCCGCTCTCCTTCGCGTCGAAGGCTTTCAGGCACAGGATCTTTTCCGCGGCCAGCGTCGTGCTGTTTGCGGGATAGCCCGCGTGATTTTTGTCCGCGATCTGGAAGCCCACGGGGACGCCGCAATACTTCGACAGCGGGTCGCGTACCTTAGCACCCACGGCCAGAGTGCTGATCTTCTTGGACATGTTCGGGTCTCCTTTCAAATATTGATAGGAATTGCTGATCGTATTTTGCCACCAGCTGCCTGCAATCCCCGTGCAGGGCATGGGCGCGCCAGCTGGTGTAGCTCTCCGCGATCTTCTCGCGGTCGATCTCGCCGCGTTGGTAAAGCGCGGCATACTTTCGCAGTTTCCGCTTCATGCGGTCTCTGCTGGATTTACGCACCTTGCGGATCACACGCCCGGCGTCGTCGATGTAGGTGTGGAAGCCCAGGAAGTCCAGGCCGTTGCGCAGCGGGAAGATGTTTGTCTTTTGATTCAGCTCCAGCCCGCGCTCGGCCAGGTGCTGCCGGATCACCACCAGGGCCTCCTGCAGCCGCTGCTTGCTCTCGCAGATGATGTAGAAGTCGTCCATATATCGGCCGTAATACCGGAAGCGCAGCTGCTCTTTGCAGAGGTGATCCAGCTGATTCAGATATAGCAGCGCGAAGATTTGGGACGATTGATTCCCGATGGGGATGCCCAGCGGGTCCGGCGTGCTGTCAATGATCTGGCAGGCAAGCGCCAGACAGTCAGGGTCGTGCAGATACTTCGCAACGTCCTTTTTCAGCACGTCGGGCCGGATGGATTGGAAGTAGTGGCGGACGTCTGCTTTCAGCACCCAGCCGTCAGCAGAAAAGCCGTTTTTGCGGTAGTATTCACGCATGAAGTCGCGCAGCCGATTCAGCCCGAAGTGCGTGCCTTTCCCCACCTGGCTGCCGTAGTTGTCCAGGATGAAGGGCTTGGTCAGCGCGTCATAGAGGACCTGATCGCAGAAGGCGTGCTGGACGATCTTGTCCTTGAAGCTGTTCGTCTGGATCAGGCGGCGCTTCGGCTCGTAGACGTAGAACGCGCGATAGCCGCCCGGCCGGTAGGTCCTGGTCTGCAATTCCCGCTGGATCAGCGCGACGGCCTCCAGCGCCGACGCTTCCACCTTGGCGACGCTGTTCTTCCACCGCTTGCCGCGGCGTGCTTTCAGATACGCGTCGTACAGGTTTCCCCATTCACATATTCTTTCGTAGTCTTTGCCCATAGTGGTGAAGCACCGCTGGCAGCCCAGCGCCGCGCAGCTGCGTGGTGCCAGGCGTCGGTGCTATGTGTTTATCCTCCTTCCGTTGGATAGGATAGGCTTTCCTTTGATGATGGGCCTCTGCTTTCGCCGCACGGGCTACTCGGTCTCGGTAAATCCATCGAAGCGGCAGGACGCCGACGTTGCCGTTGTACGCGTTGTTGTTGTTCTCGCTGCCGTCCGAATTGACGTTGCGGACGTTGTTCGCGTTGCCAGAGTTCGGGGACCGCAGCCGCCAGTTCCAGTGCATATAAAGCCTACCCTTTCGGTTTTGCGGGTCTCTATCTGAATCGCGCGGCGTCTTTCTTTCTCCAGGCCGCTGTCATGTACTTCACGTCCAGCACCCGCTTCGTCCAGAACTCGCAGGCGCGGTTGTCGATCTGCCCGTGGGTCTTTGCGATGTCCAGGAAGATCAGCAGCATCTTGCAGCCTGTCAGTGCAGACGTTTGCAGGTCGAAGCGCACCATGCACAATTTGGCGCGCCGCTGCGGGTCGGTTTCGATGGCGGGGTTGATCTCGTTTGCTTCCACGATGGCCTCCAGAACGTCCAGTGCCTTCTCGTCGATCCGGTTGGATAGCGTGAAGCGAAGCCGCTTGTCGAACTTCTTCGTCCGGCTCATGGTCTCGTCCACCAGGTCTCTGGCCTTCGTGATGATCGTCAGTTCCTGGTCTTTGCGCTCACTCAATACAGGCACCTTCTTTCGCGGATAATAGCAACGGTTTCAGCCGTTGGCCCTTCGATTTCGTACACGCCGCCGCCCAGGATGCGCACCTCCGCAGGCGCGCCGTCCGGCCCGGTCCCGCAGATGCGAAGCGGGCCGCCCTCGCAGGGGCAGGGCATAGCGATTTCAGTAATAAGGGATGCGATCAGGCAGCTGGCCTCGCTGTCGCTGCAGGCGATCCTGATCATGCGGAAACGTACTGGCCCGATTTGTTCCAGACGCCGTCCGCCACAGAGACGTTGGACAGCGCAGCGAAGTCCAGGGCGAAGTTGATGCCGCCCGGCATGTCGCCGCTGATCAGGTCCGTCAGCAGGTCGATGCTGTTCTGGTGGCTGTTCAGCAGCTCCTGCAGGCCCTGGATGTCCGCGATCACGTGGCTGTGCGTCACCAGGGCGTACTTCTCCAGCTCCTTGCGGCGGACCAGCCCTTCCGGGCTGATCACGGCCGTAACGTTGGCGACATTGCTGACGATCATGCTGATCTCCATCGTCAGCAGCTTGCCGACCACATCTCCGGCCGCGCGCATCTGCACGGGATCGTCCTGCATGGGGACGTAGCAATAGACCACATCGCCCTCGTCAGGATCAGACGCCAGCAGCGCAACTTCCTTGGCAAGAAACGCCGTTTCCACGTCGTTGGACAGCACCTGCAGCACGACCTTGATTTCGCCCGCCGCGGGGGTGCTGATGGCGACGATGGTCGCGTCCATAACGTAGGACGCCAGCGCCGTCATGCTGGCGGGCGGGGTCCCCGCGGGCAGGTCGCCGCTGCCGATCTGTGCGCCCGTGATGTTCAGGGTGCTGTTCGTTGCCAGGATTTTGCCCAGCAGCGCGCGGCCCTTTTCGGTGATAACAGATCCTTCTGCCATGTTTTAGTCCTCCTTTGTTTTGATCTGCATTGTGATTTCCTCAAACAGCGCCACTCCGATGCCGAAGCGGCCCGCGGTGGCGAAGCTGTTCGTGTATGGCGGGATGGTCAGCGTGATGTCCTCCAAAAGCGTGGCCCCCGCGTAGACCGTGCCGCCCGTCTTCATCGGAGTGCGGAAGTAAATCTCTTTTCCGACGCCCGCGGCCACGATCCGCTTGATGATCGGCGCGGTGTTGGCCGCATACGCGATGTACTCCGGCGCGATGTCGGCCTCGTCCATGATCACGCGGCACTTCGCGGGGAACAGCTCGACAACCTCCACCTGCTCCGGATCAATGTCGAACAGCACGCTGGTGGCCGTGATGATGGTGTCCACGTCGCCGCCAGACAGCAGCGCCGTGACTTTTACCTTGATCATCAGGCGATAGAAGCGGTCATCGGCTCCGTCCCTCCGGACGCCGAAGTTCCGGCCCATGCGGTCCAGGGTCGTGCCCTTGGCGTTGTCGATCCCACGCCAGACGGCGATCACCTGCAGCGTGTCTTCCACGCCCCACAGGGCGGACGCGAACAGCTGGAACAGCTTACCGATCAGGCTGTCGGGGTCCTTCGTGTAGGCTCCGGTCAGCTTCTCCAGCATTTTAAGCACCAGAACGATCACGTCACGATCACCACCTTGTCCGTGCCGGTGATTGCCTTCTTTCTGGCGTCGATGGCGATGTTGTTCTTGCTCCAGGTCTTGCCGTCCGTGCTGACCTTCAACGTATAGTCCACCACGCCCGGCGTGTTATTCACAGGGCACATCAGCCGGTTATAGTAAACCGTCTCGCCGATGGCGAGACCACTTTCCGCGATGTCCCCAGCTGCGCTGCCGATGTACTCGACGATGGCAGCCTTCAACGCTGCGTCGCCCGCATAGGCGTCGGATGTCACCAGGTCGCTGATCTGCACATAGATCAGCACCGGCGTCGGGCGGGAGAACTTGATCGTCCGCAGCTTGCCGCTGGCGTCCAGCACCTGCGCTGATTGCCCGCCGTAGGTCTGGATGCCCGCAGCCTTCCGCGCGTGGATGGCTGCCGCTATATTGGCGTCGGTGCCGCCGTAGACGATGGCCTCGATGCTATGCGGCGGCAGGCCGTCGCTGTCCGTCTCGTCCGTCTCGTTCTCCCACACGACGGCAGTGACGATGCCCGGCACCTCCAGCAGTTGTGCGCGGATGGCGTCGGTGTTGCTACCGCCCGGCTTGTCCACGCTCGACAGGTATCGCTCGCGGAACTCCTGATCCGTCTCGCGGTTTCTGCCGCCTACGGTCGCCGCGGCGTTGGTGACGCTGATCGCAGCCGCCAGCGGCGTGACAACGGTGTCAATCGTCCCCGCGGCCACATTTCCGTCCGGTCCTGCCTCAAACGCCTGGATCGGTACGGTGGCCGTGCCGCTGCTGCCGATGGTCACGTCCTCCAGGGTGACGAAGCGCTGATTGTTGCGAGCCTGCACAATGAAGCCCGCATAGATCGTCGCACCGGCGTCGCCGGTGATTGTGATGCTGCCGGTCGCTTTCTGCGCCGCCAGTACACGGATGCCGATGAACGCGCCCAGGCGGGCCAGGCTGACGCCCGCAGCCGTATCAATGAAGCCGCTGTTGTAGACGTCCTCGGCCAGCTGCCAGGTCAGACCGGCAAACCACGCGAAGATGCGCAGGAATATGCCCAGCGGGCTGCGGACGGACAGGTTGACGGTGCTGCCGAACAGCTCCTTCGCCTTTACCTCGAAGGCGTCCAGCAGGTCCGCATAGCTCGGCCGAAGGAATCCGCGTTCAGTTAATCCCCAGTTGTCGTTCACGCTTTCACCTCCAGACTGATGGGGGTCCCATCTTTCAGCCGTCCGGTGAAGGCTGCGGCAATGCTGCGGCCGCTGCGCGTCACGGTCAGGCTGTCGATGTATTGCACATTGGTCTCCTGGAAGATCGCCGTGCGGAGGACGGTTTCAGCGTCGCCGTCGCCGTCCGCGATGATTTGGTCGTAGTCGGTGCCGTGGTCTGTGTCCAGGAACCACTCGCCCTTGAAGGTCTCCAGCGTCAGCCGGACGCATTGGGCGACGGTTTCGGCGTCGCCGATCAGCTCCAGGCTTCCGCTGTCGTCCAGTACCAGGTCTTGCGTCTCCTGGTCAATTTTCAGTGTGATGTTCTCCATTTGGCCTCCTTACTGCGGGCCGCCCGTCGTGCCGCCGCTGTCACCTTGGTGCGTGTGCGTCGTCATTTCAATACCGCCAGCCGACAGCGTGCCGGTCACGGTGACATTTCCGTTGATCTTCACACCATCAGCAGAAACGGCGATATAGGTGCCGCCAGCTGCTACCACAACGGCGTTGCCTGGCAGGCCGGTCGGGGCCTTCCCGTCCGGGCAGACGCCGCCGACGAACAGCCCGTCCTCCGGCGCATGATTGCGGGCCGTGTTTGGCTCCGCCTCCGCGCCGGTTTGAAGAACTGCATCGGCGTCGAAGTCCGAAACGATCACCCAGCCGACGTCGCCGCGCTTGTACCACGGGCGGATCGTGAACTCGCCCGCACACAGGCAGGCGGCGCGCAGCCCCATCAGTGGAGCCGCGCTGGCGTACTGGCCGTCGATGCTCTCCTTCACCAGTGGCTGCACGTCCACGGTCATTTTGTCAGGATAAAAAGCCAGGACCTTGACAGGCATAGAGACGCGGACGCCTGCCCTGTTCTTTTCGCTCTCAGCGGCGCGCAGGTCCGATTGTCTGCTTCCGTAACTCATGCCGGTTTTACCTCCACAGTAGTTTTCCAGTTGCCGGACCGCGTTCCCTCATGGACGCCGGAGACCACCATAAAGGTGCCGTTGGTCTGGCTGTCGCGGATCACGATCTTGTCGGCGACGCCGATGTGATAATTCAGCAGGCAGTCGCGGGACAGGTTGCCCTCGTCTTCTGCCTGCTGGCTGCGCGTCTTCTCCGTCGCCGTGGTCTTCGTGTTGATGTTCTGGCTCTCTGATGTCGATGCCGATTTCAGCAGGCCCGTCTGCGGCGTCAGCAGATAGCCGGTCGTGATTCCTTCCTCTGGCGGGTTTATGATGATCTGCCCGCAGCGGATCACCAGCCTGGACTTGCAGTCGCTGCAGGCGATCTCTGTCAGCACGTCTTTCAGTTTCCCGCGGCAGACGCGGCAGCCTGGGTAGTGCTTGTTCTCCGCCAGCTTCACCATCGCCACCTCCACGCCGAAGATGTTCAGCAGGTCGTCGACGATGTCCTTGGCGTACATCCCCGCCTTGTAGGTCTTGTTGACGTAGGTGCCCAGCCATTCCTCCAGGCAGTCGGCCGCCGTGATCTTGGTGATGATGTCCAGGTTTTCGTGCTGGTGGGAATAGTCCGCGATAGCGCCGACGAAGATGCAGCCGACGTCGCCCTTATAGCCCGCGGTGATAATGACGGCGTCGCCCTTTTTCAGCGACGCCCTTGTAGACGGGGACAGGTTGTAGACCTCCAGCTGCGCAGTCGATACCTTCGCGCGATCCTCGAACTGCACCTTGAAGGAAAAGTTCAGCCCGTCCAGCGTGTATTGATTGCTGCCCAGCGTCAGGGTGGCCTGCCTTAGCCACATGCGCATCAGTTCTCACCCCCTGGCCGGTCGAACAGGTACAGGCGCACCTTCGTGCCGAAGTTGTCGTAGGTGATCGTGTCGATCTCGTCGCCAGTCGCACACAACGGGCAGATCACCGGCAGCGGGTAGCGTTCGTCGTTGAAGGCTTCAAACAGTGGCTTGCCGTAGCGAAGCACTTCGCCGTAGACCAGCGGCGTGTTGCCGCCGCTGTTGCTGATCTCCAGACTGACGGTGAAGAAGTCCGCCGCTTCGTTGTAGGCGAACGTCATGCGGTAGGTGCGGTCCGTCAGCTTCACCAGTAACGAACAGGGAACACGATCACTGTCAACGTCGATGAAGCGGATTTCCTGTCCGCTCTCAATCAATTTCACTTAATCGCCTCCCTGTTGTACCCTGCATAGCTGGGGTTTGTCCGTCCCGTCGCCACAGACGGGTTTGTGTTCTTGCTGTTGAAGCTCGCCACATAGGCAGCATAATCGCTGCCCGTTGTCACCAGCCCGTTCTGCGTGGTGGACTTCGCAGACTTGGCAGCTGACGCCGCCACCGGCGCGCTGGCGTCCTGCTGGCTCATGGCTGGGGCCTGAATGTCAACGAACGCAGCCGACGTGATCGTGATCTGCTGGAAGCTCACGGCGAAGCCGAAGCCCGCAGCGTTGTCAGGGGTGCGGGTCCGTTTCAGGTTGATAATCAATAAATTGTTGAACGCCTCCGCGCCCCTGTAGGTCAGAAGGTCGCGGTTGCGCCACATCGCCTCCAGCGTCGCGTAGCCCGCGGCGGTGGAGACGATGCCGGTGATGGAGAACTTGATCGGGTCCAGAACGGCGTGGTCGGTGATTTTGCCGCCGCCCTCAATGGGGTTGCTTGTTACCTGGCTGGACATGGTGGGGGACTCGTTGGTGATGGTGCCCGTGCGGTCGAACACTACCGTCCCGCTGTCGCCGCTCAGAATATAAGACATTCGTCACCCCTCCTTACGCCAGAGACGCCTGTAGCGCCTCAATGTTCGTGTCCTCGTTCTGCATCTGCCGGTAGGCGTCGCGGCACATTTGCAGGAACCACGCCTTCGTCTGCTCCTTTTCCTCGTCGCTGGCGTTGCCGGACATGGTAACGCTGATCTGTGGGGCGAAGGTGACAGACTTGGAGTGGCGGGACGTGTTGATGATGTTCTCGGTCTGATCCGCGGGGATGATCTGGCTGCCGCTCGGCAGAATCGCCATTTCGCCGCCCTGCTCGTTGATACGGGTCAGGCCGCCGCCGAAGTCGTTCGTGCCGCTGGCGTGGCCCTGCACGGGTGTCGAAGTAACGCCGCCCGTGCTGATCGTGATGCTGCCCACGCTGTTGATGGCGTTTTTCAGCTTTTGCAGCTCCGTGATCGTCGCCGACACAGCGCTGGCTGCCGCCGTCTTCATGCGGTCCCACGCGCTTTCCGCCTGCGCCGCCATAGCGCCGTAGGTGTCGTTCGCGCTGGTGCCGATTTCCTCCAGGCCGCTGGTCGCCGTCTCTTTGGCGGCTCCCCAGCTTTCCTCGGCCATGATCGGGGCGGTGTCCATCGCGGACTGGATCGCGCCGGTGTAGGCGCTGGTGTCCGGAATTTCAACCGCAGGCATTTCTATCGTGCCGATGTCCGGAATGGACGACGCCACGCTGTTGGTACTCTCGGCCAGGTCCTCCATGCCGCCCTGCGCTTCCTTTGCGCCGCCGAACAGTTTGTCGAAGAAGTTCACCACAGCGCCCACGCCGTCAGCTACCCAGCCGATGATCGTGCCGATCACATCGGCGACGACGGTCAGTATCTGGCCGATCACCTGTAGGATCGGGGAGATGGCTTGCAGCAGCGGGGCCACGACGCCCAGCAGCTGCGCGATGGGCGGCAGGATCGCCGACGCAATCGCGGAAATGATCGGCATGAGCGGGGCCAGGATGTCATTGCACACGACGTTCAGGATCGTGGTCAATGGGGGCAGCAGCGCACCCACCAGCATGGACAGGATCGACGCCAGCGGGGGCAGCAGCGTCGCAGCCAGATTTCCGATCACAGGGATCAGCGGCTGCATCACTTGGAAGATCAGCGCCAGCGCGTCGCAGAACACAGGCAGCAGCTGGCTGCCCAGCTGCATCAGGATCGGGATCGCCTGCGACAGACCGTCCGCCAGCAGGTCCACCAGCTGCATGAGCATCGGCTCAATGGTGGGCCAGCTGTCGATGATCGTGTTGAAGAAGGTCGTCAGCACGGGGGTGAACTTCGCACCAGCATCGGCCAGGAAGTCCGCCCATATACCCTTGACGCCCTTGACGCTGTTGGTGTAAGAACCTGCTGTGCGGGTGACGTCCTGCTGCGCGTCGCCGGTCTGCGCCAGGATCGCGTTCCAGCGGACCTGCACCTTCGTGGCTTCGTCCAGCGTGTTGAACTCGTCAGTGATCCCCATCTGGAGCATGGACTGCTTGATGGCCGTGTCGTTCAGGACGATGCCCATGCTTTTCAGGCCCTCGGTCTCGCCCATCAAGCCGCTGCGCAGCTTGTTGAAGGCGTCCTCGTCGGCCAGATTGTTGAAGCTGGCAAGGTCATAAGACAGGCTGGTCATCATTTCCGACATGACGGAGGCGTCCTCCGCACCCATGCCGATGCCCGTGAAGATCGCACCGCTGTCGGCCAGGAAGCCCTTCACTTCGTTTTTGCTGCGGTGCGCAGCGGCCGCGAAGTTCTCGGCCCAGGTGTTTGTGGCGTCCGCAGCGCCTTTGAATACGGTTTCAAACTTGGAGTTTGTTTCCTCCGCATTGGCCGCAGCGTCGATGGCTGTGCTGCAGAACTCTTTGATCGCTTCGACGCCTTTCTTGATGATGGCAAGGCCCGCGGCAGCTGCCGCCACCTTTTTCAGAACGCCGACCAGGTTTTCACCCGCGCCCGCGCCCTTCTTGCCCATATCATCCAGCCTGCGGCCGGTGTCGTCCGCCTGGGTGCCCAGGCCCCTGGCGTCTTCCTCCGCGCCGTTCAGGGCCTTGCCCAGCGTGGCCTTGATGGTCTGGATCGGGTGCTTGAAGGCGTTCCCGATGTCTGTCGCCACGCTTTTGGTCGCCGCCCCCATGCCCTTGAATTTCGCCTGAACATTGGAGACAGCGGCCCCCAGGCCGGTGCGCAGCGTCTTCGCAAGGCTGTCGCCCTGCTTGATGCTCTCCAGCATGGCGCTGCGCACGCTGGTGCCCATTTTCGTGCCCGCGCCGGACACGTTGTTAAAAGCAGCGGTGGCGCGGGTGCCGACGTCGGTCAGGCTGGTGCCGATCTGCTCCAGCTTGTCGGCGGTCCGCTCGGCTTCTTCCTGCGCCTTCCGCTGCTTTTCGTTTAATTCGTCCAGGGGTGCGGTGTCTGTTCCAAACTGCACCCCGAAGGATAGGCTGCGGCTGTCTGCCATAACACCCCTCCTATTCTTTCTGCTGTTGTTCTTTCAGCTGCTGGACAAACATCTTCTTGGCGGCGATGCACTCGTAATACTCGGCCATGTCCATGGATTTCAGGTCCCTGTACGTCAGGCCGTCGCCGTCGAAAAGCATAAACCAGAACTGTTTATTTCTTGTCGCCCGCCGCTGCGCTGCTTCCGGACTTCTTTCCCGGTCGAAGAAAGCGTTCGATCTCGCGGATCAGCAGCTCCGGCGTTTCGATGTCCTCGTTTTCCTCGAACGCTTTCAGGCCCTTGCTTGCCACATTGGCCGGGGATGTGACGACGTTCTTGAACATGATGTCCATATAGCGCGCCGTGTCGCGGCTGCCGCTGCCGGTCATGCCGCATTTGTCGTTCTGCTCGAAGTACCACTGCGGGGAAACGCTCTGCAATTCGTAGTCGATCCCCAGCACATTAACTGTCTCGTGTCTTGCCATTTTGAATCTAAACCACCTTTCTGGAATGTTCGGAGGGCATGTTACCATGCCCTCCGCGTTGTATTTCGGTAAACGCCCCCGCAGCTGCGGGGTGCCGCGCTTGCGGCCCATCAGTCTCTGAACACCATCGTCGGGACGTAGATAGAGACCTCAATGGAGCCGCTGTCGTCGCCGCCCTCGAACTTCGGGACTTTCAGGATGCGGCAGTCCTGATGGCTGATGATGAAGCCGCCGTCGTCGTTCGCGTTGCGCAGCGTAACAGCCACCTGCGCACGATCCTGCGCCAGACGGCGCAGGCGGACCAGCGACGCGCTGGAGCCGAACAGGGTAAACTTGATCGTGCCGGACCTGTCAGCGTTCAGAGCGTACACGGTGTCGCCCTGGATGCCCGTTGTGGGGGTCACGGCGTCCTTGTTATGCTCCGCGCTGACTTTGCTGCCGTCAGCATAGCCGGTCACTTTTGCGCCAGCTACGATCAGGGAGATTTTCTCAGGATCAAATACCATGGGTTTTCCCTCCTTATTCGTTGGCCGTCACCAGTGCGACGGTCAGGGTGCCAGTAACTTTGACGCCGTGGACGCCGCCGCGGACGGTGGCTTCCCATTCAATCGGCGGGATCACGCGGTTGCGGGCCTGCTCGTCGGTGGCGTCGGCGCGCTTCGGGATCACGACATTGTAGCAGCCCTTGCCGTTCTGCTTCATAATGATGCCGTTGTCTACAGCATCATCAAGTGCCGCGATCACGACGCCAGCGATGACCGCGAAGCCGTCGTCGTCGTAGCCGATGTTCTCGGTGTCCACCAGTTCGTTCACCAGGCGCTTGCGCATGGTCTGCTTGATCTGCCAGCGGCCGATCACGGTGTCAATGAAGTCGCCGTCCGTGCAGATGCCCTCGCTCATATACTCGCGCCCGTGGCGTTCGATATACATGTTGTAGCGGCCTTCCAGCAGGTCTTCGCGGTCCGTGCCCTTCTCGTCGGTGACGGGGATGCCGTACAGCTCCTTCCACTTCCAGGTGACGCTGGTCGGATAGTTGGGGGCGACGCGGCCTACCCACGCCGCGGGGATGGACGTGTTGTCGGCGTCGTGATTGTAGCAGATCACGGTCTGCTTGTTTGCCTTCACGGCGGTGTTGATCAGGGACTTGGTCTTGGTCTGCGCGATCAGCAGCTTCTCAGATTCCACCATGCCGGACTCCAGCTGTGCCAGGGTCAGGACCGTCGCGCTGGCCCAGGTGGACAGCGCCGTGATGATTGTGTCAGTAGCTCCGGCAGGGATCAGGAAGTACCAGTCGTCGTTGGTCTCGCGCAGGGTGTCCAGCGCGTCGGTGACGGCCTTCGCTGTAGAATCGGACGCCAGGCCGAAGATTGCCACCTTCTTGGTGCGGCCGGGGCAGTTCTCGACCTTGATCTGGTCGAACAGCTTCTGTGCAGCTGCCAGTGTGGGAGACGAAGCGGTGGTGAAATCCTTCGCCACGTCCTCGGCCTTGTTGTACTCCTTATAGGCAAAAGCGCCTTCAAAGGACAGGATCAGCGGCAGAAGGGTTTCCTTCTCTTTGGATGCGGTGTCCAGGCTGATATAAACAATAATGTCCTGCAAGGTTATTCCTCCTTTGTGAATGTGATGGGCGGCTTGCTGATGGCAGGCACCGCCCGTTTGTCTTCGCGCTCATAGCGGAAAAGCACGTCGAAGCCGTAGCGCCGGTCGGTTTCGTCGGTATCGAAGACGCTGCGGCTCTGCGTGTTCTCCACGCGGACCACCACGACGCCCAGGTCGGCCAGCAGCTGACGCCCCGCGAACAGGAAGAAGCCCTGCGCGCGGTCCGCCAGCTCCAGTGCCTCGTCGTCGCCGCTGATCGGGCCGTCCTTGCCTTGCCGGTTAAAGCTGCACGCGGTAAAGCTGAATGTGGCCTCCGCGTGTTCGCGCCGGTATTTTGTCAGCGTGCCGCCGTCCGCTGCGGCGGTGGTGATATTTGCAGCGCCTGGGATGTGCTGCTGCACGCTCTGGTAGTAGATCAGGGGGTAGTCGGCCTCCGGTGCCGTTTGATCCGACAGCACCACCTTCGGCCCCGCCAGATATGTGTGCAGCTGTTTGACAATGATGTTGCGCAGTTCGCGTTGCGTCATTTCGATGCCGCCTCCCCCTTGCGGTCGGCCACGAAGCGGCGCAGCGGGTGGATCACGCCGTGATCCAGATCGCCGCGCACGGTGTAGGTCGCGCCGTCCTGCGGATCGTAGACCTGCCCGCCGATGCGCAGCACATGGCCGTTTGTGTAAATCTTCCGGCTGTTTGCCGTATAGGTGCCCTCTGCAGCCGTTTTCCAGTCGTCCTCCGACACAGGCAGCACGCAGCCCTCGAAGTCGATGCGCTCCGGTGTCCCTGGTACCCACTGTCCGCCGTTCTCGACGTCGTAGGTCGGGGCAGGGGCGCGTATCTCCGTCAGGGTGTGCAGGATGCCGCGCGGCAGGCGGGGCTGCCCGAAGCGTCTGTTCATAGTCCTGTCACCTCGTAGGTTATACTGTCGCGCAGCCGTCCGGTCTGGACCAGCGGGGCGGTTTTCCCCGGCGCGCTCGCCAGCGTCAGGCTGCTTTTCGGCGGCTGCACGGTGCGCATGTATCGCTTCACGATTGCCACGGCAGCGGTGCCGATGTTGTGGCAAGCCTGATCGGCGGTCAGCTCGCCCAGGATCAGACGGCGCACAGCGTTCTCGCACGCCTTCGCCAGCACATCCTTGTTTCCGTCGTAGCTGGCGCGGATGAAGGATCTCTCCGGAATCGTCACAGACGGCAGCAGCAGGAACAAAAAGTCCAGCTGGTCTCCCTTCTTGCCCTTCTTCCGACAGATGAAGCGATTCTCGCCGTTGTCCAGAAAAAAAGCGCCCTCGACGTCGCGTGGGCTTTTGCCCTTCATATCCGGCCGCAGCGGGATCGCCAGATTCTTGGCGTTCCGTGGGTGGATCGTTGCGCCGAACTCATGCACGGCAGCTATGCGAAGCAGTTCGCTGTCTGCGCTGCCCAGGATGCCGACATGTATTTCAGCACCGGCCAGCCGCGCCAGCTCCGCCTTCGTGCGCTCGTACCATGGTGTCCAGTCGTCGTGGGTCCGTGTGACTGAACTCATAGCCACACCCGCTTGTATTGATTGATGATGTCCTGCCAGCTCGATGGGGTCTCGTCGGACCATTCCCAGCGGACGTCGCTAATGGAGAAGGCTTTCAGGCCGCTGCTGCCGCCGCTCTCCAGCTTCCCGAAGATGTACTGCACCATTTCCTGTGCTAGCCCCTCCAGGTCTGCCGGAAGATCAGCAGGCGCTTCGTCGGTCGCCTCCCACGGCAGGATATAGCCCGCCGTGTAGCGCACGGTGATGTTCCGGCTGCCGGTCATGGCGTCGCCGGTCAGGCCGTGGGGGAAGCCGTAATAGGTCCAGCCGTCGTCCTTGTAGATCACACCGGCATTGCCGCGCACGGTGATGTCGTACAGGCCGGGGTCTATGATCTCCCCGGCCTGCTTGATTTCCTCCACCGCGACGATGGGGTAGTTCTCCACCAGCAGGTACTGGCTGCCGGTCCCTTTCACGCGTTCCGTGTAGGTACTCCTGCGCAGTTTCCTGCCCAGGGCGTTCTCAATAGAGGCAGATGCCCTGTTGATCAGCTGGATCAGCACGCCGTCCTGGCTGGTATCGGTCTCGTCGATGCCCAGCAGCTGCTTCAATGCTTCCAACGTGGTCAGCGCATTGGTGCGCAGCGTAGGCGTCCCCATGGCTTACTCCACCGGCTCCTGCGCAGGATCGCCCAGGGCGAGCGCGTAGGTGGCAGTCGCCGCAGGTGTGGTGCCGCCCGTAAAGCTGACGGTGCCCGTGATCTTGACGAAGCGCTTGCAGCCGGTCAGGTCGATGCCGATCTGTGCCTCGCCGCCCGCAACAGGGATGTCCATAGTGACAGCGCCGTCAGCATCCAGCAGTCCGCCGATCAGTGCCTGCTTGTCGCTTACCGCGGCGAAGGTGCCGCTGCTGGCGTCGCTCTCCGTCAGCACCAGCTTCAGCGCCGCAGCGGTGGGCGAACCGGTGGCCGCTGCCACTTTCAGGCCCAGCACCGCGCTGCCGAAGTTCTGGCGGTCAATGGCCGCGCCGCTGGTGTAGGGGCGCACGCGGCAGCTGTCAATCAGTTTCTTCTTCATGTCGTTGCCCTCCTTATTTCTCCGTCTGCATGTTCTTGCCGATCACGAAGGATTCCTCGTGGCGGATGCCGAAGTCATGCAGGTCGATGATGCGCAGGATCGTGCAGTCCTGATCCACAGCGCTGATGGTGTTGCCGTCCTCGTCGGTGACGGTGCCCTCGCGGAACATTTCGGATTCCATGCTGCCCTGACGGCCGATCATAAACTCGGAGAAGTTACCCAGCACCACGTTGGTGGGGCGGTTGCTGCCAGAGCCGTTGGGCAGCTGATTGCTGACGGCAAACTCGTGGCCGTTCAGCTTGCCGTTGTCCATCTGCTCGCGGTACAGGTACAGGCCGGACGCCGCCTGGACGACATTGTAGAACGCCTCCCACGCGAAGCCGTTGAAGGCCCAGCCCAGCTTGCTGGTGTCGGCGTTGTTCTGCAGCAGCGTTGCCAGCATCTTGCCGGTCGTAGTCTCGTCGGGAGCCGCGTTCAGGTCGATGGTCGGGATGCCAGCCATATTGAACAGGCCCGTCGGCTCAAACTCGGTGCCCTTGCCCAGGAAGGCGGCACGGTCCATCGCCAGCGCCATGGCAGTGGTGGCGTCGTTCAGGATCAGCTGGTCCGCGCCGTATGCGTTGGAGCGGATCAGGTCGTTGCTGATCAACACCTTGCACATCAGCTTCTTGCTGGACATGCGGACATTGCCGAACTTGGCCTTGGACGCCTTGGCCTTGCGCAGCTCGCCGACATAGGACGCGCTGACGCCGCTGGTCATTTTCGGGATGTTGATGTTGCCGCGATCCATGGGCAGCTCCGTCGCGCCCAGGCGCAGGATGATGGCCTTGTCGCGCAGCAGGGGGATGATCTCGCTGGCGTAGACTTCGGGGACCAGGTAGCCGCCGTCAGTCGGGGCTGTGACAGACATGGCCTTGATCTGGCGCTCCAGGAAGCCGTCGCCGTACTCCTTGCGGGCGATGCTGGCCGCGATGTCGTAGTCCTTGTTCGCGCGCATCATGCACTTCTGGAAGCGCACCCAGCCGATGCCAGCAGGAAGGCCGGACTTTTCTTCCTTATCCGTGCGGCCGGTATTCATGTAGATGCTCGCATACTTGCGCTGCGCGGTGCCGCGGGCGGGGGCAGCCTTGGCTTCCTTGGCGGCAGGGGCAGCAGCCTTGGCTTCATCATCCTTGCCGTCGTCGTTCTTGGTCTCGTCGTCGGCGGGGTCGTCCTTGGTCTCGTCGTCAGCAGCGTCGGCGGCAGCTTTCAGCGCCTTGGTCGCGCCGCTCTCGGCGGCCTGCTCCAGCAGCTGCGCCAGCTGTTCCTCGGTCATGGTGACGGCCTGGCCTTCGGCTCCGGTCTCTTCCTTGACTTCCTTGGTGGCGGGGGTCTGCTCTTTTGCGGTTTTCATTTGCGTGTGTCCTCCTTTGTAGCTTTCAATTTTTGCTTCTGTGTTCGCGGGGTAGTTTACGATGCTGATCTCCAACAGGTCCACTTTGCGAAGGTGCCGGACGTTGTTGGTGTCTACGTCGTATTCCTGGGCGACGTAACCGATGGACATTTGATCAAGAACGCCGTCCTTGATCAGCTGGCGGTAGTCGCGGCCCATGGCGGTGTCGCTGATCTGGCCCTTGACAAACAGGCCCGTGGCGTCTTCCCGCAGCTCCATCGATCTGCCCAGCGGCTCCTTGCGGTCGTCATGCTGCCCGAAGATCAGCACGCCAGCCGCAGCCGTGCCGGTTGCAATGGATTCTGCGAACGCGCCCGGCTCCACAACGTCGTTGTCCAGGTCCACGACGCCGAAGACCGAAGCGTGGCCGGTGAAGATGCCCTGATCCGTTACGTTCTCTGCCTTGATTTGCAGCCGCTTCATTCTCAACCTTCGATCACCTCCTAAAGATCGCCGGGGATCATATCGCACCGGCAGTTGATGATCTCGCCCGGCGAGCCGGACGGATCGCCTGGATACATCAGCCCGTTCGGGAAGGGCTGGTCGATGGGGACGGTGACGCCGTTCTGGCTGCGGTGGCTGTCTCTGACGTCTTCGTCGCCCGCCGTGATCCACGTTTTTGTTGTGCAGCCGCCGTATTGCATCTGCGCGAAGCTGCCCGCCTGCATACTGGTGTGGGCTTCGCTGGTCGCAATGGCTGCGGCGCGTTCTGCCTGCATATCAGGCAGGTGCTGCTGGATGCGCTTCACCAGCTGGGCGGTGCTTTCGCCCGCCTCGATGCCGTCCGCCAGCGCGGAGGCGATCTTGTCGCGCGTCGTTTCATTGATGCCGCGCACCCGTTTCAGGCCCTGCTGGCGCAGGTAGTCCGTCAGGCGTGGGGCGCGCACGGCTGTGATGCCGAAGTTCTGCTCGATGGACTTCGCGCCGGTGTTGAACGCTTCCTCCCACACAGGATTCAGCGTCCGAAGAAGCGCCTCGTCCTGCTGATTCCAGTCGATCAGCTGATTCAGCGCGTCCATGGCCGCTGCTCTGATGGCTGTCACGTCGAACGTCAGGCCCTGGCCGCTGCTGATCCGCTGCCAGAAGTCCTCGCTGGCGTCCTTCCTGCCGCTCTCCATGGCGGCGGTGATCTCCGACAGCTGCGACGTGAAGAAGCGATTTACCGTCTGACGCGCTGCGCGTTCCTGCGTCAGCAGCGCCCGCATCCGGTCGCGGTGCGCGATCTGCTGGCGGCGTCTGCTGACGCCCTTGACTCCAGTCAGCGTTTCAGGCGGCGTTCCGCTTGGGGGGAACAGATCTTCTGAAGGCGTCAGGCCGCCACTTTCGCGCATGGTCTGTGTCAATTCCTCCGGCTTCGTCGGGATGGAAGCATAGGGCACGAACAGGACCTGGCCCGCGCCGTTAGGCAGCGGATCGAAGCCGTTCTGCTCGCGCCATTCGTCCACCATGATGGCGCTGCCGGACAAACCGGCGTTAGACATTTGCAGCCGGAACTCGGTGTCCTCCGGCACGATGTCGTCATACTCCCACAGCAGGTCCTCGCCCCAGGCGGGCAGCAGCTGCGTGTTGATGGCGTCCTGTCGCGCCAGCAGGCGCGGCGTCAGGACGTTCTCTGCGTAGATGATCTTCGCCTGGGTCGCCGTGGCTCTGTTGCTGTTCTCGACGATGCCCAGGATTTCAGGCGGCACGCCGAAGTGGGCGTTCACTCCGTCGCGCAGGTCCTTGCGGCTCTGCGTGAAGTCCATTTCGCGCTGGCTGTCCACCAGCTTGTTGACGGTGACGTCACGGGGGATGATCCCCATCTTGTGCGCGTTGCCGACGCCGCGGTGCTGATCGTCCCAGGCCGCCTTGAAGCGGTTGTATTCGTCCTGCGTGATGCCTGGGGCCGACATAAGGACGGGCGGTGTGGCGTCGTTCCAGAAGAACTTCTTCGCCCACTTCGCCATGTACTCGTCGGTCTCGATCTCGTCGGCCACCGCCTCGGCGTCGCCCAGGCCGCGGCCGTAGGGGTCCAGCGGATTCAGCTGCCGCACCAGAAACACGTCTTCGATGGGGACGGTCATTTGCAGACCGTCGCGGCTGCGGATTATGTAGTAGGGGAAGTCCAGCCGCGGGATGTCGGTCATCCAGTGCGGCGGGATCGGCCACAGCTCGACGGGGTAGCCCGCTGCGTCGCGTTCGATGATGGCTGCGCCCTCGCCCTTGATCATCAGGTAGGTCTCGTGGACCTTCCACAATGCGCTGCGCGTCATAAACGGCAGCGGATTCGGGCGTGCCATGAAGTCCAGGAAGGGGTGGTCCGTGATCTCGTCCTTGTCGCCGTTGGCTGCTACCCTGAACAGCTTGCCGGGGACGTTCGACAGATCGGTGGCGATCTTCGTCACCGGCGACAGCCGCGGACTGCGGGCATAGGTCGCCAGGAACTCCTGCGTGTTCCGGTCAGGCGGCGACGTCATGCGGGACGTGAAGAACTGCTGCATCCGGTCAGGCCGCCCACTGATGGCAGCCTTGAACGCTTCTAAACGCCAGCCCATAGATCAGTACCCCCCCCCGCGATTTTCGTTAATCTTTCCTGTGCCTTTTCGGCGTGATACTTGTTCCGCTCGATACCCAGCCCGCCGAAGCCTTCCAGATACGCTGCGCATATCGTGGTGCCGCTTCCTGCGAACGGGTCGATGATCCTGCCGCCGTTCTCGCAGATGTGGACCAGCTGGCGCATGACGTCGAGCGGTTTTTCCGTCTGATGCGTCCGGACCTGCGCCGAAGGCGGCAGCCCTTGCAGCAGGCCAGGCATGTATTCGGCGTCGCGTTTGACGTCCAGCGGCCCGTTAGACGCCCACACGATGAACTCGCATTGCTGCTTCGGACGGTGCGGCTGTGGTCTGGCGTTCTTCTTGTCCCACGGGATCAGACCGCGGACTACCCAGCCGCCCCACTGGATCGCGTCATAAAGGGCGGGCAGCTGACGCCAGTCGATGAAGATCGCCGCCACGCCGCCCGGCTTCACCACCTTGCGGCAGAGTTCCAGCCAGTACGCCGTCCAGCTGGTCCAGGCGCGCTGATCCATGTTGTCGCCTTCAAAGGCGTGTTTCAGGTACTCGGCCTTCGCACCGCTCTGGCTGTATTTTTCGGTCACGCTCTGCATCCGGTCGCCGCGGTACTGGCCGCCGCTGCTGTAGGGCGGGTCGGTGATCAGCGCGTCGAAGCTGTTCTCCGCCAGCGTTTGCAGCACCTCAATGCAATCAGCGTGCAGGATTTCACACCCACCAGATGTCAAGAGTACCCCTCCCTTCTCGTTCCTGAATTGTTTCGGCGATGCCGGTCGTAGCGTCCGGCGCGTCGTCGTGTTTGTTTTTGCCGGTCTTCTGGTAGCTCACCATCGCCGCATAGTAGCGCGGCCACCGCTGTGCCCAGTCGGAAGGGAACAGCAGGTGCTGCATGACGAAGGTCGCGCCGGTCATAATCCTGGCGTGCTTGTTTGCGCCCTGGTGGAACCACTCGATGTTCACGCTGCGCGTCTGGTACAGCTCCCACAGCAGCCGCTCCACGTTTCTGGCGAAGCCGCGGCCGCCGTTGTTGCTCTCGATCCGCGCCGTCTCGACGTGGTAGCTGTAGAGCTGCTCCGCCGTCTGCGGCTCCGTCTTCTCCATCGGTTCGTCCGTCATAACGACGTCCAGGATGTAGCCCTCGCCGTCATGGATGCCCGCGACGATGCTGCACAGGTCGTCGCTGCCGGTGTCGGCCGTGTCGGTGTAGCTGATGATCGCGGTGAAGTCCAGCTTCCCCTCGGCGTCGCGCGGCAGCTGCTCATAGGTGCGGAACTCGCTGTAGAGCTTGCCCTTGATGTCCACCGGCTCCTGCTGGTAGTTGGCGTCCGCGATCTCGGCGCTGGTCAGGCGGCGCTTCTTCATGTAGGACTTCCACGACAGCAGATCGGGGCAGAGCATCCGGCGCTCGCCTTCATCCAGACAGGCGCGGCGGCAGAAGACAAACCAGTCGTCGCCGTCCTCGCTTGCCAGCAGACGGCCGCACAGGTCCTTCGTGGACCATCTGGTCATAACGATAATTTGCATCCCGCCTTCTTCGATGCGGGACAGGAAGGTGTCGGTGTACCAGCTCCACTGTTCATCCAGAACGCGGTCGTTAAACGCCTCCTGGTCGTTCTTGATCGGGTCGTCAATGATCCCCATCGAACAGCCGATGCCTGTGATCGTGCCGCCGAAGCCGGTCGCCAGGTAGTTGAAGAACTGGCCCTCCAGGCTCCACAGCTGCGCAGCTGCGTCGCCCTGTTTGACGCGCGTCGTCGGGAAGACGTCATGGAAGATCGTCACCTTGCTGTCGATCTTGTCGGCGTCAATGCCGTCGCGGACGTTTCGGGCGAAGCGCCCAGCCAGGATGTCGTTGTATGACACTGAAATGACGCGCGTGTCGTTCTTCTTGCCCATGCACCACTGCACGAACAGCGTCAGGGTGTAGGACTTGCCGTGCCGCGGTGGCAGGTTGATCATCAGATTCTTGTACGGCTCGCCGGTGTCCTTGTTGATCAGCCGCCCCTCGAAGATCGCCTGCAGCGTTTCGCACAGGTCGCGTTGGTATGGCCGGTCGTCGCGGTAGAACTTCGGATTCATCATTTTGCAGTAGTCGTAGAATCGGGCCTGCGCGGCGACGATTTTGCCGTCCGTGATGCCCTCCGGATTGATCAATTCCCGTATATCTTGCAGGTCGCGCACGTCAATCGTCCCCCTTTCGCTTTCCTTGGCCTCTCTGACGCGTTAGAACGGCGTTAAACGCCGCACCCCCTCCAGTCCCCCGCCTAAACTCAAAAGCCCGCACAGGGGCCTTAAAATCGTTTCTGCGCTTATCACCACGCCCCGGCGTGAAAACACGTCGGGGCGCAGCAACGAAAGGAGGCTTCCACGGGGCGCGTGGAGTGGTCCCCACGGATGGGATCGCCCCGATGTGTAGGCTTCGCCACCACCGATTGTCAGGGCGGCGTTGCTTTCTCGGTTATGTCCCCCGATCTCGAACACGGCGACGGATCAGCGCGTGTCTTCCTTCGGGTTTCTGTTCGTGTCGTCTTCGGCCTCGGCCTGCGCCACAATGACGCCGACGTCCACTTGATGTGTGTCGCCCAGGATCGGGACCGATACGGTCGCCCGGCGTCCTCTGGCGTTCACTTTCACGATCTTGCCCTCCAGCCCCAGCAGGGGGCCGGATGTGATCACGGTCTTGCCGTCAATGCGTTCGCCCTGCGACATGCCGAAGTCTCGGCCGTCTGGAGCGAACAGGCGAACTACTTCCATCTGTTCGTCCGGCACCGGCTCCGGCCCGTCTGCACCCAGCAGGCGGATCACGCGGGGCAGGCCGCTGATGAAGTAGTAGAAACGGGGCGTCATGCCCGTGCGAACAAACACATAGCTGGGGAACACCACGCGGCGGATCGGCCACCATTTGCCGTGACGCCGTTCGTGGAGAATCTGGACGGGGGCGATGGCCTCCATGCCTGCGTCGGTCAGTTTCCTGGCCGTCTCCTGCTCGCTGCCGGTCATAACCTGCGCAACGTACCAGTGAAGCTCAGCCTTCATCGCGCCCCGCCTCCTCTGCTGCCGCGTCGCTGACAAGCCTTTGCAGCTGTGCCAGCAGTTCCGGATCGTTCTGAACGGCCTGGCGCATCCGTGCCTTCACGTTGCGCTCGACGGCCTCAATGGCCGCCAGACGCTCCTTGCGCCAGCGTTCCTTGTAAATGGTGCTGCGTTGCAGCTGGACCAGCAGGCGGCCCGCCTTGTCCAGCGGCATGGCGTCGAAGTCTTCGTCCGCCGTTGCGATCCTGCGGGTCAGGCCGTCGATCATAATCGCGGAGGCCAGCTCCGTGGACTCGACGTCCTGATTCTCGCGGATGAATTGCAGCAGCGCCGTGGTCTGCTCCGATGCCTCTTTCAAACGTCGTGCCGCGCTATTGTGGCGCATGGCATATCTGCCCACGGCGCTGCGGCTGATCTCATAGCCCAGGTCGGTGATCGTGTCGGCGATGTCCTGGTAGGTGTAGTTGACGTCTGCCAGCATCGTGTCCAGCTGTGCGCGGATTTCGTCGGGCAGTTCATCCACGCGGGACTTGATGCGGTTGCGCTCTCTCTGGTCGCCCATCAGACGTCAACGCCCTGGTCCTCAATGGTGCCCTCCACCAGATCGACGCCGGTCGGCGTCAGTTTCACGAAGGCGGAAGGCGGGACCACGCCGTGCAGGATTTGTTCGGCTGCATCTTCACCGATCACCTGGATGTATTTCTTGCCCGACAGGTAGTCAATGTGCTGTGCGATGCTGGGGACGCTCACCATGTTGGACTCCAGCAGGCTGTTGGTGATCGTTCTGATCTCCACCGGCACAGGCTGAACGGAGTACAGCAGGGCCAGGATTTCGCCGCGGACGCGTTTGTTTGCCGCGACGGTCAGGTTGGCTGCCATATCGGCCCACCTCGCTTTCTGTAGATTTTGGGTCAGTTTCTTCCGGTCAGCTGGTCAAGAATCTTGTCCAGCTTGGCGTCGAAGCCCGCGACGGCGCGGATGAAGTCGTCGCGCAGGGTGTACTTGAAGGGGGCCTCCTGGATGAAGTTGTCCATCTTCTCGGCCAGGGCCTTGGTGTCGGTCGCCGCCTTCTTCTCCACTTCGTCGATGCGCTCCTGCAGGCGCTTGTCCCGCTGGTCGAACTGATTCAGCTCGCGTTTGAGCAAGAAGCAGATGATGCCATAGGCCACCACCTGAATGATCCATGTGATCCAGCTTTCCATGCTGCGCCCTCCAGATAAAAACTAAACTCCGTAAAGGCGCGCGGCCTTTACGGAGTTTATTGTAAATTGATTCGATTGTTGGGTAAATAAGAAGCAATTCCCTTAGTTTACGGGGGAAATGTGGATAAAATCGGGCTATTCAAAGTCCAGCAGCGACAGCTGACCGGCAGGTGGTGCATCCTTGCAGATTTCCTGCACCCAGCGGACCGTCAGGTCGAACTCCTGCGCCAGCTGCTCGGCATTGTAGCCGGTGAACTTCTCGCGGATCAGCCGGTCGCGCGCCGTGCGGGTCAGGGCGTCCACCTTCGGGATGTAAAGGTTGGAGCCGCCGTACTGCGCCGCCAGCGTCAGCAGCGGCTGGATGCCCGTGATCTCCGCCAGCTGCCTGTACTGTTCGGGGATCATGTCAATGGTCAGCCGGTCCGTCCACTTCTCCATCGTGGCCTCCTTTCCGCTCTCCGCGTCCTCCGGCCAGCATGGCCTTCATCGCTTCGATGCAGTTGCGTGCGTGCTTGTCGTCCAGGAAGGTGGGGTGGGACGCGCCGAAACGCTTCTCCAGGAAGGCGCGCAGCCTTTTCGGATCGTCAGCCCAGCCCAGCTTCGCGGCCAGCGCGTAGATTTTCGCCACCTGCTCCTTCGTCGGCCTGTTGTGCGGCGCGGTCGTCTCCTGTCCGGTCAGCCGTTTCAGCCGGTCGATCACCTGCTTGGCGTCTGCCGACGTCAGCAGCTTCATGCTGTCCTTGCCCGTCGTTGCGAAGACGACGGCGTGAAGATCGTCGTTGCTGATCCCGCCGCCGCGCGCCAGCGCGTAGATGCAGCGCATCTGCTGCGGCGTCAGGACGTTGGCCTGCGTTCCCATCCGTGTGCCCTCCTTCGCCGGTTAGCCGCGTTCCAGCTTCTCGCGGTCCGGCTCGTACCAGAACACGTCGTCCACTTCGATGGACGCGCCCACGGCCACGATGTCCTGGGTGGGGTACTTGCGCAGGGCGTCCTTATCGACGCTGGGCGCGGGCGTCTTCACACAGTCGTCCATGCCCTTGCTGCGCAGCAGCTGGATGATCTCGGCCAGCTTGGTGGGGGCCTTCGGCAGCTTGATCTTCGTGGACTTGCGGAAGCCCACCGCGCCGAAGTTCAGCGTCTTGGTCTTCTTGCCGTCCATGTCGTCGCGGTGTGCCTCGGCGAACTCCTTGATCTGGCGCTCCAGACGCTTGGTGGCCTCGATGAAGACGCGGCTGCGGGCTTCGGCCTCGGCCTTCGCCTCGTCGATCTTGTTCTGCATCGCTGCCTCGAAGTTCTCCACAGTGCGCTGATTGTCCGCGATGGTCGCCAGCGCCTGATTCACGTCGTCCCAGCTCTCCAGAGCGGGGACCGTGTCTTCTACGCGTTTTCTTGCCATTGTGTCTTCCTCCTTGATGTCAAATATGCCACGACCAGCGATTCGGGTCTTTCCCGTCGCGGGTGATGGTCAGGGTGATGGGGCCGTCGTAGTGATAGATCGGGATGCAGCGGGCCGATGCCTCGACGATCTCGCCGACCATGCCCTCGCTGATCTCGTCGCCGAACACCCACATTTCGTCGCACATGCCCAGCAGCTTGCGGGCCATGCGCAGCCCCGCCTCGCGCTCCTTGTTCCTGTTCTCATTCATAAAGCGCGGGAACAGCAGGTGCGGGGCCAGCGGGATGCCGCCCATCTTCCAGACGTAGCGGCAGAAGTTCTCGGCGCGGCGGGCGTTGCGTTCGGGGTCCGCTGCGTAGGGGCTGCAGACGTAGATCACAGGATCGTCCGTCACGCGGCGCGGCTTCTTGATTCGGGTGTAGGCTACCTTCATACCATCGCCCCCGTCCATGCGATCAGGATCAGCCCGATGGCCGCGATGATCAGCCCCAGCGTTCCGGCCGCAGGGGCGCGTCGCTTGAGGAAGCAGACGCCCCCGACGTAGGCGAAGGCCGCAGCCGTCGTCGCCAGATAGATGATTGTCAGTGTCTTCACGTTGTCCTCCTTAGTACATCAGTTTGTATTTCCGGGCGCTTGCCAGGATGTCGCCGGTGATCTGCCCGCCCTCGGCGGCTTCCAGACAGATGTCCAGGATTTCCACGAAGGTGCCCATGCCGCCGTGCTTCACGTCGGCGGCGATGGTCGCCAGAGCGTCGGCAGCGTCGTCGCTCACGTTGTACTCCCGCAGGATCGTGCGCGCCTCGGCCTGGCCGATGCCGTTCAGCTTCAATTCCACCTTGCGGCGGTAGAGCTGCGCCAGGTTGTCGTGGCGGCCGCGGCCGCGGGTCAGCATACCCTCCAGCACGTCCGTGCCGCACAGGATCACCGGCGTGCCGGTGTTGTCCCACACCTTGCGCAGGACCTCGAACTTGTCCACGTCCCACTTTGCCAGATACTCGGCCTCGTCCACCGCGATCAGCACGTCCGTGCGGCCCGACAGGTAGGCGATCAGGTCCTGGGTCTTGCGGTAGTTGTTGCCGCGCAGGGACAGGCCCAGCGGCCGCGCGATGGCCTCCAGCATATCGCCCACGCGCATCTGCGGCCAGGCTTCGATGTAAAGCACACCAGGCTGGGTCTGCGCGAAGTGGCGCAGCACGGTGGTCTTGCCGCTGCCAGGGTGGCCCACCATGACGCCCATCTTGCGCTTGCTGCAGACGTAGTTGCACCAGCCCATGCACTCCTTGAACTCCTTCGTCTCGAACAGCTCGATGCGCGTCTTGAAGTGGATCGGCGCGACGGGGACGTCAGGCCCCAGCCGTTCCTCCGTGCCCTTGATCTCGTTCACGGCGTCCCACAGCTTCTTCTCGTGTTCGGGCTTCATCCGCAGCCCCTGATTCACCAGCTGGCTGATGGCCGACCGACTGATGCCGGTCTTGTTGGCGATGGCCGCGAAGGTCACGCCCTCCGCGTCGCGCAGCCGCTGCAATTCGCGTGCCAGGTCCCCCTGGCTGGTGGTCGTTGCCAGATTCTCTGCCAGATTCGTCATTGTGTCAGCACTCCTTTCGTTTGTGGCTGTAAGCGCCGCGCCCCCGAAGGGGCGGTCCCGGCTTTCACGGGGCTGGGCCTTGGGCCTTTTGGGGTCTACCGGTCCATCAGACCGCCGATCCAGGCGAAGATGCCGAAGGCGGCGATCCAGCCGGTCATGTGCAGCGCCGTGGCCCAGCACATCGGGCGCGTGCCGCACTCCACGCTGCCTGCCACGCCCCAGGCGATGAACAGGCAGGCCGCCGACAGCCAGCAGCAGACCGTCTGGATCAGCTGCCGGATTCTCCGCGCCCGCCGCTTCTCGGCGGCTCTGCGCAGCTTGGCCGCGTCCAGGCGGCTGATGGTGTCAACCTCGTAGCAGGACAGCAGCACGATCTGCGTCGCGCCCTCGGTGTTCACGCGCTGGATCGCTTCGCGCAGCGCCTGGCGCTCGGCGGGGGTGGCCTCGGCCACCAGATAGCGGTGCAGCCTGCATCCGCGGTACTCGTTTTCGCGTTCGTTCATGGGGTCCGCTCCTTTCGTTTTTGTCACAGATGTCGCGCGTTATCGTGCGCTGCGCAGCAGTTCCTCGCCCATCGCCTCGAACATGGAGCGCACCACGTCGCCGCTGTTGTCGTCGCGCGGCTTGCGCGGCGGCTGGCTCTGCTTCCTGGCTCTGGCCTTGGCTGCCTTTTCGTACTCGATGGCCGTGATCGTTCCGGCGTTCTTGCTGGCGTCCACATCGTCGGAGAAGACGCTGCGGCTGGCGACGGCGATGCGGTGTCTGGTCTCGCGCAGCTGCTTCTTCTGTCTGCCGACGTGCGCGGCCACGCGTTCCTCGTCTTCGCCCACCAGCGAGAAGGTCTCGTGTAGACCGGCTTCGCACAGGAACTTGCCGTCCACCATCACCGACACGCTGGACAGATCGCTGCGGCTGTAACGGATCACGGCGTCCGTGCCCGCCAGCCCGATCATTTCGTCGGACCAGTAGAGCTTCTTCTTGAAGCTGATGCCGCGCTGCGTGATCTTGCGCTCGGCCATGTCCATGCGCGCCACCGACAGCATCGCCCAGCTGGGCTGATCCATGCGGGCGCGGGGGAGGGTGTTGTAAAGGTCGATAGGCTTGCGCCCGCCGTGGCCTTCGTGTGGCCGGTTGTGGTAGGCGGGGAAGACGTCGTTCCGAAGCCATTCGTAGAACTGGTCCATCGTCCACAGCTGCCCATGCTCCAGCTGCCGCCGTAGGTCGCGGGAGAAGTCCTCCGGCCGTTCCTTCGGGCTGCCGCCGCACCAGCCGGGCGCGTCGCGGATGTAGATGTCCTCCAGCGTGCCGAAGAATCGCTCCACGGTCTTGGCCCAGCCGTGATAGGGCTGCGCGTGGTGGACCGTCACGTTGAACAGCTGGATCACGCTGTTGCTGGCGATGTTGCAGTTCAGATAGCCCAGGTCGTGTTCCTTGATCAGGCCGGTCTCGAAGGTCTTGCTGCGGTAGTCCTTGCCGTTGTCTATGTAGAGATGGGCGGGCAGGCCGTAGAAGGGGCTGTGTTCCGTGTGGGCCACGCCGCGGATGAACGCCTCGGTGATCGTCTCCGTGTTCGGGTTGGTGCAAAGCACCCAGCCCACCAGGCAGCCGGTCGCGGCGTCGTACCAGGCCGTCAGCCATGGGCGCACCGGCTTGCCGGTCTCGTCCAGCACGAAGCAGTCGAACTGGTGGTGGTCGCCGAACCAGACCTCGTTCACGGTCTGCGGCTTCTCACGCACCGCCATGAACATGTGGTCGTCCTTCCAGGCTTTCACGCCGCGGCGGGCCAGCGTCACTTCATCGGACGGGATCGCCGCCAGCATCCGCGACAGCGTCTGCCTGCACTCCGGCACCCGCATCCCCGCCTTCACCGGCTCGGCGCAGGGCGGGTAGTGATTGATCTCGCCCGTTTCCATCAGACGGGCGCGGGCCTCGGTGCCCTCGCAGAAGATGCACTTCTGGCAGGCGTCCGGTCCCAGCACGGCGGCCTTGTCCACCAGCTTGTTGTAGATCGTGGCCTGCGTCCGCTTCACCTTGTCGGCGTACAGGCCGTATGCGTATTGATAGGCAGCCGCGCAGATGCTCGGCCGTGTACCCTTGTCCTTGCGGCTCACCGCGCGCATGATGCCCGGCAGCCCCTTCGCCTCGTAGGCGTCCATCCAGCGGTAGAGCGTCCGCAGGCTCGTGCCGTGGTCCTCGGCCAGCGCCGCCAGCTGCTCGACCACGTCCTCCGGATTCAGCTTCCGGATCGCCAGGCCTTCCAGGACGGCCCGCTGCTTGCCCAGCAGCTCCCGCATCCCGTTGTCGCCGAAGCGGGCGTGGTAGCCCGCCAGATCGCAGTCGTCGTTGATCGGGCCGTTGATCACGCCGCCGCGCTGGGCATAGATGATCTGCGCCTCTACCGGCAGGCTGCTGACGGCGATCTGGTAGCTTTCGCCGCCGTTGCCGCCGCGGCCGCCGGATTGCTTGCGGGTCTCATAGACGCCGCCCGCGATCTTCTCGCGGATGCGCTGGGGGGCTTCGCCGGTCAGCAGGGCCGCGGTGCTGGTGCTGATGTAGCTCTGCATTTACGCACCCCTGCCTTTCCTCCGCTGCTTCTTCGCAGCCGCTTCGTAGCGCGCCATGACAGGGGCCACGGCGGCCTTGACGTTGTGGCCGCTGCGGCGGCCCTTGATCGTCGCCAGCAGACTGTCATAGGGGATGCCCGCCTCTGCGGCCAGCGCCTTCTTGGTCAGGCAGTGCTTCGCGCAGAACATGACGATCTCCATGCCGTATTCGGTGTACGGCTCGCGGTAGCCCGGCTCCGGTTTGTACTTCTCCATAATGTGTCCTCCTTTCAGCAGGCATGAGCGCCGCGCCCCCGAAGGGGCGGTCCCGGCTTTCACGGGACTGGGCCTTGCCCTGCGTGGGCTTAGTACAGCACGCGGCGGATCACGTCCAGGATCAGCGCCGCCTCGCTGTCGCCTTCTACGTTGACCTCGCGGCGGCCGCCGCCCTCGAAGCAGATCGTCACCAGATTGCCGTTGTCCGACAGCTCCAGCCGCTCGACGCCCGTGCGCCGTCCGCTGCGAAGCAGATCAGAGAACTGCTGCACAAATACCTTCCTGCGGTTTACCATCTTCGTCTCCTTTCTCCTGCTCCCGCCTCTGCCAGAACGGGCAGACCGGGATGCTTGCCTTTGCCTCTGCGGCCCTCCGGCACATCGGCAGCCCCTCGCCGCGGAACATGCAGTTCCGGCAGCCGCCGTAGCCCTCCGGCCTGTACCATCCGTCCGCGTTCACTTCTCGTAGCTGTCGATGAAGTCGATCAGCTCCTGCACGCTGTCCGCTGCCCACTCCGGCTCGTCCATCGCGCCTGGGTCCGTCTCCGGCAAAAATGCCGCGAAGCGCCCGCCCACGTCGATGGCCTCCGCCGCCGTCAGCCTCCAGATGCTCCACTTCTTGTAGGTCTTGATCCGTCTCATGCCCTTGCCTCCTTGTCCTGTTTGTGTTACAATCCCCATAAGGGGGTGATCTCATGGATTTCGATTTTTCCGATGTGCGCCAGGTCTTTGAAGCTGCCGACGATTATGCCGCGAACAAATACCTGGACGCTGGCTGGGTGTTGCTTCGCGTCGCAGAGCGGCGGGGCGAAGACAGGTCCGAACTGGTGTATGTGCTTGCGTGGACGCAGGGGTCTGAGCCGGTGTGGCCGTGATCTCGTCGCCCAGCAGCTCCGCGCCCATGCGGTAGAACATCGCGCGGATCGGGTCGCCGTGTTCGGCGGCCTGCTCCGTTCTGATCTGCTCCAGCTGCTCGCGCTGCCGTTCGATGTACGCGGCGGTGCGCATTTGCGGCTCGGTGTCGCCGCGCCGTTTCTGCACTTCCTGCTGCCGCAGCACCTCGGCCACGGTCGCGCGGATCACCTCGACGATCTGCTTCTCCTGCGCTTCGGTGAAGGCTTCATTTCCCATCTTTTGAACTTCTCCTTCCGTGTCATGTTAATTTGTCTTGTTTTTGTGTCGGGTTTTTGCTATACTGTTTCGCGGTCCGTGGCTGTCGTGTTTGCTTGCCACGCTCACAGTATAATGGAATACGTTCCATTAGTCAAGATGTAAAATGGATTTTGGTCAATTTAATTGGAGTGAATTCTATGAGTATCGTTGAACGTGTTCGTTCCCTCGCAGAGAAGAACGGCCATACTATCGCAAGCGTAGAGCGGGAACTCGGCTTCGGGCAGGGCAGTATTCGCAACTGGAATAAAGCAGCACCATCAGCTGACAAGCTATACAAGGTTGCGAAGCTGTTCAACGTGTCAATGGAATACATTCTAACCGGCGAAGGCCAGGCAGCAGAAAAGGACGCCGACGCGATCCGCGGGATCAGCGACGACGCCCTCAAAGTGGGCTGCCTATGGGACGGCCTGGACGAAGCGGGCAAAGCGATCATTCTCGGCGATATATATCGCCGTGCGGAAGCCATGACGATGGCTTCCGATGCCCTCGCTGGCGAACAGTTGCGCGCGGCAAAGTGACGTTCCTGGTCTCTTGGCCGGGGCCGCGGCGATAATTGCATAATATCTGCATATATTGCATACTTATACATAGCAAAAGGCAGACGGCCGACGCGGTGACGCGTGCAGGCTGCCTGCCTCGTTTGTTCTGTATTTGCCCGAAAAGCCTGTATTCATGCGGGTTTTCGGGCGTTTTTTGTGTCCGGCGCAATGCCCGGCGCAATCGGCGCAATCCCGCGTTCAGCGGCGGCGGCGCACGGCGGCGTCCGGCAGCCCTCCCGCTCGGCGGCTCGAACGCGGAAAATCCCCGTGTTTTCAATGCTTTCGCCGTTTTCTAACGCGCGTCCGAACGCTCGAACGCCCAGCGTTAAACGCGAACGCCCCGAAGCGTTAGAAACGCGCCGACGACGAAAAAAGACGCCCGATCAGCGTCGCGCGGCCGTCGTGATTGACACGGAACGTGCGCGTCGCCGTCGTGGCGTCGGCTCAAATTTTCGGCGGTTTTCAGAACTTACCGCCCCCGCAATCCCTTGATTTCTCTGCCTTTTTCGGTTTATCCCACCTTTTCCCGCCCCGTCTCTCGATCTCCGTCATTTTTGACACTGATCTCGTTACGTCACAGCAACTCATGTATGTATCCGGGAAGGAAGTAAGCCGTGCAACTGAATCTTACAACCGATTACGCCATCCGGCTGGTGCTCTACCTTGCCACGGTAGAGCGCGCAGCCGGGAGCACGGAGATCAGCGACTCGATGTGCATTCCACGCGGGCAATTCGGCTCCATCTCCAAAACGCTGCGGGAGCGCGGGATCATCGAGACGCTGCGCGGCACCAATGGCGGCTTCCGGCTGGCGAAGCAGCCGGAGGAAATTTCTCTTCACGAGATCGTCAACGCCATGGAGGGCACCACCCGCATCAACCGCTGTCTGGACCCGGACGGCTACTGCTCTCGCAATGGCGTGCCGAATTGCCCTGTTCATAAGTTTTATTCCCGCATCCAGTCTCAACTGGATCAGGCATTTCAAGAGGTAACGATCGCGTCCCTGCTCAGGGACGCTTGATGAAAAGCCAAATCGAAACGGAGGTGAGGATCATGTTCTGCGAGGACAAGCAGGATCGGGAGCGGCGAGCCGTGACCCGCGCAGCGCTGCACTGCGCCGTGCTGGGGCGAAAATATACGTCGCGCCGCGCCCGTTTCTATCTGCGCATCGCTGAGGATGATCCCCCGGAGCATCCGGCGAGACCACCCTGCGCAATTTGCACCTTGAAAAACTGGTGGAGCACCGCTCCGCCCCAAACCACATCGACCCCCGTGAGAACGGGCGAAGCTCGGGCAGGCCCGCGGCCTGCCCACCGCTGCTGCGCGAGAGGGGGTGATGGATAGTGAGATATTGTGAAGCACAGATCATCCTGCTTCCGCCAAAACCGGCAGCACCGTTCCGACAACGGGACGGCACACACCGGCAGCGGCGGCCTGCGGACCACGCCCCCTTGGGTTACCTGGTGCGTGCGCCGTCACAGGACGATTTGATCAACCATGAAAACATAAAAGGAGAAAATGTATGAAAAAACGACTTTTATCATGGCTTCTGGTGCTGACCATGATAACCTCACTCATCCCAAGCACCCTCATCACGTCGGCGCTGGCAGCGGCACTGCCGAGCCGGTATGATGCGGTATATAATGCGGAGAATCTTGACCCGGCCACATCGTTCGAGAATGGCAAGACCTATCGTCTGACCGGCACGGGTAATGTCCCAGTGAAGATCAGCGCGGGCAGAACCGTGACCATCGTGCTGGATGGCGTTACCATTAACAGCACGAACTCCCCTATCCAGGTTGAGACGGGCGCGACGCTGACGCTGATTACCAAAAGCAACACAGTCAACACCCTTACTTGTACCTCTAATACGGTGCAGTCCGTTACAGATAACAATGCCAGCGGCCTAACCGCCGGTATCTCTGTCCCGGACGGCGCTACACTGATTATTGACGGCAACGGTACGTTGACTGTCAACGGCGGCTACGGCGGCGCCGGCATCGGCGGCAGCTATACCGCAACATATGGAGAACGTCAGTCAGATGGTGGCACTGGCGGTACTGGCGAAGAAGGAAATGGCTCCGGTGGTACAACTACATGGAGTCACTATAACTGGGTCACTGGCGGTGCAGGCGGACAAGGCGGCTCTGGCGGACAAGGGGGCCGAAACGGCAGTTCCGCAAATGATGCCGGTACCATAACAATCAAGTCCGGTGTGGTTCAAGCCAACGGCGGCACCGACGCAGCCGGTATTGGCGGCGGCCGCGGGCAAGATGGCGAAGCAGGTGCACCGGGAAACAAGGGTGTAAAAGGTGCGAATGGTAGCAACATAAAATGGGACTATCAAGGTGGTGCCTCGTCCGGTGACGGCGGCTGGGGCGGCGGCGGTGCCGGTGGCAACGGCGGCTGGGGCGGCGACGGCGGCGCTGGTGGTACAGTAAGTATTTCTGGCGGCGAAGTCAGCGCAGTCGGTCAAAATGCACCCGGCATCGGCGGCGGCAACGGCGGTAACGGCGCCAATGGCGGCAACGGTGCAGAGGAACAGATCGATACAGACTATGACCGCGTACAACGACCGATGAACGACAACCGGACGGGTGAAGTCCAGGATGTATGGTCTTACGGCGGCGGCTCCGGTTCCAGCGGCACGGGTCAGAACGGCCTTGGTGGCTGGGGCGGCAACGGTGGTGCATCCGGTACACTGAAGATTTTCGGAGGCAAGGTGACCGCAAGCGGCACAACAGGATACGGAGGCGGCACGAGGGGCAGTAATGGAGCAGATGGAACAACGGCCCAGAAAAGTTCTTCACGCCACGCAGGACGTGTATCGGCTTCCAATCACGGTAGGCCCTATACTACATGGTACTCAAATACAGGAGATGACCAAAACCGTAATTTGCACTATTTCGACCACAACATCAGTGCGTGGGCAGGTGCAGGCGGTAAGTCTGGTACTCCCGGCCAAACGGGGAGCCGTGAGGATAAAACCGTTGTCGATGGTTCCAATGGTGATCTGACAATTTGGGGTTCGGATCACAATATTGAATTTAAAAACACTTCTGGGAATACTTCAACGCTTAGTCGTCCGGTAGACAAGAATGGAAATCAGCTCTATCGCGTAGAACTTAACATCTATGACTTGGAAAAAGTATCCTCTATTAAGGGCGCGAATGTCAATGTAGAGGTCACCCCCAACAACACAGATGCTACCGGCGGAACCATCAAGACAACCTACTATTATAAAACCGTATCTGAGGAAAACGGCAAAGCGGTCTTGTGGCTGCCCACAGGCACCTATACGTTGAGAGAAAGATCGGTCAATCATGCGACTTTTGGCTCCATTCCGAAGAATACTTCTATCACATTGAATGTTGCTGAAAACGGCGACAACAAGCAGGATGTGATGATCGGCGCTGTCGTCAAGGTGACCGCCGACAGGACGGACAAAGTCTATTTTGCCCAGAACAGCGAAACCCCGGTGAACATCCAGGTGGATACCTCTGAAGTGAACCAGTCTATCGCGTCTGTCAAGTGGTTCCGGGAGACCGTGAACGGCAACAATCAGGAATATGCCGCGTCAGACATTGGCACTAAGAAATCGTTTGATGAAAGATACGGTAAGATCGCGGATGGCAGCGGCGATAAGGGTACGCTGACAAAGTCGACAGCTGGCGTTTACAGCCTGTCCATCAACCAGAACGGCCGCTATTGGGTGCAGATCGAGTATCAGTCCGATGACATAACGGGGAAGGTGGTCAAGGGGCTGACCGTGAGCAACATCTACCGTTCGTATCCCATCCAGGTCCGCAGCTATATCTATGAGGGCGTAGACAGCCTCGGACGGCCGATCCTTCGACAGGATACCGGCTATACCGATCCGCCCGATAAAGCAGGTGCGCCGACAGCGCAGGCCTACGGCTTTGCATGGGATCTGAACGGCTATGATGCACAGAACCCGAATGGCGCAAACCTGCTCTCAAGCGATGTGGCACCGCAGCCGTTTCATACGGCTGCTTTTTTCCGCTATTCACGGCGGTTCAACTTGACGAAAAAGGAAAGAGCGAATTTGTGAAAAAAGTTTACGCTTTCCCCCTATGCAAAAGAGCAAAAATACGCTAAAATAGTAGCTGTGAAAATTTGAACTTGTTCCTGAAAGGGGAGAGTATGACACGCTTATCCTGAACGCAAAGACAGCGAATCACACATGGTATGTCGCAGAGGTCAACGGCAATCAATTTACCGATACCACAAACAAAAAGGATTTTGAGTCGATCAAGCTGACACTGGACGGCAGTTTCTTCCAGAATCAGTATTGCGACAGCGAAAATAGTGTAAAGGACCCCGGTAAATACACCATTCGCTACTCTGCAAGAGACGGTGCGCTGGATGTTGTTACGATCTCCGGCGTCATCAAGGATGCGGCACCCGGCACAGACCCTCTGTACACCCACACCCGCAGCTACACCGATGCGATCGACAATGACAGCATCACCTCTATCAACTGGCCGGAATATAAGCTGGTCGGCGTACAGGTGAACGGCACCGACAAGCCGCTGGATAAGGATGTGGACGGAAAGACCACCTCGTCTATTACCATCACAGACATTCACGGTAAGGACAGCGGCAAGGAGAATAAGATCCAGACGGTCACATTCCTCTATGAGTACAACATGACCGATGTCACCATCAACGCCTGGTATGAGGGCACCACAACGCCTGTTGAGGGTCTGTCTTCGTACAAGGAGAAGATGGAGATCGACAAGGAGTACACTCCGACCGCTCCGACTGTGGATGGACATGACCTCGCAGGCAGCAGCCTGCCAGATGGCAAGTTCACTCCCACCGGCAAAAACGATGTCATCACATTCTATTACACCAAATCCTCTGGCAATGTGACCTATAAGGCAGTGGACGGCAAGGGCAATACGCTCTGGACCGGCTCCGGTAAGGTCGCAAAGGGCGCTGTCCCGACTGATGTTACCCCGGACTACGGTATCACCAACATGACGAAGAACGATGCCGCTGCTACCAGCTACACCAAAACGGTGGACGGCACCGACTACGGCAACGGTAACAAGTATGACGGTGTGAACGACATGACGGTCACCTACACCTATAAGCACATCACCCGCAATGTGACCGTGCAGAAGATCGACACCACCAAGTCGGGCGCCGACGCGGTGATTGGAACGGAAACCGCGAAACCCTACAATGTGGGCAGCTATCAAACCATCGCTCCGGCGAATACGCCTTCCGGCTATGAAATCGTGGGCGATAACAGCAAGACGGTCTACATTGAGGCGGGTACTGGCGATCTGGTCGTGAAGTTCTATTACAGACCGTCCACGACCGCCGATGTGACCATCAAGCTCTTTAAGGCGGATGATTCCGGCAACAAGGTCGGCACCGAACCGTTCCAGACCATGACGGTCAAGGTTTCTTACGGCCAGGAGCAGACCATCAATGCCCCCACCATCACCGGCTGGGCAGTGACCGGCAAAACCACGGAGAAGGTCAATGTGAAGAATGGTGAAACGGCACCGGAGATCGAGTTCCTTTACAAGCCGGTCTACGACACCATCACGGTCTACGCCAAGATCCAGGGCGATGATGTCTCGACACCGCTGAGCACCGAAACCTATCAGGTGCAGCGGGGGCAGAGCTTCAAGGCGCAGGCTCCTTCCGTCGTCAACTACAAGCTGGCGGATGGTGAGCAGAGCGTCCAGTCCCTGACTGCGGAGCAGATCAAGAGAGGCACGACTTCCCTGACCTTCCGCTATGTCAAGGCCGAAGCTGACCTCATCACCATCACGGTGGAGGGCGTTGTCGATGGCGTTGCCACGCCGCTGTACTCCTACACCAAGGATGTCCGGCAGAGTGAAACGGATGTTGAAGTCCAGATCTTCACCCTGAACGGCTATAAGCTGGACAATGTGAAGATGGGCACCAACACCACGATCACCGCTACGGACGGCACCTACAAGATCAACCCCAATGGCAAGGAACAGACCGTAACGGCCACCTACATCGATAATATGGTGGATGTAACCATCAACGGCTACCTCAAGGGCACGACGACCAAGCTCTTCGATTCCTTCACTGTGAAGGCAGAGGCGGGCAAGGCGTTCACCTACGCGCAGCCGTCCCTCATCGGTTATGACACGGTCACCCCCATCAACAACACCATCGACGCTGTTAAGGCCGGCGATTCCATCACCTTCTTCTACCAGAAGTCTTCGGGCAATGTGACCTACAAGGCCGCGGATGAGAATGATAAGAACAACGTGTTGGCAATCAAGACCGAGACGGTGAAGAAGAATGGCGAGATCGTCAAGTCTACGGACAAGGCGAACGCGCTGTTCTCCATCCCCTATTATCAGGTGAAGGGCGATGGCGATGTCACGACCAATGCTGCGGACAAAACCAAGTACGACGGCGTGAACGATGTCACCGTGACCTACACCTACGAGCGCATCAAGAAGGCTGTCACGATTGAGAAGATCGATCAGGCGACTGGTAGGAAGATCAAGGGTGTGGCGAATCAGGTGACTGAAGCTCTTGCGACCGGCGAGACCCACACTGTTACGCTGACCAAAGTGGATGGCTACACCAGTCTGGATAGTTCTATCAGCATTTTTGTTGATGGTACAGATGGCCAGACCGTTAAGGCTTACTACAAGCAGTCCGATGAGGTGTTTATCACCGTCAAGCAGATGTGCGGCGGCGTGCTCCTGAACTCCTATAAGGTGCCTGCACAGTACGGCGTGAAGCAGGAGATCAAAGCGCCCGATATGCCTGGCTACACTAAGCCGACCGGTACGTTCGAAGCGACTCCGATCAAGGGCAACGACACCAGCATGGTCGTCACTCTTGAGTACACGCTCGACGCATGGGAGGTCGCAGTCAAGCTGATCGATGCGGCCGGTAAGGACATCACCCCTGCTGGCTTTGAAAAGACCTATCAGGTCAAGAAAGGCGATGGCTTCACCATCGCGGCTCCCAATGTCAACGGTTACAGACTGAACGGCAATACGCTTGTGGTCAGCAAATCCGCTGATGATTTAAATACCGAGGCAAACCGCACGATCACGTTTAAGTATGACAAGATCGAAGATGTCATCGGAGATTACCAGGCGAAGGTTACGATCAAGGCTCAGTACAATGGCTATGTGCTGGCAGATGACCGCACGCAGGTCGTGACCAAGGGTAAGGACGCAACGGTCGTTCCCGACACTTTTGAGGGCTATGTTGTCTCGCAATATAAGCTGGGCGAAAATGGCACTCTGATCGATGCGAAGAACGGCGTCACGGTAAACGTGACGGAGAATACCGATCTGTATCTCATCTATACCCGCCCGGATAACTCTGTTGTCCTGCCGGGTGGTGATGGACAGATTCCCGCTCCGAGCGATCAGGACAATGTCATCGTGAAGCCCGGCGTCGGTACGACGATCGAAGGCCCGAAGGCTGACGGCAGTGTCAAGATTCCGGAGAACGGCACCGGCACGGTGACACGTCCCGACCCTGACAACAAGCCGAACGGCAAGGAGGATATCATCGTTCCCGGTGGCACCACCATCGACAAGGACGGCACCATCCACCTGCCCGATAACGCTGGCACCATTACGCCCGAGCAGAAGATCCCCGAAGACCTTCCCACCGGCTATGTTGCGATCACCTATGATTCCAACAACAGCAATCAGGAAGTGAAGAAGGAGATCGGCAAGGCCGGTGTGCTCAAGGTCAGCGACAGCCTGTTTACCGATCCCAGCAACCGCAGCTTCGCTGGCTGGAATGACAGCGGCAGCGGCAACGGCAAGACCTACGCCAAGGATACTACGGTTTCTGCAAATATCACGCTCTATGCAGTGTGGGATGCGCAGTATCGGTATTCCACCAACATCATCTACAAGGCCAATGACGGCACGACCAACCAGGATACTCAGCTCGTGGGCCACGCAACTGACCCCGTCCTGAAGGGCAAGCTGCAGAACAGCCCCTTCCAGGTGTCCGGCTGGACGTTTGGTGGTTGGAATGAGGCCGCCAACGGCAGTGGAACGCTCTATCAGCCCGGCGACGTCCTGACGCTCGAGAACAATGTCAACAAGACTCTGTTCGCACAGTGGTTCAAGAAGAACGCGGACGATTCCATCACCATTCCCGGTTCCGATGGTAATCCCAATAATCCGGACACCAACGCCACCGGCAATGGCAACGGCAAAGAGAATCCCAGCCGCAACGATAAGGGCGAGATCGAAGTCCCCAAGGGCGGCAGCGTGACTCTGCCTAACGGCTCTGTGATCGGTATGCCTGACGGCGGCAAGCTCCTGCCTGACGGTACGGTCATCATCAACCGCCCGGATACGAACAAGGACGGCAAGAGCGACGGCACCATCACCATTCCCGGTAAGGACGGAACCAATCCCGACGTCACCGATAAGGATGGCAAGCCCGAGAACAAGAAAGTCTTTACGCTGATTTACGACATCAACAATGGCGAGGACGATGAGGTTCTGGTCAAGGTCGTTGAAGGCGACGCTGTTTCTACCATCAAGAATCCCTTCACCTGGACAGGACACATCTTCCTGAACTGGATGAGAGAGGCTGGTGCCAAGGAATATCCCGCTGAAGCGACTGTTGAGAATGTCACAGATCGTGAGATCTTCCACGCACAGTGGGCAAAAGTCAACCCGGATGGCTCTATCGAGCTTCCCGGTAAGGACGGCATTCTGGATGGCACAGACACCGCTACCGGCACCGACCATTCTAAGGACAATGTCACCGTGACTCCTGCTGATCCCGACAATGGCGGTAAGCTCACCCCGCAGCCTGATGGCAGCGTCAAGGTGGAAGACAACAACGGCGGCACGGTCAACCGTCCCAAGGATTCCAACAATCTCGACGCGGGCCGCGAAGACATCAAGGTCCCCAACGGAACGCTCGTCGATCCCGATGGCACGATCCACCTGCCTGATAACGGCGGTACGATCAACCCCGGTGATAAGCTCCCCGGCGCAACGCCTAATGGCTACATCTCTGTGGTCTACAAGGCCAACGGCGGCACCGGCGATGATGTGATCGTGGTCGTCAAGAGCACTGAAACCATCAACACCATCAAGAACCCCTTCAAGAAGAATGGTGAAACCTTCTCCGGCTGGAATACGGCTGAGAACGGTATCAACGGCACCGCTTATGGGGAAGGCGCTGAGATCACCGGTATCACGGGCAAGAGTGTAATGCTCTACGCTCAGTGGACCAAGTCTACTGCCTTCAAGTACAGCGCAAAACTCATCTACCTGCCGAACGATGGCACCGGAGAGGCAAACAAGATCGAGGACACCGTGGGTGTCAACGACTCGCAGACCTTCTCTGAGGCCCTGAGAGCGGCAAATACCTTCACTGTGACCGGTTGGACCTTCGGCGGTTGGAATACTGCGGCCAACGGCTCCGGCGACCTCAAGGCTGCCAATGCCGTGATCGAAGTAACGGCCAATGTGAATCAGACCTGGTACGCGCAGTGGTACAAGACCAACGCTGACGGCTCTATCACGGTCCCCGGTAAGGATGGTAACCCCAACACTGCTGGTGACAACGTGACGGCCAACGGCAATCCTGTAAGGCGCGACGACACCACCGGCAACATTGAGATCCCCGCTGGCGGCAGCGTCATCACCCCGAACGGCGAGATCACTCTGCCGGACGGCGGCCTCCTCAAGCCCGACGGCACCGTCATCATCAACCTGCCGGATACGAATAACAACGGCAAGCCGGACAACACGATCACTGTTCCCGGCGCCAACGGCACCGATCCGGACGTTAAGGATGAGAACGGCAACACCGACAATACCAAAACCGCTGTGGTTCTGACCTATCAGGCGAACAACGGCAGCGGCAAGGAAGTCAAGGTCTACACCGTTTCCGGTAATGCTACTCAGGCACTGGCCAAGGACACCTTTACCTACAGCGGCCACAAGTTCCTGTATTGGCAGTCTGGCGATAAGACCTATCAGGCTGCTGCTGAGATCACCCCGAACGGCAACATGACCCTGTCTGCGGTCTGGGCCAAGGTCAATCCGGATGGTTCCATCGAACTGCCCGGTAAGGACGGCAAGCTGGACGGCAATAACGGTGAGGAAAAAGACAATGTCATCGTCACGCCGGACAGCAAAGACGGTCTGGAAGGCCCCAAGGATGACGGCAGCGTCGAGGTCAAGCCTGATCACGATGCGACCGTGATCCGCCCCAATCCCGATCCCACGAAGCCCGACACCAAGGAGGAGATCAAGGTCCCCGCGGGAACTGTGATCCTGCCTGACGGTACGATCAAGCTGCCTGCCCCTGACAACACGGAGATCAAGCCCGGCGATAAGATTCCGGAAACGACGACCACGTATGTCACCGTCACCTTTGAGGCTGGCAATGGCACGGGCAGCACGATCAAGCAGATCGTCAATAAGAACAGCAAGATCAACCTGCTGGATGAGAGCGCCTTCACGGCTCCGGACAACCACTTCTTCGTTGGCTGGAAGGACGCCGATGGCAAGAGCTATGACGCAGGCGTCGAGTATGATGTCGGCACTGCCGCTGTGACCTTTACCGCACAGTATCAGGATCGTGACGATCTGACCAAGGCTGTCGCAATCTTCGATTACGCTGGCGGTACGGACGCAAACGGCAACGGCTCCAAGTACGTCACCGGCAAGGCGGATGCCGCAATCACCGGCATCGCTGACCCGACCCGCACCGGCTACACGTTCGATGGCTGGGGCAACGCAGACCTCAAGTTCGGTGCAAGCGACTCTGTGACGGAGTTCACCGCGCAGTGGACGCTCAAGTTCTACGACGTGGCCTTCGAGGTTGGCGACAACACCAAGGGCACCATGAGCGGCTACACCGCCCCTGTTACGGTGGAGTACGGCAAGTCCGTACCTTCCGCAGACATCCCGAGCATCGCAGCAAGCGCTGGCAATGTGTTCGTTGGCTGGCTGAACAGCAGCGACAACAGCGTCTACACCGCGGACAGCCTTAAGAACTACGTTGTGACCGGCAATGTGACCTTCACCGCGCAGTATGTGGATGCCTCCCTTGCGACGGTCATCTTCGTCTACGCTGGCGGCACGCTGAATGGCGAGCACTCCAAGCTCATCACCGGCACTGAGGGCAGCGCCATTGGCACTCTGCCCGAACCCACCCGCGACGGCTACACCCTGACCGGCTGGACCCCGGTGATTGCGAATAACGCGACGTTCGGCGCTGCCGGCACTGTCACCGTCTACACCGCTGAGTGGGATGAGAACGAGAAGCAGCCCTTTACGGTCACCTTCGACATCGACGCCACTAAGGGCAGCACGGCTGACACCACGACCGAAACGGTCGCAGATGGCGGCTTCGTGACCAAGGTCCCCACCGTGACGGCGAAGGCCGGTTACCGGTTCGTCGGTTGGATGGATCAGGACAACAAGCTCTTCTATGAGGCGGGTCTCCTGCTCTACCCCATCACGAAGAACACCACCTTCACGGCTCAGTTTGAGGAAGTCACCGCAAATCCCGGCACGGCGACCGTCATCTTCGACGCCAATGGCGGCAAGATCGGCAATAACTCCGTGCTCACCAAGGTGGGTGTCCCCGGCACTGTGGTCGGCATCCCCACTGAACCCACGCGCAATGGCTACAAGTTCCTCGGCTGGAGCGGCGGTTTCGATGCCAGCACCGTTTACGGCGCTGAAAGCACCACTCAGACCTATACGGCTCAGTGGGAACCCATCGAGTACACCATCCACTTCTCCGCGACCGGCGCTTCCGGCGCTACCGCGGATCAGACCTATAAGTTTGACGGCACCACCAAGAACACTCTGAATCGGAACGGCTTTACGCTGACCGGCAAGGACTTCCTCGGTTGGAGCCTCACGGACGGCGCAACTACTGCGGACTTCGCGGACGGCGCGCTGATCAACGACACCCTCCGCGCTGCTCTGGCAGCTTCCAACGGCAGCATCACCCTGTACGCTGTCTGGGCGGATGGCGTCAACAACACCCTCACGGTCACCGGCAACAAGGCCACTGCCAAGCGCGATGAGACGGTGGACTTCACCGCTTATCTCAACGGCGTGGCAACTGACGATGTGACCTGGATCGTTACCGGCGGTCAGTCCGGCACCCACATCGACGCAAACGGTGTCCTGACGATCGGCAGCAATGAGTCCAACGGCACTGTTCTCACTGTTACGGCCATCTACAAAAACGACACGAGCCTCACGGCGAATGCTACGGTCCGCGTGGTCGTTAACAGTAACAACAACGGCGGCAACAATGGCGGCGGAACTGTTTCCAGCAGCTTCGTCATCAAGGCCAGCGCTGGCAACGGCGGCAGCATCTCCCCGAGCGGCAATGTCTCCGTGAAGCGCGGCAATGACCAGACCTTCGTGATCAACCCCATCAACGGCTATCGCATCGCTGATGTGATCGTCGACGGCAAGAGCGTTGGCGCGGTGAGCCTGTACACCTTCGAGAATGTTCGTGCAAACCACACCATCGAGGTCGTCTTCACCAAGCTCAACAGCATCGTGGCTGATCCCACCGAGACCGGCGTTGCCGGTTGGCTCCAGACCCGTGAGCACATCGCCTACCTGGGCGGTTATGGCAACGGTCTGTTTGGCCCCAACGACAACATGACGAGAGCGCAGGTTGCTCAGATGTTCTATAACCTCCTGCTGGAGAAGGACATCCTCGTGACCACCAGCTTCTCCGATGTCCCGGCTGACGCCTGGTACGCCAAGGCCGTCAACACCCTCGCATCCCTCGGCATCATCAAGGGCATTGGCAACGACCAGTTCGCCCCGAACCGTACCATCACGAGAGCGGAATTCACCGTGATCGCCATGCGGTTCGCCAATGTCTCCGCAACGGTTACCAACCCGTTCTCGGATATCGCCTCGAGCGATTGGTACTACACCGCCGTGACCAGTGCAGTCAGCTACGGCTGGATCACCGGTTACAGCGACGGCACCTTCAAGCCCATGGCAACGATCACGAGAGCTGAGGTAGCTACCATCGTCAACCGCATGCTCGCCCGCACCGCTGACCGCAACTTTGTGGACAGCAGCGCCGTGACCCGCTTTGACGATGTCCCCGCAACCTATTGGGCTTACTACAACATCGCAGAAGCGACTACCGCTCACACCCACACCATCGACAACGATGGCGTGGAGAGCTGGGGCCGTCTGATGTGATCGAGCAGTACCCAAGCTAAAGGAGGAAGGGGCCGCAAGGCCCCTTTCCTTCTCTAAGCGTCTCTCCTGTCCATAGTCCGTCCTGCTCTCTCTCATCAGGGACGCGGGAGGGGCGCTTAGAGAAGGAAACACATCCATCCCCTTTCATTAAAATAGGAACTTATCCAATATGGACGCAAAGAAAAACAAGCAGTTATGCACTAAAGAAGAATTCAACTCGAAAATAAAGGAACTATACGCGAACTCCGCAGAGAAGCCTGTCGCAGAACTGCGACGGGCTGTGGCTGAGTTTTATTCGAAATTTACAGCGGATGAAGATACGCTCTTTGAGCGATACAGAGAGCTCAAATATCAGCTCGAGCAATCTTGCCCTATCGGGCTCAGTATGTATGTGAGTGTGTTTACCTCAGTATTTGTCGCTTCTGCGGTGAAGTATATCGAAGAGTCGGTGCTGCTCAAAGGGCTTTTATTGATGGTTGCCGGAGGATTATTAACGTATGCTTTGGGCAGCTTCGTCATACAGCGGGCAAGAAATATCTATATGAGGAAAAAGATTCTACTTGTCTATCCTCTGGAAATCGAATTGTTGGAGCAGCAGTTGCTACAGGATACGAATGCGGAGGCACCTGTCATTACCACCGCAGCTTCCTCCCCCGATGATTCCAAAACACAGCAAAAGTGATCTATCAACAGAGATTATAACTTTTTTCTCCTCTCCAGAAGGCGCGGGACGACCTTCGTCCCGTCCTTCTCTGAGCGCCCCTCTATTTCGGAGGGGCGCTCAGAGAAGGATCGATTTACCCTAATGGAAATCAGATTTGGGAAAGAGAGATTCACGGGAAACCGATCTCGCATGACCTCGCGCCTACTGCTTTTTACGAGCAGCAGGTAATACATCTAAAAGGAGTCTTAACATGGACAAAAAGCAACTCATGGCAGGAACGCTTGCGGCCCTGACGGTCGTAGGCTCGACTCCTGCGGCATTTGCGGCGCAGACGGACACTCAGGTGCCTTACGCCGTAATGTCAGCACAGGCGCTGGAGGACGCGGGGATTTCCCTGCTCTCTCAGGAAGAAGAGAATGGACTCACACCGCTGGCCAGTACGCTGCAGGATCAGATCAATGCGGCGGAAGCTGGTGTTGAAACGCGCATCACCCTGCAGGGTGATGTCAGCGAGGATCTGACGATCCCCGCTGGCAAGAATATTGTCCTCGAACTCGCAGCGGGCAGCAAACTGACCAATGTGTCCGGTCATACCATCACCAATAACGGTACGCTGACCATCAATGGCACCGGCACGGTGGATAACATCAGCCACGGCAAGGCTGCTGTCTTCAACGATGTGGGTGGTACTGTGGTTTTGAATGGCGGCACCTATACCCGCAGCAAGGAGAACGGCAGCAATAAGGTGGACTCTGGCGGCAACTCCTACTATAACATTCAGAATCTTGGAAAAATGACCATCAATGCCGGTGTTACCGTCATGCAGACAGGCAACTTCTCCAGCATGATCGCCAGCGGTTTCTACGATGGTACAGATGAAACGACCAACCCGAAGCTGGTCATCAATGGCGGCCATTTCGACGGCGGCATGAATACCATCAAAAACGATGACCGCGGCATTCTGGAGATCCACGGCGGCACTTTTACAAATGTTAGGCAGGCCACGCTGATGAACTGGAATGAGGCCACCATCACAGGCGGTTCCTTCAAGGCCAACGGCGCAGAAGCAGTCATCTATAACGGCTATCTCGATGACGGTATGGACTGCGGCAAGCTGACGATCAGCGGCGGTGCGTTTACGGCTACCGGCAGCAGCCCGGTCATTCAGCAGAATGGTAACCAGGGAATCGGCACGGTACAGATCAACGACGGCACCTTTACCACCGGCAGCGGTAAGATCATCGGCGTTGGGACCGGTACAAAGACCGATGTTACCATCGTCAAGGGTGAGTTTGTAACCACCAATACGGAAAATCTGAACGCCCTAAAATCTTATGTCGATCCCTCCAGCACCTATGACCCCGCTACCGGTAAGGCGGAATCCCGTACACAGGAAAATGCTGCTGCCAGCGTCAATGGCAAGTATTATGCTACTCTGGCAGACGCTGTCGCTGCCGCTGAAGCTGGTGATACCGTCACGCTGCTGGCTGACACGACCGAAAGACTTTCTATTTCGCAGGGCAAAGCCTTCACGCTTGACCTCGGCGGTAATACTCTGACCCATGCCGGCGGATATGTACTTGATATTGACGGCGATCTGACCATTAAAAACGGTACGGTCAAGATGACTGGCGCTAAGGACACCGCGGCAATTTGGCTCAATAAAACCGCAAAATTGACTGTGGAAAGCGATGCCATCGTCTCCGTCTCCAATGATGCAGAGGAGAATTGCTATTGTATCGCTTTTTATAAAGACTGCACTGCCGCTGAATTGACCGTTAAGGGCACTCTTGAGGGCGGCAGCGGTATCACCGTAAACGGCTTAATTACGGATACGGCCGTCCAGAATAAGTTACTCGTCGATGGTGCGACTATTAACGCTGTCAATCATGGTATTTACCAGGCGGGCAATGCCACAACGTCGGTCAATAACAGCACGATCACCGGCTCGACCGGTATTGAAGTACGTGCTGGCAACATTGAAACGAACAACAGTTCCATCACCGGCAATGGTGAATTCTCCTGTGTGAATAATCCCAACGGAACTACAACTACCGGTGTCGGCATTGCAATCGCTCAGCATACCACCACGCTGCCCATTGATGTAAAGATCAGCGGCGGCACAATTTCCGGTACCTATTCTGTCTATGAGGCGAATCCTCAGAAGAACAGCACTGATGCCATTTCCAAGGTCGAAATCTCTATCAGCGGTGGCAGCTTCGAAGGAAATGTCTACAGTGAGGATATCACGGACTTCATTACTGGCGGCAACTTCTCCTCTTCCCTGAAAGGTACTGACTATCTGGCTGACAGCCTGAAGGCCGAACTCAATACCGGCAAGGGCGATGTGCCCTACAGCTATTATCCCACGGTCAACGAGGCCAAGGAAGCTGCCAAGAAGGCTGGCGGCGGCACCGTCACCGACCTGACGACTCCGACCGCAAAGACTTATACCGTGACGCTGAAGTTCGCCAATGACGGCGAGACCACGGATCAGGTGCTTACTGTTGCCGAGAACGGCTTCGTGATCCTGCCCACGCCTACCCGCAGCGGCAGATACGCGTTCCGTTACTGGACGGACGGCACGAACGCCTACAATGCAGGCGATGCGTACACCGTCACCGGCAATGCGACCCTCACTGCTGTTTGGCGCTATACCGGCTCCAGCAGCTCCGGCACCACCAGCAGCTATCCCGTGAGCGTGCCTCGCTTCGATAACGGCAGCGTTTCCGTGACGCCCGGTTCCGCCTCCAAGGGCACGACCGTGACGCTCACCGTCAAGCCTGACGAGGGCTACGAGCTGGACAAGATCACCGTCACCGACAAGGACGGCAACCGCCTGTCCCTCTCCGATCAGGGCAACGGCAAGTACACCTTCACCATGCCAGACGGCAAGGTCAGCGTGGACGCGTCGTTCTCCAAGATCGCGGCGACCATCAACTTCCGCGATGTGACGCAGAGCGATTATTACTATGATGCCGTCCAGTGGGCGGTCGAAAAGGGCATCACCGAGGGTACCAGCGCCACGACCTTCAGCCCCGACGCTTCCTGCACCCGCGCGCAGATGGTGACATTCCTGTGGCGCGCCGCGGGCAGCCCCGCCCCCAAGTCCACGGTGAATCCGTTCACCGACGTGTCCGCGAGCGACTACTACTATAACGCAGTCCTCTGGGCCGTTGAAAACGGCATCACCACCGGCATCAGCGCGGATCGCTTCGCACCGGGTGCTACGGTGAGCCGCGCTCAGACCGTGACGTTCCTGTATCGCGCAAATGGCTCTCCCGCTGCAAGCGGTGCGAGCTTCAGCGACGTGGCGGCAGACGAGTATTACGCCAACGCCGTCGCATGGGCGGTGCGCAGTGGCATCACGACCGGTACCGGCAACGGCAAGTTCACTCCCAATGCACCCTGCACCCGCGGCCAGATCGTCACCTTCTTGTACCGCAGCAGCAAGTAAGCGGCGGGGAGTGTTCATAGCATCCGTAATTCAAATTGAATCAGGTTGCGTTAGGTGAACTTTTTACTTCAATCGTTTGGTTGACTTTTTCTAACTCTTTTCCAGCATTTTTGAGGAAAGGGACGGTAATGTCCCCTTCTTCTCCAGATATCCGACTTTGTGGGGTACCTGGAGAAGAAGTAAGACCATGAGCAAAGGAAAAAATTTTATGAAAATGAGGACCATTCTTGTTTTGGCACTTCTCCTGCTGAGCGCGGCGTTTCTTGTATGCCGACTCCTGAAGAAAAAAGAGCCGCGTATCTATCTTATCTACCAGGTGGGGCTCGTCATCATTGCATTTGCGGCGCTGCTGACAGACGATGTGCTGCTGACCTGCTGCATCGCAGCCATCTGCGTTCTCGTTGACAGAGAGCGGCGAAAGCTCCGGAGGGAAAGCGACGAAGAAGATCAAGAATGTGTGGAGTGAGAGAAGCAGGCTCTCCTTTAAAAACATTTACCAAACGGATCTATGGTGTCCCATACCTTTGGGATCCTGCAAATATAGAATGAAACAAAACGGAGGATCGAGAAAATGGACTTGAAAAAGCCTATTTCCGGTGCGCTGTCTGCACTGGTATTGACAAGTGCAGTAACGCCGCTGAGCCTCGCTTTGGAATATGAGCAGAGCACGAAACCACCGGTCGCTGTTCACGGCAGCGCACTGGAAACCACTCAGCCGAAGCTGGCGGTGCTATATAACAGTCAGAATATCCTGACCCTCACGGAGTATGACGCAAAGCTGGCGCTATTCAGCGGAACCGCGGCGGAAAAAGCGGCAAACCCGGCCTATGAAACCCTGCTGCTCCAGCGCAGGCTGGTGGAGAAGGCAGGCTATGACGCACTGACCGCGAAAATGGAGCAGGATGCGGACTTTGCTGCGTGCATGGAGTGGCTGTTCAGCGATGCCCAGATGCTCCGGTACTATGTCTACGGCGGTGAGCCGGAGGCAAACGGACGCTATGACACCAATAAAACACCCACAGCGCAGAACTATCTGGACAGCTTCGCGGTGCTGAGCAAGCTCTATGCAAAGCATAAGGCGGATGTCACCACGGACAGTGAAAATAAGGCGCTCTATCAGAGGATGATGGCAGCCCTTGCCTTGACCCACAGCGTACCCGTCTATGACTGGTGGGTGAACTCCGGCATGGTGGGCTTCAACTGGCGCCGCCAGTCCGAGCCGGTGGAGCGGTATGAGATCTATAAGAACTGGTATCTGCACAAGATGCTGGCAGTGGAGTTCCCCAAGCTGAATGTAGAGGAAATGCGCCTTGTGATGGGCGCACCCACAGACAACGACCAGCTCCAATGGGCGCATTACTACATCCGCGCCAAGGTCTGGAAGGAATCCGCGGATACCTATACCAACTCTCCCAGGCAGGTGAAGTCGCAGGATGTTCCGGCTTATGGACTCATGTTCCCGTACAAGGTCACGAGCTTCCTACCCACCAATAATATCGGCAGCCCATACTTTACCGAGGCGAACCAGCAAAAGTGGGATGATAAATACACCTTCTCCCTCCATAACGAGGTCTTCAATTTTGACCTGCCCTACGGCCCCAGCAAGGCGGGGGATGAATGGGCAACGGCAGACGGACAGTATTATCCGCCCATGTGGGTCTGGCTGGAGGTGGGCGGCGTGTGCGTCAATATTTCCTGCACCAGCACCGTGGCCTTCAACGCCTTCGGCATCCCATGCACCACGCTGACCCAGCCGGCGCATCTGACCTATTATCGGTATACGGAGGATTCGGCGGATAACAGCAAGGTGGTGTGGTGGCACGGCTACGATGTCTACCACATCCAGCAGAGCTCCAGCAAGGATGACGGCCATACCCACATTCCCAGCGGCTGGGGCGATCTTCCCTACACCAGCTATGATAACGGCGCGTACATCTTCCTCGGCATGGACGCTGTGCGCGGCAAGCATGGCACGGATTACGCCAAGGCGGAAAATCTTGCCTATATGGCGGAGATCGCGTTGGCGGATAAAAGAACCGAGGATGCCATCGCGCTGTATCAGCAGGCGCTGGAGGCGCAGAGCTTCAACCTCTCCGCCTTTGACGGGCTTGCAAGAGCCTATGAGCAGGCAGGAAAAACAGACGAGGATTACTATGCGCTGGCAGAGAAAGCGGCTGCGGCGCTGAAATGGTATCCGCTGCCCATGCACGACTATCTTGTCAACTGCCTGCAGAAGAAATGCACTTCCGTTTCCACCAAGACGGATATCGTGGCGCTGGCGGGTAAAACACTGGATGACGCCATTGCGAATTACCAGACCAGCGGGCTGGATCAGCCGGATCAGGTGAAGAATGTTGCGGCCTATCTGAAAGGCCGCATCCTCAAGGCAGCCAGCTTCTCCTTTGACAGTGGCGCGCTGACGCTGAACTCCAGCTATAAGGACAGCGAGACGGCTCTTCAGTACTCGCTGGACGGCGGTGCAAACTGGGCAACATGGACGCGCCTGCCGGGGGATGTTTCCCGCCAGCTTACGGCGCAGGAGCTTGCCGCCATCACCGAGGAGCATGACATCCAGTTCCGTTTTCTGGGCGCAAAAAACATTCATACCATCGACATCACAACAGGCACCGCGCCGGTCAGCAATGCAAAGACCAACACCCCGGACGATAACGAGGATGTATTCCTGAATATCCAGTCCGGCTTGGAATATTCCACGGACAGCGGCGTTACATGGTCGGCACTGACTGCCAAGAGCACCTTCCCCGGCGATACGACGGTGTGGCTGCGGAAAAAGGCAACCGGCACTACATTGGCAAGCCCCCATATTGAGGTGAAGTTCACCGCCAACGAGGGCACGCCGGAGCGCAGCTACCTCAAGCTGAAGGGCAGCTCCACGATCGTCAGCCATCCGGATGCCAATCCCGCGGACAAAGCCTTTGACGGCAATATCAATACATATTGGGAAAATAACTATGCGCGGGGCTATGAGCAGGACAGCAGCGGCAAGTGGGTGACGAAGCACACCTATGAGTTCGTCTTGCAGTTTGATCAGCCGCATTATCTGTCCGCCATGACCTATCTGCCCTACGATATGGAGGGCGCGATCCGCGGCATCGAGATCTATACCAGCACGGACGGAGAAAACTGGCAGCTTGCCGCCGCCACAAAGGATTGGGACGCCAACACGCAGGAGAAAAGTCTGGAATTTGAGCGCCCCGCCCTTGCAGGCTATGTAAAGCTCAAGACCACCAAGGTCGGAACAAAAGAATTCATGGGATTTATGGTTGGCTACGCGACGGCGAAGGAGTTCCGATTCTATGAGAATTACGCAGTCAGGAACAAGGAGATCGAAGGCTGGAGCGTAAACACCGACAGCACTAAAAAGCAGTATCAGGTGGGAGATAAGCTGGACCTGAACGGAATCGAGGCTGTGATCACTTATACAGATGGCAGCACCGCCCTCATCCCCGCCAGCGCGCTGGAGCGGAGCGTGGATGTGTTTACCTCTGCGGCAACGAAGGAGGTCACCCTGCACTATGCGGGGCTCACCGCAAGTTATCCGGTCACAGTGAAGGCCAATGACCGGACGGCCACCAGGATCGTTCAGGTGACTGCCGCACAGAAGAAGTATTATGCCGGTGACAATATGAACACATCGGATGTGCAGGTTTTGGTTACTGACGGCAAAGAAAATTGGTATCTGCTGCCCGGCGAGTTTACCGTTTCCGGCGTACTTGCGGAGGGAACGACGAACCTGACGGTGCAGTATAGCTCCCTGAATAAGACCTTTACTGTGACGGCGGAGAAGGCGGTCACCTCCCTGAAGCTGGAGCAGGGCGCGAATGTAAAAACGCAGTATTTCCTTGGCGACGCGCTGGATCTGACCGATCTGACCGTCAAGCAGGTGCGGGCAGACGGCAGCGAACAGCCGCTGACGGTGGACGAATATACGATCTCGGTGATAGACGGGGCTTCCGTCGGAGGCGTAGAGACGCTGAGCAAAACGGCGGGCAGCAAGACGCTGCGCTTCGCGCTAAAGGATAAGCCGACGGTTTACACCGAGCTGGACATCACTGTTTTGCAGTATATCACGGATGGCCCGTTCCGCTTTGAAGCGGTGGAGGGCACGACGCAGTGCATCCTCTCCTCCTATGACCCCACGCTGGGGAGCGGCAGTTCTCTGGCGGAGATCCCGGAGACGGTGACGGTGGGCGGCACGACCTATACCGTAACGGGCATTGCGTCCAATGCGTTTGCGGGAGCAGGCGGCAGCGTGGACAGCGTTTCCATCCCCAAATCGGTGACGAGCATCCGCAAGGACGCGTTTACTGCTTGTTCAGATTTGAAAAATGTGTACATGACAGGCTATTCCTCTCTGGATGACCTGACGGTGGAGGCCGGGGCGTTCCCCACGGTCTCCGGTGGGCTGGTCTATCTGGCATCCGAGATGGTCGGCAAGGTGGATACGCCCATTACGGGGTATACAGTGGCCGGACTGGAGGCGCAGGTGCAGGAGGTGCGCCTGACGCCGCCGGAGAAAACGAGCTACCTCATGGGCGAAGAACTGGATGATACCGGCTTGCAGGTCACGCTGCTCATGAAGGACGGCAGCCGCTTGGAGGCGCAGAATGTGACGCTCAGCGGATATGACCCGTCTGTGACCGGACAGCAGACTGTGACTGCCGCGGTAGGGGGAACAAACCTGACAGCCACCTTCCAAGTGGAGGTGCGTTTCCCGGCCATTACCATGCTCATCTCTCCCAAGGGCGCGGCCTACGGGGAGAGCGATACGATTCAACCGCTGACCGTGAAGGCGGCAGCAGGGGCGCATACCGTCCGATACCGCTGGTACAAGCTGGGCGAAAACGGTGAAAAGGCCGAGATCTCCGGCGCGGACGGCGCAAGCTATCTGCCCACGGAGGCGGGAAGCTACGCCGCAGCCGCCTATCTGGTGGACAGCAAGGGTCAAACGAGCAACGAGGTCCTGTCTGCCACCGCAAAGATCGAGGTGGACAGCTTTGCGGCCATTGTAAACGGTTCCGGCTACAGCAGTCTGGCAGAGGCGATTGAGAACGCGCCGGACGGAAGCACCGTACAGCTTTGCAAGGATGTGACCGTCACGCAGGCGATCGAGATCTCCGGCAAAAAGCTGACGCTGGACGGCGGCGGACACCGCATGGACCGTGGGAACGGCTACGGCAATGAGTTCATCGCCCTGCGTGGTAGCGCCGACCTGACGGTAAAGAATATCACACTGGACGGCGGCGCAAACTGGACCGGCGCTGTGGACGACATTCTGAAAAGAGGCACAACGAACAGCGGAATGAGGGCCGTCAGACCTTTGATCCTGACCCGAACGCAGGCACAGCTGACCCTTGGCAGCGGCGCAGTTTTGCAAAACAACGACAATCAGGCCAATGCGTATAGCGAAAAGGTGGATGATATCGTTCCTGCCGGCGGCGCGGTCCAGATCAGCAACGGAAACCTTGCCCTCAACGGCGGCGAGATCCGGGACTGCAATGCTGCCAAGTTTGGCGGTGCAGCGCATATCCGGGACGCTTCTACATTCACGGCAAAAGCCGGCGCAGTATCTGGGAACAATTCCGGCGGTTTTGCCGCGGTCTGCCTGGATCACTCGGCAAAGTCCATTATTGAAGGCGGCGAGTTCCGAAATAACAAGAGCGGAGACAACGGCGGTGTATTCTGGCTGAATATGGGAACGCTCTCCATCACCGGCGGCACGTTTGAGAACAACAGCACGGCGGGAAAGGGCGGCGTTGCCTACCAGGATAAGGCGAGCGCCAGCGTATCCCTGAAGGGCGGCGTGTTCCGGAATAACCGCGCCAAGGGCGACGGCGGTGTGCTCTACACGCCCAACGGCCTGTCCATCTCCGGCGGCAGCTATGAGGGCAACACCTCCGGCGGAAATGGCGGCGCTGTCTGGACCAATGGAACGCTTTCCATCTCCGGCGGCAGCTTCCGCAACAATACCGCGCAGACAGGCGCAGCGATCTATCAGGAGGGCGGCAAGGAGGTAACGATCACCGGCTTCGAGGAGATGCAGGAGCTCTACCTCAAGACCCTTGGGACGATCACGATTCAAAATGAATTGAAGGGCAAGCGCCTGCCGCTGCAAACAGAGAGCGAAGTGACGGACGGCATGACGGTCGCGACCCTGATGGTGGCGCGTCCGCAGGAATATGGTGCAGTGACCACCTTGAATGGCAACACTGTGTTGGCCGTACAGAACGGAACAGCGGGCTGGTTCTTGAAGGTGGATCAGACCGCGCAGGTATGCACGGTCACCTATCATACGGATGGCGGCAGTATTCAGGATCAGAGCAACTACGGATTCTATCGCGTGGGCGTTGGTCTGACGCTGCCCATTCCCACGAAGGAGGGTTTTCTGTTCCGAGGCTGGTATCCGGCGGCGGACTTCTCCGGTGAGGCGGTGACGGCGATCGGGACGGATGCTACTGGAGATAAGCCCTATTATGCCAAGTGGGAAAAGGACGAGCCTCTGGTAGACGCCGCCAAGCCTGCTGAGATCACACTGGCGGACGCCTCCTATGAGGCAGGCAAAACCGCTGAGCCGTTAAACGGCAAAACGACGGTCACGGACAACGGAACGATCACGTATCAGTGGTATCGGACCAATGCCGTAGATGACTTCAATGGAACACTTCTTGATGGTGAGATCGGAGAGACTTTCACGCCGCCTACGGACGCAGTTGGAACGCAGTACTACTATGTGATCGCGACCAACACGAAGACGGATGCGACCGGCGAGAAGACCGCTGAGACCCGCAGCAATACGGTAGCCATTACGGTGACAGAAAAGGCTGTGACCTACACCGTCTCCTACGATTGGGGTACAGAGTTCCCGGACGGAGAGACCCTTCCGACAGATACCGTAGCATACCAGAGTGTGCAGGATGCCGAGGCAGCTGTGGATAAAACCTACACGGCTGGTTTCACATCCAACGCCCAGAAGGACGGAAAGGACGGCACATGGACCTTCTCCGGCTGGACGGCTTCTGTGGAAGGAACCGTTGTGAAGTTCACCGGCGAGTGGACCTTTACGGAAACGCTCAAGGTAAATGCCGCCAAGCCTGATCCGATTCGACTGACGGATGCCAGCTACACGGTTGGAGATAGTGCAACAGCACTGAACGGCGAAACGACGGTCACGGACAATGGCGAGATCACCTACCAGTGGTATGAGGCAACCTCCAAGGACGACCAGAATGGTATGCTGCTTGAGGGCAAAACAACTCCGACCTTTACGCCGGATACGGCAGCGGCAGGGACGCGGTTCTACTATGTTGTAGCCACCAATACCAACGAAAATGCGACTGGCGAAAAGACCGCTGAGACACGCAGCAATACGGTGCAGATCACAGTACAGGAGCCTGCTCCTGTAGAGATGTTCACCGTTCGCTACGAATGGGATGGCGAAGCTCCCTCGGACGCAAAGCTCCCGCAGGACGATCACACCTATGATACCGAGGAACAGGCACGAGCGGCGATGGATACTACCTATACTGCCAACTCGACCTCGACTGCCCGGAAGGACGGAAAGGACGGCACTTGGACGTTCTCTGGCTGGACGGCAACGGTCGAGAACACCGTCGTGAGGTTCACCGGCGAGTGGACCTTTACGGAAACGCCTGTGCGCCCTGGACAGCCCAGCTCCAGCGGAGCAAGCGACCGGGATCAGAATCATTCCGTCTCTGCGCCCAGCCACGTTAACGGCGGAGCCGTGTCCGTAACGCCGTCTGCGGCTGCAAAGGGTAGCACTGTGATCATCACGGCCAAGCCGGACAATGGTTACAAGCTGGATAAGCTCACCGTCACCGACCAGAGCGGTAATCGCCTGTCCCTGAACGATCAGGGTAACGGCAAGTACACCTTTACCATGCCCTCCGGCAAGGTGAATGTGGATGCGGCCTTCTCCAAGATCGCAACGACCATCAGCTTCCGGGATGTGAAGCAGAGCGATTATTACTACGATGCGGTCAAGTGGGCGGTCGAAAAGGGCATCACCGAGGGTACCAGCACAGAGACTTTCAGTCCCCATGCAAGCTGCACCCGTGCTCAGACGGTGACCTTCCTCTGGCGTGCCGCAGGCTCGCCTGAACCGACCGGCACCGTCAATCCGTTCTCCGATCTCTCCCCTAACGCCTATTACTACAAGGCGGTCCTGTGGGCCGTCGAGAACGGGATCACACAGGGAACGAGTACGGATACCTTCTCCCCGGATGCGACTGTGACCCGTGGGCAGACTGTCACCTTCCTGCACCGGGCGGCGGGCGCTCCGTCCCACGGAGGAAACGCAGCATTTCTTGATATAAACATCGCTTGACAAGGGCACACAGAGAAAAACAACTGAAAATGAGCTGCCAA
>OIWV01000045.1_pt1 | contig 102189 bp, 81 predicted proteins | sample 1587751 | NCBI WGS metagenome assembly OIWV01 (sample SAMEA3888913, study PRJEB22519) | human gut metagenome | biome: human gut; feature: human-associated habitat; material: faeces | place: Denmark | collected 2010
CTATGTACAAAACCAAAGCTTTAAATCTGTAGTGAGTACCCAAAAGCAGATACCCCGTGAAAAGGTTAGTTATCACCAGTAACCCTATTGCTATTGCCATCTCCCTCCCCCTCCCTTCTTCCTCAGCTCCTGCACCAGCGCCAGCAGCTCATCCAGATACTCCAGCTTACTATAGCCTTCAAGTTCGCAGACCATGAGGTCCATGCGGATGTCTGCCAGCAGGCGCAGCTTCATCTTTTCCCGCGCCAAGCGATTGAACGCGCGGCGCGTTGCCGGTGTGTCCGGCGTAAACTGTATGCTCATTATTGCCTTCGCGCTCCCCCCCTCTATCTCGCCACGAGCTGCTCTACCGTCGTGCCCAGCACCCGCGCCAGCGCCACGCCCAAGTTGAGGCCAGGATACTTGACGCCTTTTTCTAACAAGCTAACGTATTCCTGCGTCACACCGAGACGCTGTGCAAGCTGCGCCTGCGTCATATTTTTCTGCTCACGCAGAAGCTTTACTTCTTTGCCTAACATTTTTTGCCCACCTTTCAGGATTATTAAGCTTCAAATTGTCAAGGACAATTTGAAGCTTTTGATATAACATAGTTATATCGTTTATGATTTTAAATCACATCAGCAAGCAAAAAAAATTGAATCTCTTTCGTCTCTTGTTAAATCTAAAAAAGTGGCTGTTCTGCTAATTTCACTAGCCTTAAATTCAGATTTACCTTTCATTTTGTTTAAAAGCGCCATTTCGCTTATGCACAACGCATTGGCAAGCGCTTTTTTTGATTTTCTTTTGCGAACCAGTTGAATTTCCAGCTCTTGTGAATTGGTCATCTTTCTCACCTCTTTTGATTTTTAATCACAATTTGATTATAGTCTTTTTCTGATTATTAGTCAAGTATTTTTTGCTTTTCTAAAGAAAATTTGATTATCAGGAAAAAACGTGTTATTATAATAGCATAATAAAAAAATCTTGGGGGTTTCAAATGGAATTATATAAAAATATCAGAAATCGTAGAATAGAATTAGGCTTAACTCAAGCAGAGTTAGCTAAAAAAATAGGTTATCGTTCTATTTCGACTATAGCTAAAATAGAACGCGGAATAAACGATATTCCGCAATCTAAAATTAAAGCATTTGCTGATGCTTTGAATACTACTCCTGGCGAACTTATGGGCGAAGTAGAACCCGCCCCCGTGCCGCTCTCCCTCACCCAGCAGGAAGAAACACACATAAAAAAATACCGCCAGTTGGATGCTGACGGCAAGGAAGAAATTGACGATATTATTGATGTTAAGCTGGCCAAGCTCCAACGCAAGGCGGAAGAAGACGTGGAGAGTTTAGGATAATATAGGAATTGACAAAAATTTACTAATAGGTTACAATAAGACTACTAGATACACCGGTATCGCTTGCGACCGGTTGAAGGCCATCGTCTTATTGTAAGGCGATGGCCTTCTTTAGTTTGTGCAGAAAGAAGTGTTTAGATGGGTATACCAATTATATTTGACAAACCGTTTAAAACGTATGATGAGCAAATTGCCCATTTACGTGATAATTATGGGCTTGATATTGTTGATGAGGAACTTGCAAAATATATTCTGTCAACTTTTTCCTACTATGACATTATCAATGGTTATCAAGAGTGCATGATGCAAAACGGAAAATTTAAAGAAGGTATCAGTCTTTTGTATCTTTACTTTTTTCATCTGTTTGACAAGGAATTTCAAAATATCTTATTCAAGAATATTTTGCTTATAGAAAATTCATTTAAAGCAAAGCTGGCCTACTCAATTTCTGCTCATTACGGAGTTTCTATGTATGACTATCTTGATAAAGCTAACTATAAACCAGGATATAAAGGAAAAATCTTCTTTAACATTTTAAAAACTAACATTTTTCGAGAGATTGGCAAAACAGATAAGCAAAATAACCTAATTGCCTGTACCAAACAACCATGCAAACATTATTACGATACACATCATCATATACCGGCATGGATATTGATGAAAAACGTATCGTTTGATAAAGCAATTACTCTTTATCTGCTGCTAAAGCCAGAAGTAAAAGAAGAAGTAACAAATGCATTGATCAGTGTCGATGTACCCATAAAAGATAAAATAGCATTCGTAACATCTGCTCTAACGTTAATAAGAAAATTCCGCAATGTAATAGCTCATAATCTCAAATTTGTTACCTATAGCCAGAAAAATTCAAAGCTTCCTTATAAAACTACTTTAAATTTAATTAAAGAAGAATCTGCTACTACTGGCATTACCAGCTTTGATGACACTTATGGTTGCTTAATTGCTATTTTTATTTTACTAAATGATACTAAAGAACAAGTTGCGTTGCTTAAGTGTTTGCAAAAACTGCTGACAGCGCCACCTATAGGAGTAGAAGAGCTTCAGCCTTTGACGAAACATATAGTAAATCATTATTTGGAAATAACTGGCTTAGGAGCTGATTTCTATAATAAACTGATTGGTCTTACTCGCACCTGTATTAAGAGTGCTGTCGTATCAGAGCAAAAGAAAAAAGGATTTATGGACCTATGCAATATAATACAGTCTCAATGACACTAACATCACTGTTTCCTATATTTTAAAATACCGCCAGCTGGATGCTGACGGCAAGGAAGATATTGACGATTTGATTGATGTTAAGCTGGCCAAGCTCCAGCGCTAGGCGGAAGAAAAAACGCCCCCATATCGGGGGCGCAACGATAAATATATTAGTTTACTGCGATAAAGCGTTTAGACAATGCTTCTTGTAATATTTTGGATAAGCTCAGACCTTCTTCAGCGGCCTGTTCATCCATCCAGCGTGGAAGGCTGATGGTGCGTTTTACCGCCCTATTGTCCTTAATATCTGCCTGAATAAAATTTACAAATTCGTTATCATCTAATTCGATGCTTTGCAAATTGCTAGGTGCGGGAATTTCTTCCTTGCTGTCCTTCAAATATTCAATCCACTGCGTGAGCGCAGCTTCGGCCATCTTCATGGCGTTGCCCAAAGATTTGCCCTCGCTGATGCAACCAGGTAAATCCGGGAAAATAATAGTATACGTACCATCCTCGTTTGCATGGAACACAGCAGGATAAACGTATTCTTGTGGTGTTTGCCTCCTTTTCATGTTAGCGACTTCCTCCTTTTATTGTTAAATGCTATTGAATTTATGATTGCGATTATAGTAAGAAGCCCGCAAAGCGGGCGGAGTAAAATTCATCTTTATTTTACTCCCGCAGCTTTGAGGATTGCTTTCGCTGTCAGCTCGTTCAGTTCCCGGTGCCTTGGAACCTGAACGGAGCGGCTGCCTGGTTTTTTATAGATTGTGTGATCGCCATCATCACGCTCTAGCTTGTAACCCGCTTTTAACAGCAGTTTTACTAAATCTCGCCGTTTCACTTCATCACCTCAATTCCATTTATAAATTCTCTACACCTATATTATAATACGTAATTTACGTAATGTAAAGTAAAGAGTAAGTAATTTACGTATTTTTTGCCAATATCAATACTTTTATAAATAAGAAAATCCCCCGGTGTTACCAGCACCGAGGGACCTGCAAGAACGTGTTACCAGCACGCTCAATTATCAACCCCTAACACCACATCAAGAGTCGATATAATATTATAACATATTATGCACGGCTCTTACAATCATAGCTATTGAAAGGAGCCGTGTATTATGGCTAAACACGCTATTACTATACCCCAAAACCCAAAAGCTGCTCTGTATATCCGCGTCTCCACCGACATGCAGGCAGATAAAGACAGTCTGCCGCTGCAGGAAAGCGACCTGCGCAAGCTCGCAGACCTTAACGGCATCAAGGACATTGAAGTATTTTGTGATGCCGGTTTTTCCGGCAAGAACCTCAACCGCCCTGCATTCCGCTCTATGATGGACCGCATCCGCGCCAGAGAGTTCAGCCACCTTTACGTTTGGAAGCTCGACCGCATCAGCCGCAACCTGCTGGACTTCTTAGAGCTTTACGACGAGCTCAAAGACTATGGCGTTGCCTTCGCCAGCAAGAACGAATCCTTCGATACTCAATCCCCCGGCGGCGAAGCAATGCTTAAGATTTTACTTATTTTTGCCGAATTGGAACGCAAAACCATTGCAGAACGCGTAACTGCAGTCATGCTCGGCCGCGCGAACGAAAATAAATGGAACGGCGGCAGGGTGCCGTTTGGCTATATGCCCGGACCGGTCACTACTGATGCCAACGGCAAGAAATGTAAAAGCTGGCCGGTTCCTGATCCGATTGAAGCTCCCATCGTCCGGGCCATCTTTGAACTTTATTTGCGTGAAAAAGCTTTAAAAAAGGTAGCTAAAGCACTCAACGCTGCCGGCTACAGAAGCCGCAAAGGTACTCTATGGAGTGATACAACGGTAAGATGCATTCTAAAGAACCATTTCTATAAGGGTGAATATGTCTATAACCGTCAAAACCCCAATGCCGGCCGGCGCGAAGATTTTTACCGCTCCGAAAATGACTGGGTAGTTGTTACCGGCCAGCATGAAGCCATTATACCGGAAGAGACCTGGCGCAGGTGTAACGAAATGCTTTCTAAAAACAGAAGCTGGCTAGCCCCCATTGGCAGCCTTGTAAGCGCCCAGGATAAATACATCTTCGGCGGCCTGCTGCAGTGCGCCGAATGCGGCTACACGATGAACTCCAAAGACCGTACTGGTGCACACGACCACATCCATAGCTCTTATTATTACTGCACAGGTCGCTGGAAAGCGCCGGTTGTTTGTACCGGAGAACATTCCGGATACGCCTCCGACCGCGTACTGCTGCCACAGATACTTAAGCTCATCGCCAGAATGATTGAAGCCTGCGCCAATGCTATTAAATTCGCCAGCGCTGAGCAGTTGGTTAGCTACCTGCTCAATGACAACCTTATTCCCGGCGCGACCGGCATCGAAGAAGCGCAAAGGATTTATATGATTGTACGTGCTCACGTCAAACACATCTACGGCGTTGACCAGGCCAACCAGTATAATCCCAACGCCCTGCTTGTCGAGCAGAGCCAGAAAGAAAAAGAGAAGCAGGAACGTGCCCTCAGCCGCCTGAAAAGAGCCTACCTGTTTGATGATGGCGATATGTCAGAAGCCGAATACTTCGAGCAGAAGGCAGCCATTGAAGGCACCATCGCCAAGCTTGACAAGCAGATAAAATCCCTCTCAGGCAATGACATTGGTGCCGATGAAGCCTATCTTGCCCAGCTCTCGAAGCTCATCATGATAAAAAAGCTGCAGAATACCAATAGCGATTTTGATTATTATAAGCTGGCCAAAGCTATCGGCAGGAAACCTATCCATGATTTTCTCACTGAAATCATCAGCAGAATCATTATCGGAAAGAAAAACCGGATTATCAAAATCATTTTCAAAAATAGTGTTCCGATTACATTTCAATATGCAAAATAAAAAAAGATACCCAGTCATAAAGCGATTATGACTGGGTATCGCCTATTTATATGTGTGCTGCTTCTTGATGCATTACGCATTCCCTATGCTCGTCAGCTCGTATCTTCTGATCCGTATGGAAGGCAGAATTGAAAAGCTGAGTGCCAATATCGACACCCTAACCCGTGTGCTGCAGGAAAGACTTGTGATGCAATTTCCATATGCACAGCAGTAAATAGTATATACAAGCAAAAATATACTAAGAACTAATCATATGGTACAGGGGCTGTCGTACACATCATGCGGCAGCCCATCTTTATAGAAAACAAAAGCCCCCGGACATAAAAGTCTGAGGGTTTTCTTCATTATATATAGTGATTTATGGCAAGCATCCCCGCAGGAGCGGAAACGGACCGGCAAGCTGCCTATCCTAAAGCAAAACTAAAAAGCCATTAGTATAATAATAAGCAAAAAAAGTCCTGCGCAGCATCTTAAATGCACGCAGGACTATGAAACTTGCTATGAAATTTTCGGCTTACAGGTCTTCCCCATCTTGCTGAATCGCACCCTTAACCTTGTTCATGCGCTGCCATACATAGGCAACAGCAACGAGCGCAACACCGATACCGTCGGTAAATACGCCGGGGATAATCATGCAGATACCGCCAATGAGGAACAGAATACGCTGCGGAATGTTCAGCAGATTGTTGCAGAAGCCGATCATCGCCATGGAAGCACCCCACATACCAACAATCGCGGTGAAGGCGCTGTAGCAGATGGTGAACGGAGTTGCGTTGATCATCAGCAGCTCAGGTGCCAGTACAAAGATATATGGTACGATGAACGCAGCAATCGCCAGCTTAGCAGCGATAACGCCGGTACGCATCGGGTTAGCACCGGCAATACCTGCGCCGGCATAAGCAGCCAAGGCAACAGGCGGTGTAACGTCGGCAACTATACCGAAGTAGAACGCGAACATATGCGCTGCCAGCACCGGTACATTCATCTGCACCAGAGCAGGCGCTGCAATGGTAGATGTAATTACATAATTCGCAGTTGTCGGCACGCCCATGCCAAGAATCAGAGAAGTGATCATGGTGAAGAACATTGCCGGCAGCAGATTACCGCCTGCCAAGTCCAGCAGAGCTGTTGCAATCTTCAGGCCTACGCCGGTTTTGGTTACAACGCCGATGATGATACCTGCGGTTGCACAGGCAATCAGTACGCCAAGCACGCCCTTAGAGCCGTCAATCAAACCTTGGACGATTTGCTTGAAGCCGATGCGGGTGGATTTACGCAGGCAGGCGCAAACGATGGTCAGCACGATGGCTGCCAATGCGGCACGCATAGGAGTATAACCGCTTACGAGCAGGTAAACGATAACGATTAACGGAATAGCCAGATGGCCTTTTTCCAGGAACAGTTCCTTGAACTTCGGCAGCTGGTCACGCGGAGTACCCTTCAGGCCGAACTTTTTAGCTTCGTAGTGAACGCCCAGCCATACGCCGATGTAGTACAGCATTGCCGGGATAACGGCAGCCTTAACAACATCAAAGTACGGAACGCCTACAAATTCTGCCATCAGGAAGGCTGCAGCGCCCATTACAGGAGGCATCAGTTGACCGCCGGTAGAAGCAGCAGCCTCAACAGCACCCGCAAATGCCGGACGATAACCAAGCTTTTTCATCATCGGGATGGTGAAAGCGCCGGTGCCGGCAACGTTACCAACGGAGCTGCCGGAAACAGTACCCATGAGGCCGGAGGACAGTACGGCAACCTTCGCCGGTCCGCCTGCTGCCCAGCCTGCGATAGCGTTGGCAATATCAATGAAGAATTTGCCGAGGCCGGTGGTTTCCAAGTAAGCACCAAAGAGGATGAAGAGATAAATGAAGGTAGAAGATACACCCATAGGCGTACCGAAAATACCCTCGGTAGTGAAGAACAGATGGTCAAACATTTCCTGCACGCCAACGCCGCGATGCGCCAGAATACCGGGAATATAAGGACCTAAGAAGGCATACAGCATAAAGCAGAAGGCAACGATAATCATCGGCCAGCCTACTACGCGGCGCGCTGCTTCAAAAACCATAATCGTACCGATAAGGCCGACGATGAAGTCGGTTTCCGTGTTCATGCCGGCACGCAGCACCAGCTCCTGATAGTTCACAACCAGATACATGGCAGTACCTGCGCTGAGCAGTGCCAGGAAAGCATCAAAGGGATGCATCTTGCTGCGGGACCAGGAATGTCTGCTGGGATACAGCAGGAAAATCAATAAAAAGCCGAAGGCTAAGTGAATAGCGCGCTGAAGATGCGCGTCCAGCACACCGAAGGTGGCCGTATATAATTGGAAAAGTGCAAACAGAATACAGATTGCGGAAATAATTTTACCCCACACACCTGTAAGCTCACGCTTGTCTGATTCCTTGTCAAATTTTTGCAATACCTCTTCTGCTGAAAGCTCTTTTACTTTCTTTTCTTTTTCAGACATGGGTATCAGCTCCTCTCATTTAATATAATAAAACCTAAAAGTACCGTTCCAGCCAGTACTGATATCGATACATGACCTTCACTGTTACCGCAGTCCCCTGCCCGTACAGAGCAATCAGATTGTAGCTGTCGTCGCCGTGGACAATGTGCGGCATCGCCTGCTCGGATATACGCAGGGCAACCTCCTTATAGGGGCGGTTCATCTCCATATCAAACTTGCCGTCGGCAGTCTGCGTCAGCTTGCCGTCGGCAGCGGAATACGGATAGCCCCAGCCCAGCGAGGAAAAGCGGGTGTGCGTCATGGTCATGTTATTTGCGCCGTTAACCCTGAAATAATCATTCCAGGCAGTTTTTTCCACCGAATGCGTCAGGCTGATGCACCATTCATCACCTGCCGCTGTGGCAAAAGTAACAGCTCCCGAAGTTCCCTCAGGTATAATCGCCACCACCAGGCGCGTGCTATACCACCCCAAAAGCATTAAAACAACACTTACAATAATTACTAAATTCTTTACTGGGAAAAAAGACCGGCCACCGGCAAACGCCGGTTTCCGGTCTTTGAAGTTCGGCATCATTTAAAATCCTTATTTTTCGTTAAAGAATTTTTCAGCACCCGGGTTCAGCTTAATGGACATGCCGTCTTTAGCAGTATCTTTGCTGATAGCATTTGCTGCGGAGTGAGCGGATTTCATACGGTCAAGGTTGCCGTACAGAGCTTTAGCGATTGCATAAGCGGTGTTTTCGTCCATTTTATCGGTTACTGCCAGCATGCATTTTACTGCTACTGCGGTAACGTCAGCATCCTGCTTCGGATAAGTACCGGCTTTGATAACCAGCTTGGTGTAGAACGGATATTTTTTGATCAGAGTGTCAGCCTTGTCAGCGTCAACCGGAACCAGTACAACGTCGTTCTGAGTTGCGATATCCTGAATAGCAGCGGTCGGATGGCCTGCGGTTACGAAAGCAGCATCAACGTTGCCGTCTTTCAGAGCACTTGCAGCTTCACCGAAGGACAGGTATTGAACCTTAATATCATCATATTTAATGCCATATGCTTCCATAATCTGGCGAGCGTTAGCTTCGGTACCGGAGCCTGCAGCACCTACAGCGATGCGTTTGCCTTTGAAATCAGCAACAGATTTGATACCGGATTTTTTCAGGGTAACAATCTGTACGGTTTCCGGATACAGAGTTGCAAGACCTTGCAGGCCGGCAACCTGTTTGCCTTTGAACATTTCAGTGCCGTTGGCAGCATAGTAAGCAATATCATTTTGAATAAAAGCAATTTCAACCTTGCCTTGGCTGAGCAGGTTTACGTTTGCTACGGAAGCGCCGGTAGATTGTGCGGAAGCATTGGTACCCGGAATATTTTTATTCAGGATATCAGCCAGAGCACCGCCTAACGGGAAGTAGGTACCGGAGGTACCGCCGGTAGCAATGTTAATGAATTTTTGTGCAGCAGGTTTTTTATCATCTTTCTTATCTCCACCGCCGCAGCCGGCAATCATAGTAGCCATAACCATGATACCAAGTAAAAAAGCCAAGAGTTTTTTCATAAGAGTTCCCCTCCTTTAAAATACATATGTGCTAAGATAACAAAATTCACGCAGCAACATATTGTTATTCTTCTTATTCGTCAACATTTTGTAAAATCCTGCTAAATTTTTGACAGAAGCGTCATGTATACAGAATACATTGGCATAAAAATGCAGATTCTATGAAAAATTCTTGCTATTTTGTGATTATTAATACAGCTTTTCTGCATAAATCGTTGTGGAATCATTTCATTATAGATTCATTTTGCTTATTTCCGTAATCTATGTTACAATAATAGCGTTATGTTTATTGCTTTTTCAGATAAAGCGAGAGTCATCAAAAACATCTTTTTAAGGAGTGAATAATATGAGTTCCGGAGCTTATTCTTTAAGACTCGCTCGTACCCTGTACGAAAATGTTTATCATGCTATGCTGTACAATGAAAACCAACAGCCTATCGGTGATTTGGAAATTATTCCGAACATCCCTCTCGACCGCAGCCAGGTTCCTGAGGATGCACCGGAAGTACCGGCTTATCTGCTGGTAATCGTAAAAGACGCTGACATCAACAAGGACAACCTGATTGATTTCGAAGAGCGCGCTTCCTATGCTCTGCTGAAACGCTTCTCCACCGAAGTTATCAACTTCCAGCACTGCAAATTCTACTATCCGTCCCCTGCCTTCATTTTTGAACAGCCGGACGCAGTAAACGGTGGCACTGAGCCCATGCCGCTGCAATAATTTAAACCGAAAAACTCCGCTCCCTGCTGCCTGTGCAGTAAGGAACGGAGTTTTTTTGTGTCCAAACCTTTGTAATTACGCCTCCGTAGCTGCCTTGGAAACCGCTTCGGACATACTCTTGACGTATTCGTATACGTGCTCAGGAGAAGCCTCGCCGTATTGTGCCACGATTTTTTCAATCGCACTGCCCACAATAGCGCCGTCACTGGCCTTGGCCATCTTGTACGCCTGCTCGGGAGCAGCGATACCGAAGCCTACAGCCACCGGAATATCGGTAGCCTTGCGCACTTCTGCCACAATGCCGTCGATATCGGTAGTGATGTTGCTGCGCACGCCGGTAACGCCTAAGGAAGAAACTACATATACATAGCCTTGGGCAACAGCGGCGATTTTCTGGATGCGGTCCTTGGAGGTAGGCGCAATCAGCGGCACCAGGGCAACGTTATGCGGTTCGCTGAACGGACGCATCTCCTCGCGCTCCTCGTACGGTATATCCGGTATGATGACGCCGTCAACACCTGTTTCTTCGCAGCGAGTGAAGAATTTTTCCGCACCGTAGGCATAAATCGGATTAGCATAGGTCAAAAATACCAGTGGTACCTGTGTTTCCTCACGAAGTTCCGCTACGAGGTCAAAAATTTTATCGGTAGTAGTGCCTGCCGCCAACGCACGCATATCCGCTTTTTGGATAACCTCGCCCTCAGCCACGGGGTCGGAGAAGGGAATGCCGAACTCAATTAAGCCTGCACCGCCCTTAATCATGGCTCTCACCAGCTCCTTAGTTGTAGCAAGATTGGGATCGCCAGCGGTCACAAAGCCGATAAATACCTTTTTCTTTTCGTCAAATGCCTTTTGTATTCTATTCATGTAAATCAACTCCCATATAACGTGCGATTGCGGCAACGTCCTTATCACCGCGGCCGGAAATATTTATAACCATAATCTTATCCTTCGGCAGAGTGGGTGCCAGCTTCATAGCGTAGGCTACGGCATGCGCACTTTCGATTGCCGGGATAATGCCTTCTGTTTTGGAAAGATAGTTGAAAGCGTCAACCGCCTCTTTATCGGTAGCAGGAACGTATTCCGCACGGCCGATGTCGTGCAGATAAGCATGCTCGGGGCCGATGCCGGGGTAATCAAGACCGGCGGAGATGGAATAAACTGGAGCAATCTGGCCGTATTCATCCTGCAGGAAGTAGCTCTTCATGCCGTGGAAGATGCCCAGCTTGCCGTTTGCCATAGTTGCGGCGTTCTTGGGATTATCTACGCCCAGGCCTGCAGCCTCTACGCCGATTAAGCGCACGTCCTTGTCCTCGATGAAGTCGTAGAACATACCCATAGCGTTGGAGCCGCCGCCTACGCAAGCCACCAGCACATCAGGCAGGCGTCCTTCCTTTTCGAGCATCTGCGCCTTGATTTCCTCGCCGATAATCTTCTGGAAGTCGCGCACAATTTCCGGATACGGATGCGGGCCCATAACGCTGCCCAGTACATAGTAGGTATCCTCAACGCGTTCGGTCCATACGCGCAGCGCTTCGTTTACTGCATCCTTCAGGGTACCGGTGCCGCTGCTTACAGGCACAACCTTCGCACCTAAAAGCTCCATGCGGAACACGTTGAGCGCCTGACGCTCGCAGTCCTCCTTGCCCATGTAAACAACGCATTCCATGTTCATCAGCGCCGCTACGGTAGCAGTCGCAACACCGTGCTGGCCTGCGCCGGTTTCGGCAATAACACGCTTTTTGCCCATCTTCTGCGCCAGCAGAATCTGTCCCAATACGTTGTTGATTTTGTGGGCGCCGGTGTGGTTCAAATCCTCACGCTTCAGATAAATCTTGCAGCCACCCAAGTCCTTAGTCATCTTCTCTGCGTAATACAGCAGGGACGGTCTGTTGGCATATTCGCGGTACAGGCGCGCCAGCTCAGCCTTGAATTCGGGATCATTTTTAAATTTTTCATAGGCAGCCTCCAATTCCAGAACTGCGTTCATCAAAGTTTCCGGCATGTATTGACCGCCGTGAATACCATATCTACCTTTTGTCATCGTTATCTCCCCTTACCTCCGCTATAAATGCGGCAATTTTTTCCGGGTCCTTCAACCCTTCTGTTTCTACGCCTCCGCTTACATCTACGGCAAAGGCGTTACTGTTTTTCAATACATCTGCAACATTCGCTGCCTCAAGACCGCCTGCGATAAAATACGGCTTCTTGATTTTTTCATCTGCCACCAGCGCTAAATCAAAACGCTTACCGGTGCCGCCGTACTGCCCCTTAGTATAAGTATCAAAGAGCAGGTAATCGCAGGGATAGGCTTGCAAATTTTCAAAGGAGCCTGCGTCCTTCACACGGACTGCTTTGATAATCGGCAGCTCCGTCTGCAGCCGCAGCCTTTCGCAATAGGCCACATCCTCGTCACCGTGCAACTGGATGACGTCTATCGTCCTGCTTTTGGCCAAGCGTACAATCTTATCTATCTCGGCATTGACGAAAACGCCGACTGCCTTAATCTGCGGGTTAAGCATTGCCTTCAGCTGTGCTGCATGCTGCTCCGTCACCTCGCGTTTGGTCTTGGCAAAAACGAAGCCTATATAATCCGGCAGCAGCCTGTTCACGCATTCTATATCCTGTGCACGCTTCAGGCCGCAGATTTTAACCTTTACCTTACGCATCACGCATCTCCTTCAGCATCGCCGCTGCATCCGCACTGCGCATCAGGGCTTCGCCCACCAGCACCGCCTGCACGCCTGCCTGCTTCAGCGCCTTTGCATCAGCTGCGCATTGAATGCCGCTTTCCGCTACAAAAATCTTGCTTGCGGGAATCGCATCCCTCAGGCGCAGGCTGTTTAGCGGGTTCACGCTGAAATCCTTGAGATTGCGGTTGTTCACGCCGATGATTTCCGCTCCCGCCGCCAGTGCCATCTGCACCTCGCCTGCGGTGTGCGCCTCCACCAGAGCGCTCAGCCCCAGCTCCTGCACCTGCGCCAGGTATTCGCCCAGCTGCGCTGCACTCAGCAGGCTGCAGATAAGCAGAACAGCGTCGGCTCCGATGCATTTGGCCTCGTAAATCTGGTACTCATCCAGCGTAAAATCCTTCCGCAGAAGCGGCAGCTCCACTCTTTGGCGCACCGCCTGCAGGTAAGCATCGCTGCCCTGAAAAAACTTCGGCTCCGTCAGGCAGGAAATGGCTGCTGCGCCGCCTGCCTCGTACTCTGCAGCCTTGCGCAGGTAGATGTCCGTAAAATCGGGGGCAATGATGCCCTTCGAGGGGGATGCCTTCTTCAGCTCGGCGATTACACTCAGGCCGGGGGCAGCAAGCGCTGCCCTGAAATCCTTGCCCTGTGGTCTGCCCTCTGCCTCATCACGCACGGCGTAAAGGCTTTTGTGCGCTTTGAGCGCCCGCACACGCTCCTTGGTATATTCCGCAATCTCAACTAAAATCATAATCTAACCTCTTTAATCAGCTTATTTATTGCTCAGCTCAATCAGCTTTTCCAATGTCTGCAGCGCCTTGCCGCTGTCAATCAGCTCTGCCGCCAGCTTCACGCCATCCGCAAAGCTTGCAGCCTTGCCGCCGATATACAGGCTGGCGCCGGCGTTCAGCAAAACTGCATTGCGTTTCGGTCCCTGCGCTCCCGCCAGAATGTCGCGCGTAATCTTAGCATTTTCCTCCGGCAGACCGCCTACCAGATCTGCCTTGGTGCAGCGCTCCATGCCGAAGTCCTCAGGCTTGATAACGTAATTTTTCATCCAGCCGTCCTTGAACTCGCACACGGTAGTAGGTGCGCTCAGCGAAATCTCATCCAGTCTGTCCTGACCGTAAACCACCATGCCACGCTTAACTCCCAGGTTCATCAGTACCTGCGCCAACGGCTGAACCAAATACTCGTCATACACACCCAAGAGCTGCATCTTCGGGCTGCCGGGGTTCGTCAAAGGTCCGAGGATATTGAATACGGTGCGGATGCCCAGCTCCTTGCGGATAGGTCCTACATATTTCATCGAGGTGTGGTATTTCTGTGCGAAGAAGAAGCACATGCCAACTTCCTTTAACAGCTCCACGCATTTTTCCGGGTCCTGCTGAATGTTCACGCCCAACGCCTCCAGGCAATCCGCGGTGCCGCATTTGGAGGAAGCGGCGCGGTTGCCGTGCTTAGCAACCTTCATGCCGCCTGCCGCAGCAACCAGAGCGGAGGTTGTGGAAATATTGAAGCTGTTGGAGCCGTCACCGCCGGTACCGACGATTTCAAAGATATCCATGCCCGTTTCGCATTTCAGTGCGTGGTCACGCATCGCAGCAGCACAGCCGGCAATTTCATCGGTAGTCTCCGCCGTAGTGCTCTTGGTAGAAAGCGCTGCCAAAAAGGCTGCATTCTGCGTTGCACTTGTTTCACCGCTCATAATCTCGTTGATTACGTCATATGCTTCGTTATAGGTTAAATCCTCCTTGCCGACGATTTTTACAATAGCTTCTTTAATCATTTTAATTCCTCCCATAGTTTACGCTAACATTCTACGAGAAGGTCTATCACAGTTTTGTTATACAAAAAAGCCTGTCCTGAAGCTGCTTAGCTTTCCTAAGCAATTCCAAGGACAGGCTGTAAATACTTATACCTGCGGTACCACCTTGTTTCGTCGCCATTGCGACGCGCTCTCGCAGAGTGCCATCACACTCCTCACCCTTAACGCCGGTGTTGCGTTGCTGAATACTCTCGCCGAAGCGATTTGACAGCACCCTCAACGGTCCATTTATCAGCCTGCATCTCTATCCGGCTTCCAGCCTCCCGGACTCTCTGTAAGCGCATCTGCTGACTTGATCTCCGTCTCAACGGTTTGTGGTTTTTTGAAGTTGTGCCTAGTTTACCACTGCGGATATCTTTCGTCAACAACTTTGTACAAAAACTTGCGGATTTTTTTATTTATCCGTGATTTTGTAAAGCAGGTTACAGATTTGTAAGAAAGCAAAAGCAATTGGCTCAAGCAAGTGAAGTAATCAAGAGTATTTAAAGGCGAAATATTATATTACTAATTTTTCTCCTTATCACCCTGTTTACTGCATACATAATAATTCACTCAATTATCTTGAAGCATCTTAGTTACAGATTCGTTGAAAAAAGGTAAACTATGTGTCTTTAAATATTTGTCACCCGTAAATGTAACTACTTTTGCATCCTTCAAAATCACTAAATCTTCTTTACTAATGGGAATCACAACTCTCTCTGAAACTGAAGGTGATGTATTGTATCCTGACAACACATCCCTAACTGCATTAAAATCTTTGCTCCAAATTATCTTATTACCATCGCCAAAAGACACTTTTTTTAGGAAATACCAGTCAGATGTTATAGAAAGTATTTCCATAAGCAATTGCCCATTTTTATTCTCAAGAACAAGATTAGGCCTTCTAGGAGAAAAATAACTATTTTCAAGTGTCCAAAATTTCTCTCCAACTTTACACTCTTTAGGCCTTAAAGTTTGTGCTAATCCCCCTTTTGTATAGGTTAGTTGAATATAGTCAGGATAGTACATAAAATTATAATAAATAACGGCTGTATCTTTAACCATTGCCCCAGAGGGTGATAATTTCTCACCATAATCAATAACCTTCGGTTCTATAAAGTTTAAAGTTGGCTTCGTCATAGAACTTATTGGATATCCAGTTATAATATCATTTCCAGTTCCAACAGCATAACAGGAAAAAGGTAAATGCAGAAGCAAAATCAATAGTGTGATACTAAGCAAACGTAAAATCATTATAATATTCCTCCTTACAAATTAATATAGTTTGTAAAAAAACATACAAATTATTGCTCAGGATATTCGTCAGTTCTTTCGGCATTAGCACTCCAACCACCCATATAACTACCAGTTAAGTTAATTTTAAAGTATTGCATAGGCTCAGAAAAATACTTTTTGACAATTTTAGGGGCAGTCTTATAAGCATCATTATACTTTTTTATTATATCATTCACTTTAATACTGTCTTTAGCTATCATTTTCCAAGAAAAGAAATTATCATTTTCATATTTTAATTCTTTATATCGTTCCAAGAAAAATTTCAAATCAAAATTTTCTGCATAATGGTTTTTCTTTAAAACTTTATAGCTGCTCACGCATTCTGCAAATTGGGTAGGAGCATTTTTATAAAAATCATCTAAGACATTTCTTTCAATACCATCAGTATCAATACCTACGATGCGATCTTTAGTAATTTTAAAATATGCTCTTCCAGGTATTTCCATGCCCAACATGTTCTTCGCCTTAAAATCTAAGTATGAAATACCATTCTTATCATCAACTTGGTAATCTACCTTTTTATACGAATCAGGAATCTTGCATGCCTCTTTAACTAATTTTTCTGCTTCACTTTCACCGGTCTTTCCGCAACCGGCCAAAGCCAATACCATCAATAAAGAAATACATGCAACAGAAAATTTCTTGCCAAGCATCATAATTAACCCTCCTAATGTTAAATCTATAAGTCTTGGATAATATAAGCATATTAACTCTAAAAAGCCTTCTACAAAACGTGTATTTTATCCATAGTAATATTTATAGTTTAGGCTTTTCATAAATCATGCAATTCTCTAATGAATATTTTACCATAAAATTATCGAAAGAAAAAGAATTGTATCAATTTTTAGCCTGTTGCAATAGCAATAGCAAAACTTTCATACGCAAGTGTTTCTTTCGTCATTATCTTTCGTTCCTTTCATTTACTTTCGTTATCTTTCGTTTTATATTATTTTAAGAAAGAAAGCAACAAAAAACGCTCTGCGTACTACCGTCAGTAATACGCAAAGCGTTAAGCATCTCAAGTTAAACTACTGCCTTCTGCAGCTCATCCTCCGCCAGATAATAATTATAGAGTCTGGTTTCAAAAATTCTGTTGGCAATCGCTACATACCCGTCTTTATTTTTTATAAAGCCAAACATCGTAGCCATATCAATAGCTGCTTCATCAGCACTGTAAGGATACATATTGCCGGAGAAAAGCACTGCCTTCAGCATCCGGTTCAGCTTCGGATAGGCGTGCAGCTTCCCTATCAATGATTCAAACAGAGTATTTTTCTCCTGCAAAAGCAGGCGTACTGCCGCATTAAAGCCATCCTTAGTCCAAGCAGCTTTTTTAGAAGCATATTTTGGCATTAAGCAAACCTTTTCATCGAGCAGCTGGCACAATCTGGAAACCAAAAACGGATAGCCTGCCGTATAATCGTAAATCCAGCCCGCAAAGATTCCGGTATCAAAAGCAAGTCCGTAATCCTTGGCATATTCATTAAGCATAACAGCAATCTCTGCTTGTGAAAAGCTCATGTCTATCGTAAAATCTGCCGCTATGTTCCAAGGACTGTTATATTTATGCTCTTCATCGGCACGCAGCTTTCGTTTGAGATTTTTGATGTCATATACTCCGGCAAGGATAACAGATTGAAACGCAGGCTGCCAGGCACGTTCGATATATTGCGCCCTGAGCTGTGCCAAAAAATCTAAAAACACCTGATTATTGGAAGCACTGTCCACCTCATCAATCATCAGAACGATAGGCTTATCGCTCGCTGCACAGATATCTCTCAAGCATTCAAAAAGCTCCTTCAGACTGAAAATACTGTTACTGATTACAGCTGCATTTTTCAAATCTGCACAGGCCTTTTCCAAGGCTGTATTTTCCGACAGGCGGTTACGCTTCAGCGCATGTAAAAAAGAGCCTGCGAAAGCAATAGAAAATATATTGCCGTCCTTAAATTTAGAAGCATCAAAGGTTTGAAAGTCCAGCAAGACAGTATAATATTCACTTTGCAGATAGCCGAAAAGTGCCTGCAGCGTTGTTGTCTTACCATACTGGCGTGCTCTGTTGATGGTGAAATACTTTTTTGCAGCAATCATTTCTTTAATCTTTTGCAGTCGTCCACTGATATCAACCATATAATGCTCGCCAGGTATGCAAACAGCTGTCGTATTAAAGGTCTTACACATCATTCCATCTCCTTGCTTCAAATATTTCTTCTTAAATTATAGCATATTTGCCAAGAAAAGCATATCTTGCAGCTACGCAAGACTTCTCTGCTCCCTACGGCCGCACGCTGGTGCGCAGCTGAATTGCCTCCGCCAGATGCACCGCCTCAATGTTCTCGCTGCCCGCAAGGTCCGCAATCGTGCGTGCCACCTTCAGGATGCGGTCATGGCTGCGGGCGCTGAGGTTAAGCATATTAAAGTAGCGCTCCATAACATTCTGCGCCGCCGCGTCCAGCCGGCAATATTTAACAACCTCACTCCGGCCCATCTGCGCATTGCAGTGCATCCCCAAGGCTTCCAGACGCTCCTGCTGCAGCAGTCGCGCCTTCACTACGCGTTCGCGGATAGCAGCCGAAGATTCGCCCTTTTCCTTCGTTTTCAGCTCGCTGAACTCCACCCTGCTCAGATTTATCTGCATATCGATTCTGTCCATCAGCGGACCGGAAATCTTGCGTTTATAGCTGTCAATTTCCGCTTGTTTACAGGAACAGCGGTGCACGCTGTCGCCAAGGAACCCACAGGGGCACGGGTTTTGAGCAGCACATAATATGAACTTGCTCGGAAAGGTCATTGCCGCCCTCACACGCGAAATGCTCACCTCTCCATCCTCCAGCGGCTGACGCAGCATCTCCAGCGTAGCGCGTTCGAACTCCGGCAGCTCGTCCAAAAAGAGTACGCCGTTATGCGCCAAAGTAACCTCCCCCGGGCGCGGTGTACTGCCGCCGCCCAGAAGCGCGCTGCCGCTGATGCTGTGATGTGGACTGCGGAACGGACGCTCCAGCATGACGCTGTCGGCCTGCGGCAACAGTCCCACAATGCTGTAAATCTTGGTAACCTCCAGCGCCTCGGCCTCCGTCATCGGCGGCAAAATCGTCACCAAGCGGCGCGCCAGCATCGTTTTCCCACAGCCCGGAGAACCCACCATCAGGATACTGTGACCGCCGGCGGCAGCAATCTCCAACGCTCTGCGCGCCACAAGCTGTCCTTTGACATCGGCAAAATCCACATGATAAATCTTATTATTATTCTGCAGAATATTTTCCTTCGGCAGCGGCGTCAGCGTGTTCTTCCCCTTCAGGTGCTCCACCAGCTCCTTCAAGGTTGCCACCGTATACACATCAATGCCATGAATCAGCTTGCCCTCGGCAGCGTTGGCCTGCGGAATATACACCTCCTGCGCACCGCACTTCTTGGCATCCATAATCATGGAAAGTACACCGGAAACCTTGCGGATTCTGCCGTCCAGCGACAGCTCACCGATGAAAACCTTGCTCTCCAGCTTTTCCGGCTCCAGAATTCTGCCGCAGGTCATGAGGCCTACGGCAATAGGCAGATCAAGGCCGCTGCCCTCCTTACGCAAATCGGCAGGTGCCAGATTAACCGTAATCCGCGTCATCGGGAAGGGATAATCTGAATTACGCAGCGCCGCCTTTACGCGCTCCTTGGACTCACGCACGGCCATCGCCGGCAGTCCCACCAGATCAAAGCTGGGCAGGCCGTTGCTCACGTCCACCTCCACCAAAATCTGTACACCATCAATACCACAAGTTGTTTCGCCAAGAATCTGTGCAAACATTATCAACACTCCTTTTCTTTTAAAAGCAGTGCGGCCAATGATTGATACTGATAGCCGCAGTGCTTTCAATGATAATTTCTACTACATCAAAGGAAAGCACCGGCGGCTGCTCCAGCAGACCTCTGCATTGGAGATAATATTCAGCGCAACGATGAATTTTTCTTTGCTTTGCCGGTGTCACGGCCTCTATCGGTCTGCCGAACCGGGTAGAAGCACGTGTCTTGACCTCTATGAAGCTGATACAGCCACTTTTTTCAACAATAATATCAATTTCACCATAACGGTGACAGCGAAAGTTGCGGGTCAATATTTTATAACCCATATTTTGCAGATAGCGGCAGGCAAAATCTTCGCCGTACTTCCCAAGACTACTCCTCGACGGGGTACTCATAGTTATCAGTCTGCGGAGCATAGAGGATATTTTCCTCAGCAGCCACTGGCGGCAGCTGCATGCTCTTCACAGGCTCAAAGCTGCGGCGGTACCAGCGCGTGGCTCCCTGCTCGCTCACAGCCTGCATATGTGCGCCACTGCCATAGCCCTTGTTATGCGCAAAGCCGTAGGCAGGATAAACAAGATCAAGGCGCTCCATGATGCGGTCACGGGTAACCTTCGCAATAATGGAGGCAGCGGCAATAGATGCGCTCAGCGCATCACCGTGCACCACGGATTCAATCTTCATATTGGGAACCTTCACCGGCATTGCGTCAATCAGCGCTGCCTGCGGCTTGCAGTGCAGGTTTTCCAGCACCTGCGCCATGCCCTGCTGCGTTGCGACATAGATATTCAGCTCATCAATATTGCTGACGCTGACGATGTTCACCTCGATATCCAGCGCCTTGGCCATAACCTCGTTATACAGCATATCGCGCTTAGCAGCGGAAAGCTGCTTGGAATCGTTCAGTCCGCTGATAAACACATCCTTGGGCAGAATAACGGCAGCGATAACCAGCGGTCCTGCCAAAGGTCCGCGTCCTGCCTCATCCACGCCGGCAATCAGCTCGTAGCCTTCATCATACAGCTCGCGTTCCAATTTCAGCATCGCCGTAAAGCGCTCCTTCTCCGCCGCCGCCTTCTCCAGACGCTTGTTGTATGCTGCCAGCAGCTTTTGTACTCCCTTGCGCTCGTCTGCTGCTAATGTCGCCAGCTGCTCCGCCGTCGGTGCGCCTGCCAGCAGCCCCTTGATTTCGGTAATATTCATCTTCTGTATCCCCCTTAACTTTTATTTTTGCATAAAGAAAAACCGCCTTACGGCGGTTTTTATGGCACGACAAATCAAGGCTCGTCGATTGTAAACCGCCCTAAACGTCCTGCTCGGAAGTCTCTGAGTACAAGCTGAACCACCTTATCGATGTCAAGCTGTCCACCAGACTTCAGACAACCTCTGGCAACGGCAATCTTCGCCATAACGGCGTTGACATCATCACCCTGCTCGAGGCTTACTGCATATTTAGTTTGCAAATCCTGAGGATATTTGCGCATCAACAGATCAAGCAGCAGCTCTACGGCCTGCTCCCTGTCGAATACATCCTCCTTGATGGCACCGGTAACAGCAAGCGCAAAGCCCACTGACGGGTCCTCAAACTTAGGCCACAGCACACCCGGCGTATCCAAAAGCTCTAAGCCCTTGGCAATCGTTACCCACTGCTGTCCGCGTGTTACACCCGGCTTATCGGCAGCCATTACCTTGTTCTTGCCTACGAGGCGGTTAATCAGAGTAGACTTGCCGACATTCGGAATACCTACAATCATAACGCGGACGGGACGGTTGCGCACGCCCTTCTTCAGCCATTTATCAATCACCGGCTTGGCAGCCAGCTGAACTGCACTGATAAGCTGCTTAACGCCCTTACCGGTAGCGCAGTCAATCTTGCACACAGGCAGACCGCTGTGCTTGATTTTTTCCAGCCACACATCAGTCTGGGCCTTGTCTGCCATATCAATCTTGTTCAGTGCGATAACCTTCGGCTTGCTGCCAAGGATATCCTGCAGCATGGGGTTGGTACTGGAACGCGGAATACGTGCGTCCAGCATTTCCACTACAACGTCAACCAGCTTAATCTGGCTTTCCATCATGCGCTTCGCCTTGGTCATATGGCCGGGGAACCACTGAATCTTAAAATCTTCCAGCATCATTCGCCCATACCCGTATCAGCCTTCAGCACACGCATCTTGTCCAGCGGCCAGAAGGCAACCAGCGCACGTCCCTTAACAAGCTTCAGCGGCACAAAGCCAACATCTGCAAAACGGCTGTCCTCAGAATTATTACGGTTATCACCCAATACAAAGATGGTATCCTTGGGAACAACTACCTTGCGGTAATCGGAAATATTTTTGCCCTTCGGGTCATTGTGGTAAATGTAGGTTTCGTTCAGCTGCTTGCCGTTGACGAATACCTTGCCCTGCTGCATTTCCACAGTGTCACCGCCAACTGCGATAACACGCTTGATAAAGTCACGGGTCTGGTCCTTGGGGAAGCGGAAAACTACGATTTCGCCCTTCTTCGGGTCGGTAACAAAGTAGCTCAGCTTATCAACGACAAGACGCTCATGGTTTACCAAAGTAGGATACATAGAGGAGCCTTCTACCATGTAAGGCTCTACCAAAAAGGTGCGGATGCAGAATGCCAATGCTACCGCAATGATAATCGAAACAAGCCAGTCACTGGCAGAATCCTGCCAGGAGGTTTCACTTTTCTTGCTCAACTAATGAGCCTCCTCTCTATTGCCGGCACAGGCCGGATTTTTAACTACAATAATATAGATATATTGTAGCATAGATTGCAGCTTCAGTTATGACATAATTGTAAAATTGCTTTATTTTAAAGCATAAATGCTTCATAACGTAATAAAAGGGACCGTACTACTACAGTCCCTTTTACTATAAACAAAGATTGATTAGCGTTTTTCTCTGATACGAGCAGCTTTACCAGTCAGTTTGCGCAGATAATACAGTTTAGCACGGCGAACGATACCAACGCGTGCTACAACGATTTTCTCAATACGCGGGCTGTGAACCGGGAAAGTTCTTTCTACGCCAATGCCGTAAGAAATACGACGAACGGTGAAGTTTTCACGAACGCCGGAGCCACTGCGGGAAATTACAACGCCTTCAAACAGCTGAACGCGCTCGCGGGTACCCTCGACGATTTTGCAATAAACTTTAACGGTGTCGCCTGCTTTAAACTCAGGGATGTCGGAACGAAGTTGTTCTTGTTCCAGTACTTCAATAATGTTCATAGTTTCCTCCTAAATCATAGACGTTCATGTGCGAACTCCACAGCGGACCGTCCGTATTACACAACGTAAATTGTATCATAGACAAACAATTTATGCAAGAGAAAAGTGTATAATTTCTTGCATTTTTCTTTAATTTTTTTCCCACCAGGCCTCGCCTGCAAGCCTGTCCAGAATAATGGCTGCGGCACTGCGCACGCAAAGATGATTATAGTCACAGGGGCCGTAAACAGGCTCCAGAATATAATCAAATTTGGCCATAGTTTCCGCCTCGATGCCAAAGCCTGTGCCGAACAAAAGCAGCACCGGTCTGTCACCCTCCTGCAGCTGCTTGCGCATAAATCTGTAGGAAACGGTGTTGGGATAAATGCGTGCATCCGTAGTGACAACGTAAGGCTGCTTGCCTGTGCGCTCTGCTATCGTCTGCACCGCACTGGCGATATCAGGCTGCCACAGCACGCGGCTCAGCGCGTCGGCACGGTCGGGGTTATACACCTTGCCATAGCCCTCCTGCCAGTAGGAAAGTATCTTGTCGATAATCTGCTTCTGGACCTCCAGAGGGTGGATGATGTAATAGCCCTGCACATTGTAGGTGCGGCAGGTACGCGAAATATCGTGGATATCAAAGTTAGTCACCGCGCCGGCGATAACGTTCATGCGCTTGTTATAGATAGGATAATGGACCAGACCAACATATAAATCAGCCATTCGCCTCATCCTCCTTCACCTCAGCGCTTGCGCGTTTTTCCTGCTCGGCAGCTATTTCGGCACGCAGCTCCTCATAGAAGCGGCGCTCCGATTTTTTCATTTTATAGGGCAAGCGGCCTGTCAAAAGCTCCTTCTGCTCCGCACTCAAAAGGTCGGGACGCAGAGCGAGCGTTGCCTTGAGCGACTGCTTCAGGCGCCAGCTGTTAATCAGCGCATGGTTGCCGCTGCGCAGCACCTCAGGCACCTCCATACCCTCAAAGTTCACCGGACGGGTGTACTGCGGATATTCCAGAAGACCGGTGCTGAAGGAATCCTCCTCCGCACTTTCAATCTTGCCCAGTACGCCGGGAATAAAGCGGGAAATTGCATCCATCACGATGATGGCAGGCATTTCGCCGCCGGTGAGCACGTAATCGCCGATAGACAGCTTTTCATCAACCCAATGGAAGATGCGCTCGTCAAAGCCCTCATAATGACCGCAGACGAAGATAAAATCCTGGCCGCTGTGGGCATATTCCTCGACAATGCTCTGTTTGAGCGTGCGTCCTCCCGGGCACATCGCAATAACGCGGGCGTTGGGCAGCTGCTCCTTCGCCTTGCGGATGGCAGCCACCATCGGCTCCGGCTTCAGCACCATGCCGGCACCGCCGCCGAAGGGAGAATCATCCACCGTGCGATGCACGTCATGCGTAAAATCGCGCGGATTGATGCAGCTCACCTCAATCAGGCCCTTGGAGGCAGCGCGCTGCAGAATACTGTGGCTTGCAGCCTGCTCAATCTGTTCGGGAAATAAGGTTACAAATAAAAACTTCATTCTGCCTCAACCCACTCAGGCAGCTCTACGACAATGCGCTTTTCTGCCAGATTGATTTCCTTGACATATTTTTTCAGTGCCGGCAGCAGGTAATCCTTCTGTCCGGGGACAGCGATAACATAAACGTCATTGCTGCCTGTGCTCAGTGCGTCCTTGAAGGTGCCGATTTGCTCTCCCTGCTCATCATAAACAGGCAGGCCGATAAGGTCGGCAACATAAAAGCGTCCTTTCTCCAGCTTCGGCAGGTCCTCAGCGTTAATGCTTACCTCCATGCCGCGCAGCAGCTCGGACTCGTTCATGCTTTTGATTTCGGCAGTAGTCACCAGCACCATTCTTTTATGAAAGCGTGCTGCTTTCACGGTCAGCTTGCGACCGTCCGGCAGCAGCAGATAATCCAGGTCTAAAAATTGTTCCGGCTTATCGGTTAACGGCAATATACGAATATCGCCCCGCACACCGTGCGGAGCGACAATTTTGCCAATAACTATTTGGTTTTCCATGGATTATTCGCGGAAAGCGATAATCTTACCATCTTCGGTAAGGATTTCTGCGCCCATCAGGGTATCGATATTGGTGCCTACAGTAATTTCTACAGTACGCTCCAGGGTACCATGACCAATTTCAGCGCCCAGCTCCAGAGCTTCCGCTCTTTTCAGCTTAGCCTCTGCTTCTTGTTTGGCAGCAGTACGCTTATTTCTTTCGATGTCAATTTGTTCGCGCAAAGCCGGAAGCACGCTCAAATCGCTGGCAGCCTGATGCAATGCTTTTTTAGCCTGGAACTCGAATTGCTCCAGATCAAGTTCCATATTCTTTATGGTATTTTGGAGATCTCCAACAATTTTCAACTTTAAATCTTCAGTAACTTTTGCTTTAACAGCGACGGGAACCCTAACGATCATTTTATCCATAGCGATATACCATCCTCAATCAAATAATTTCGACAATGACTTTCACATTTTCACGGGTTGCTACTGCTTTCATAACAGTTCTGATAGCTTTTGCGATGCGGCCCTGTTTTCCAATAACCTTACCCATATCTTCAGAAGCAACATGGAGGCGAAGCACCGTTGTTGTACCGGTGGTCTCCTCCTCCACTACTACTGCAGAGGGATCATTTACAAGAGACTTGGCCATAACTTCTACCAATTCCTTCATGTAGATCACGCCCCCTCAAATTATTTTGCTGCTTTAGCTTCAGCAAATTTTTTCATGATACCATCCTTGCTGAACAGGTTTTTAACGGTATCGGTCGGTTGAGCGCCTTTGTTCATCCAGTCGATAGCTTTCTCAGCATCGATTTTTACGCTAGCCGGTTGAACGGTGGAATCGTAGTAACCGATGGATTCGATGAAACGACCATCACGAGGAGAACGAGCGTCTGCAACAACAATACGATAGAAAGGAGCTTTTTTAGCGCCCATACGTTTTAAACGGATTTTAACTGCCATGTTGATTTTCACCTCCTTAAATTAATATCTCACAACATGGAACTTTTCATTTATTATCTGCCAAACGGCAGCTTGAAGCCGCCCTTGGAAGCAAACTTTGCCATACCCTGCATACGCTTCATCATCTTCTTGCTTTCTTCGAAGTTTTTCAGAAGCTTGTTGACATCCTGTACACGCATGCCGCAGCCTGCAGCGATACGTTTACGACGGCTGCCGTTGATGATTTCGGGTTTTTGTCTTTCCTTCTTGGTCATGGAGCGGATGATTGCTTCAATGCGGTCGAATTCCTTTTCGTCCACATTAGCTTCCTTCAGCTTTTGGCTGATGCCGCCCATGCCGGGGATTAAGCCTAAGATGGTTTCCAGAGAACCCAACTTTTTAACCTGCTGCATCTGGTCCAGGAACTGCTCTAAGGTGAATTCATCCTTACGCAGCTTTTTCTCCATCTCCAGAGCCTTGGCGAGGTCTGTTGTAGACTGGATTTTTTCTACCAGAGTCAGGATATCGCCCATGCCCAGAATACGGGAAGCCATACGGTCCGGATGGAAGGGCTCCAAAGCATCCAGCTTTTCGCCCAAGCCGATCAGCTTAACCGGCTTGCCGGTAACAGCCTTTACGGAAAGCACCGCACCACCGCGGGCATCACCATCGAGCTTGGTAACAATCAGGCCGTCAATGCCCAATTCCTTGTCAAAGCTCTCTGCAACGGTTACTGCATCCTGACCGGTCATAGCATCTACAACCAGCAGAATTTCCTGAGGATGAACAGCGCCCTTAATGTTGCGCAGCTCCTCCATCAGCTCTTCATTTATATGTAAGCGGCCTGCGGTATCGATGATTACCGTATCGCATGCCAGACTATGCGCCTTTTCCATTGCCTTTTGGGCAATTTCTACAGGAGAAACCTTATCGCCCAAAGTAAATACCGGCACATTCAACTGCTCGCCCAAAACCTGCAACTGGGTAATAGCAGCAGGACGGTAAACGTCGCCTGCAACCAGAAGCGGTTTTTTGTGCTTGCGCTTCAGGTAATTGGCCAGCTTGCCGGCGGTAGTGGTTTTACCTGCGCCCTGCAGACCAACCAGCATGATAACTGTCGGCGGTTTGGGAGCAACAGTGAGCTTGCTTTGGGTACCGCCCAAAAGCTCAATCAGTTCTTCGTTAACAATCTTGATAATCTGCTGATGCGGATTCAGGCCTTCGCCAATCGCTTCACCAACAGCGCGCTCTTTAACCTTGGCTACAAAGTCCTTAACAACCTTGAAGTTAACGTCGGCCTCCAAAAGCGCCATACGCACTTCGCGCATAGGAGCCTTTAAATCTTCCTCAGTCAGCTTGCCGTTGCCGCGGAACATCTTTAATGCATTTTGTAATCTTTCAGATAAACTTTCAAATGCCATTCTATCTACCTACCTTCACTGCAAAGCTCTTTCAGCATTTGCACGGCCTCGTCTTTTTTTACCTCATCCGGAGTTGCCAGCAAATCAATTGCCTGCTGCAGCTTAGCATGCAACTCCTCCTCGCGGCTCAGCACCTTCAGTGATGCTTCATATCGTTCTAGCAGCTGCTCAACACGCTTGAGCAGGTCGTGGACAGCCTGACGCGAAACGCCCAGCTCCTCCGAAATCTCACTTAGAGACAAGTCGTCATAGAAATACAGTCCCAGGCATTGCTTCTGCTTAGCTGTCAGAAGTCCGCCGTAAATATCAAAGAGCCTGCCTAAGCGCATACGCTGCGCAAAAATTTCTTCTGCTGACATATTTATCCCTCTCGAAATTTAGTCGACTATGTAAGTATAAAGCATAAAGCGATGCTTGTCAAGTATTTTTACTTGTCACCTTTTAAAAATTTTCTAAGCCTCTTTTTCGTCCTTCAGCCACTTCCAGATCAGCGGCGCTGCGTAATTCCCCATCGCCTCATACGTCTGGGACTTGGGATGAATGCCGTCAACGTAGGCCTTGAAGCGTGCCCCGGCGTCCATGCCGATGGCAGGCTGCAGATCTAATATAAAGGCCTTGCCGCCGCAGATATGCTCTGCCTCCTGCCGCAGGTTCAGCAGCTGACGGTTGAGCGCCTGCTCCGTACTGATAAACGGCAGCACTACGCACAGGCTGTAGTGTTTTTCTTCGCACCACTCCAGCACACGCTTGTAATCGCGGCTGATGTCCTCAATACGGCGCCCCTGCAGAATGTCGTTGGCACCGCCAAGGAAGATAACGTGCTGCACATATTCCGGCAGTGTGTATTGGCGCATGCGGTAGATGATATCGTCGCAGCAGTCACCGCAGACGCCGTAGTTGAGCATTTTAATCTGCGTCAGCTTTTCCACCTGAGCGGTCCAGGAATAACGTGGGCCGAAGGGAAAGCCCTGCACCAGAGAATCGCCGTAACAGGCAACGTATTTCATGATAATCGCTCCTCACGTTGGTTTTTCCACATATTATTATAGCATAATAGTAAAGGCTGTTACGGTAGAAGTTGATGTGTTTATACTTGCCTAATATCGAAAGTCACACTTCTAGATTAACATTTTTCCATTGAACAGGTCTATAATTCTATCGACTCCAAAATAGCAATCAGCTTTTCTAATTCACTCTGTTTTAAATTTACTCCTTTGCCACACTTCGTATGTTTATGATCCCATTTGCGAATATCTAATCCTTTTTTATATCCCCAATCAATGACACGTGCTTCTGTTGACCAATTACCCTTATTATTCAACACAGTAACAAGTCCATAGTCATCAATGCTAGCATTTCCCAAATCAATTACTTGCAACAACTCATCTTTTGAAACTATTGTATCTTCTCGTAATACATCACGCAGTTTAAGAATTTCTTCTTTATTTAGCACAATTCCCTTTCCGGGTTTTTCGCAAGAAGTGTTATTCCATTCACGAATATCAAATGCTGGCGGGTTATTATACCATCGCATATAGTTTATACATACATGACGAGTATTATCAGATATGTACCCGTAGTTTTTTATAATCTCGTAATTCTGCTCCGTTGTTCCATCAGGTGATAATCTGTCTCCTTTTGCTGTTGTGAACCACGCAGGCATGTTCTTTGATGCTCTTCCACCCTTTGAGGAAAAAATAAATTTGAATCCATGTTTCTCAAACAATTGCATCAAGTCATTTAAGGAGTTATCTCCTATTACCCATAAAGCACCTTTTTTATCTCGTTTATCTACATAAGATAAATCTAAATATGAAAAAACCTCTTTTAATGTTAATTCAAATATACTTCCATCATCTATTTTTTTTTGCATTAACTCAACTTTCGTATCATCTAATGTCTCAATATTAATCTCAGTATTTTTATTATTGTTAATTACATCATCAATAGTCAATCCATCAAGAATATTACTCATGCCGCTCACTCCCATGATATTTTTTAATTATATATTAATCAAAATCCGGATGAAAATCTATTAATTGTTCTTCTTTCTTTTCTCCTATATCTACAGCAAAGCTATTAACAAATTCATAAAGCTGATCACAAAGAATCTGTTTATCATGACAATTAGAAAACTTATTGTACAACAGTTCTATGCCTTTTACCGCATATTCATTGATAACATTCATATTAGCTCTCAGTTGTTCCCTACGATTAGGATCCGTATCATCTCTAAACGTTCTGTTCATATAATTCTCTACACTCATACCAGGGATTTCCTGAGCTAACATAATTATTCTATATATGAACTTCAAATCTTTTTTTCTGGAATTTAAGTCATTCGCAAATATAGAAACCTGTCTATCTTTAAATTCTTCTGTATCATTTATAGTAGTACTATTTAAACAACCTATCAATATACTTAACACATATCCTTCCCTGATAGTATTAAACAGTCCAATATCTTCTTTAAGTTCTTTTAATTTTTTTGCATAAACACCACGTAACTCTATTTCATTTTCAAATAAACCATTATTACTTTTCTCAATAATGTAATTCATACTATACTCCCTTCTCAATAATATGTACTTCCATTTCATCAATCTTTTCAAAATAATAAATGCGAGCCACTTTAGTATCAATACCTTCTTTCGCATATCGCCAATCCTTATACATTAGAGCAAATATTAGTTGTGATGTGCATTTTGCTAACTCTTTAGAAATATTTTTAGTATGCTTTTCATCTGCATGTGAAAAAGCAGCATCAAGAACAAGCGGATACTGTTCGCCAAGGTTTGTTGCCAGCGGCTGATTTCGTTCATTCATCACATCATGAGCAAGTTTTACCAGACCACCTACATATGAAAAGTACTGTATTGCACGCAAACCACCTGTAGTATCCACTTTCCCTCCATCATATGTCATTATGAACTTATAGTTTTCATCTATAGAAACCTGACGCTTTCCGTTATACATTTCATTGAATATATGTGATACATTTTCATTAAGACGTTTCAACATATCTTTTTCACGTTTACCATATTCACGATTAAGCCAATTATATATTTCTTCTGCATATTTAAAATACAACTGATATTTAGCAGCTTTTTCGCTTTTATCTTTAGAGTCGTTAAACTCTTTATTTATATTAGATATATCACTATTTACAGCACTGATATTAGCAATAAGCATTTCTTTTTTTTCAGTTAAATCCTTTATATTTTTTACATATTCTCGCTTAGTTTCTTCTAAAGTTGCTATATCACATTCTGCCATTTCAGCCAACTCTTTTGAAATCACATTGACCTTTTTTTCATAGTCATTAATATTCTTTCTTAATTCAAGTATATCTTCATAATTACTATCAAATTCTTTTACGAAATCAGCACAATTTTGTACACTATCAGACATACTATCTTCTAATTCAGTGATAAGAGTACCTACTGCCTTAGGTGGAAGAATATCATAGTATTTCATTAATTCTTTAAATGCCATGCTCCCTTCTCTTAACTCAGTGCCACAAAGACATTTCTTACGAGCAAGCAATTCATCTAACGCTTGTGCATCTATGCCACGAATACCTTTGTCAACTACATCCATTTCTTCCATTCTTTTTTTTGCTGGTACTAATAAAGGCTTTATAAATAAATGCATTGACTTTTTGCCAAAACTATCTATTAATTTAGATTGACATTTCTCTAAATCTTTATTTGCTTTTTGTATAAACTTATCTAACTCATCTCTTCTTTTCTGTAATTCTTTTGAGGGTTCTGCTTGCCTCAGCTTTTCTTCTATTCGCTCCTTTTTTTTCAAATAATCATCAATATTAACTTCACATATAGTCTTATCATTTTGATACTCACCTAGCTTTTTTTCAAAATCCCGCTTTTTAGCTAGAATACGCTCTACTTCTTCACTACTAATCCCAGCTTGCATATTTTCAAACATTCCCATAACGCTAGTACTATAGTAATTCCTTGCAGTATGCGGTCCATATAAATGGAATTTCATATTACTAAATGCAGTTAATCCTAACAGCGTTCTTACAGCATCTCCTAATTCGGCTTTATTTATTTCATTGTCTTTTTCACCTTCAAAGAAAAAATAAGATGATAAATCCATAGGAAGGATCGTTCTTACTATAGATGAAATATCTGACTTCTGTACACGCCGAGTTACACCATCTTTGTCTGTATATGCCATTTCAGCTTCATCTGTTCCATTTTTTAACTTACCATTAGATAATTTTTCAAACTTTTGCGTACGTCTAATAATATATTGAGTATTATAATCTTCAAATTCTATTTCAACAAATGCAGTATCAGTTTCTCCGGGGCTTAATTCTCTAGCGATTCTCTCATTTAGAATACTATCTTTTTCATTAAATCTGCTTTCGCCATACAAGCACCATACAAACGAAAGAACAAAAGTTGATTTGCCATGCGTATTGTCACCTAAGAGGACAACTACATTCTTATCCTCATCAACAACATCTAACAATATTTCCTGATCGCCTATAAATGGTCTGAAATTATGATATTTTATGCGCTTTAATAACATTTGCTAGCCTCCTCAATGATAATCTGTTTTATTTTATCTCTCATTTTGTTATCACTATAAATACAAGTTTTAGCATTATCGCGTTCTAATTTATAAATTTTGTTAATCATACGTTCTAATGCTTCTTTTTTTAATTCTTGTTCAGACATTCCCATACCATCCTTTATAAAATTCCATATGCTTGATAAATAGATTCAATTAAATCATCGACAGCATTAGTATTCTCTGCGGCTTCAGCAAATTCTCTCATTCTATCGATTTCTTTTTTTATAAGCGTCATATCACATTCTTTCGTTGAATTATCTATATATTTCACCTCATTTAACTTTCTCGGAAGAGTTATGAAATCAAAGATTTCGGCAAATTTCTTACCTGGAGCCTTTCTTAGCACTCTACCTCTACGTTGGACGTATTCCTTAGGATTAGTACTACTAGCTAATATAAATGCTTTTCTTATATTAGGTATATTTACACCTTCATCAAGACACTTTATTGCTGTAATAACTTGTATTTGAAATCCTGTTGAGAACATTGCCTTAATCTCTTCGCGTTCATTTCTATCCTCAAATGATGTAAATTTTCTAACACGCAAACCTATATCGCTAATTTTTTTCGTTATAAGTTCTATCTGTTTAATATCCGATTCACAATCCGTTATAGAAGACTCATACTTATTAGTTCCACAATAAACAAGCATATAATTTTCCTTTTTATGTTCTTCCATCAATTGTGCTATATTTTTTATTTTGTCTTTACACCCAGCTATAATTCTAGCCCGTTTGATTAATAACATTTTCAGATAGTCACTGTTTTCAAATTCTTCATGACTACTTTTACATAACTTTGTAACTTTCTTAGTAAGTTCTTCATATTCATCATATTCATCTTGTGATAAATAATTAATTACCGGTTTGTAATAATACTTGGTCAGAAAACCATTTATAATAGCATCTTTAAGCGTAAATCTAATACTTGTTTTACCAAAAAATTTACGTAACGCTTCTGTTCCATCTTCATCTCCATAACGTTCGATAGTCGCAGATAAACCTATTCTATATCTTGCTTTTAAGGGTAAGATATTTCTTGTTTTTTGAGCACCAAAATTATGAGCCTCATCAGCTACAAAGCAAAAATTTCTTGTAAACCCGTTAATTAACTTTTGAAAATCATCAGATATAAAAGTTGCAATTGTAGCTACAACACAAAAGTTCTTTACAATACCTCTATTATATAAATTTAATGCTTCTTGAAATTCCTTTCGCCATTTATTTCCTGAATAAGAATAGGCTTTTATAGGTTGTACATTAAAATTATTAATATCTTCAACCCACTGCTCCACTAAATGTTGATACGGAACTACGATTATGACAGCTAAATCATCATTTAAAGCTTTTGATAAAGAAGATAATGCACCTAAGGCAGTATATGTTTTTCCTGTACCGGTAGCCATATCAAAAATACCACAGTTCTGTGAAGTAAACCAATTGTCAATAGCCTTTATTTGATATTCATGCAGTTCTATATTTTCCGGTATTCTAAAAAAAGCCTTTTCTTTTACTTCAATACCACTATCAATTTCTGTATAACCATGATAATCAACACTTTTTGTTTTATATCTTTTTACAAATTCATCTGTTACATTTTTAAATTCCAAAGTCTTTATTCTAGGCTCTATATCATTCCAAATTGCCTCAAACGCATTTAATTTATCAGTTATACGATCTTTTTCAGAGCCTTCTGCCCAACTAACATACACATCCATTGTCTCATAGTTATCTACTATTGCTGTCGCACTTTCATTGGGAGAACCAGTAAACACCACTATATTATCGGAACTGTCATGCACAATACCAACTTTTTCATGATATATACCAAAACCTATATCATTTTCCACAAATGCTATTCTTATATCTAAATATCCATCGGCTATCAAATTAGCCATGTAATTCAACTGCTCTTCTTCATAAGCGTTAATAGGCTTCTTTAACTCCCTTAATAATGAATTTTTTATGATTTCATCGCGTTTAGCATAACCTTCTCTTATAGCCACTATGTCTTTTTCTGATAAATTAGGAGATGCAATAATCCTTACTCGTCCGCCATTTTTTATTAATGAATTAATACCTTTATATATTTGTGAAAAAATTGATGAGGAAAAAAAACCAACTGCTCTATCATATTGATTACCCTCGCTCAAAACCGGAATATAAAATTTCTTTGCTATATCATCTATACAACTTCTATATTCTCTTTTTAAATTTAAGTCTTTCAAGCTCATGAATAATCACCCCATTATAAGCAATCTTCTATCTCTTCCAGCGCTCTCTCCAGCGCAGTAAAATCTTCATCACTGGTAAAATACCCTACACTAAACCTAATAGTCCCGGCAGGATATGTCCCTAAAAATTGATGTGCCAAAGGCGCACATTGCAGACCTGTACGCACCGAAATACCATATCTATCAAAAATTCCGCCAGCACTGTCACTGCTTATTCCATTCATAACACAAGATACAATGCCAACAAATTTTTGCTGGTCATTATTGCCGACAACCTTTAAGAAATCATATTGCTCTATGATACTTAAGAGTCTTCGCCTGTGCTCAACTTCTCTTTTCCATACAGTGTCTTTACCTTGCTCATCAAGCCATTTTAAAGCAGCGTTCAGACCGGCAAGCCCAACAATATTACTCGTCCCCATCTCATAACGCTCTGGCAAGCTGTTAGGCATATTCTGATTAGCAGATTCAAAACCGGTACCACCAAAAATAACTGGCTCTAAAACAATCTCCGGCTTCATAACAAATCCGGAAATCCCGGTAGGACCATACATTGTTTTATGTCCGGCAAAAACAGCAAAATCAAAAGTATTTAAGCCTACATTAGTATCAACTAAGCCAGCAGTTTGAGACATATCAGCAACAGTAACAGCACCATAATCCTTGGCTATTGCGAAAATTTCTTCTACCGGAGCAATAAGTCCAATGACATTGCTTGCATGACTAACAATGACTGCATCAGGCTTTACTTCATCAAACTGATAGCGGAGGCGAGGCAAATCATAGCTTAAATCCTTCTGAACATGCAATTGAACTACCTTTATTGCACCTGCTTGCTCATAATAATGTAAAGTTCTTGTGACTGCATTATGTTCAAAGGGACTAATATAGATATTTTTCATCCCTTTCTTTATCAGTCCTTGAATAATTATATTAAGAGCAATAGTCGCAGTAGGTGTAAATACTACCTGCTTTGCGGGACAATGAAATAACTCTTGAATACGTTTACGAGTATCTTTTAGCAAAGCTCCTGCACTTTGAGCCATACCATAATTACCCCTGCCTGCATTAGCTCCGCTATTCTTATAGAATTCACTCATGAATTCATATACGCTATCAGGTTTTGGAAATGTAGTAGCTGCATTATCAAAATAAGCCATTTTTTCACATCCTTAGCACAACTTTTGTAGTATCTCCATCATAATCTGTCGTTTTTCCTGATCAGAAATAGATGTTCCCATAGATTCTACATCAGCTGTAATCATATTCATCAACAACTTAGCACGTTTGCTAAACTCAACTTTTTCAAAGCGTTTTGTCACAGCATTGCCTGTCTCGTCAATATATGAAAGCTCATAACTACTTGTTGTCGCAGTATTTTCTACAGCATCGTCAGTCTTGCTTGCAAACGCTTCTGCAGTAGCTTTATATTCTTTAAGAGCTTCCATAAATGTTTTGATTGTATGATCATCCCAATCCTCAATACGCAAGCCAGTAGCTAACTTAGCAATTCGTACAATGGTAGCCTGATCATCATTAGTTACTGTTTTAAATAAAGCAAGGCATTTTTCTGTTCCGTTGCCAAACAGTTGCTCAAAAACTTTTTGATCTAACTGTTCGCACCAATCCTTAATTACAGATGCTAATGACATAGCTTTTAAACTAAGCTTATTCTCCTGTATAGCAAATATTTCTTTTAGCTGCTCTGCTAACATTACTTTAAGAACATCAATATAAGCATCAATATTCTTTTTATAAGCGGCTATGTCTTTACAAATATCGGAATTAAACTCCTTATAACCAAATACCTCAGGAATCTTTTCAAATAACAATTCTTGACTGCCATTCCCCTGTTTTAACTGCCTCAAAAATGCTATTTGCTTACTATCTATCTTTACACCATCAATTGTTTTCTTTGATTCCCTCGTATATTTTGGCAAACCTAAATACCAACGCTTCATGGCAGAAGCAACATAGCCATATGCATCATTCAACTTCTCAGTTTCAATAACATAGTCAGAAAATACACCTGACATTTTTTCCACAAAATCAGCTTTATCGGCGTCCCAATCAAAATAAGAAATATAATAATTATCTGGATCAGAAAGCATCTGCTGCATTACATCCGCATTCAACGGCACTTGTCCATAACTATCTTGGATGACAATTTGCTGTTTTAACTCATGGAATACTACAGCTACATAAATCGGAATAACACCATCTCTCAACCCGATATGATATTCTGCATCAGTTAATCTACGATAAATCTCTCTAAATGGTATCGGGCCTAAAGTTCTTGCCTCAAAAATAACAGCTTTTATTGTTGTCAGAACTTCTGCCATATGGATATCCTCAGGCTCCATATTAAGAACGGATATACCCATAAAGCCTTCGCACAAAATACTCTTATTAAGTAATGTACTACGCATGATCGATACTTCCTGACCGCTACCGGAAAATCCTAAATTTTCCTCAATATCATTGCGTAGTAATGCTGCTATAACTTTATCTCTGCTATTTTTAGCGATAGATGTAATATTTTTCTTGTTAATTGCCTCATTATTGATAACAGGAGTATTAGGAAAAATTCTATAACAAATATTTGACAACAATTCTGTAAGTGCTGCTTTTCTTGTAATGTGCTCTACATTACCATTATGTATATAAACAGATTTGTAATTATTAGGATGAGTATATGAATTTATAAAATCAAGAATTACATCACGTAAATCTTCATAGATAACCTCATATTCATCAAACAATATTGAATTACCCTCTGCAGCCTCTTTCAGCTTTGAAACAGCATAAAACTGCTGGGCAATCATTTTTATTTCCTTATATTTCTTAGGCAGGACAAATACGCACTGATCAATTCCCTTGCTAGTCTGCAAGACTATATCTTTTATAGCATCTATAGATTTGTTTTCTTCGGGAATTATTGCATAAATTACACCATCTGCCTCGCTATTTTCACTCTTTACCTGCCAATCAATATTTTCCCGTACTTCACTAGCTTCGATAAATTCAAATGCAAAATAACGAATCATTTCTTTCTCGTCATTATAGCGAGATGGATATACGTAATTATCAAAATTTGACTGATTTAAAATTTCTTTTGTAGAAACCCGGCTAGCATTAACAGCCATAAAATCATTAATCTTATCTTGAACATCTACACCGGAACTGCGTTTTAAGCGCAAAAAGCCATTGCTTTGCTTTTGATAGATTACAAGTTCTTTTTCCATCAAATTAGTCAAAGCATGGTTAACTTTTTCTTCACCATATTCATTATTATAGATATTAAAAATTTCTGCCTTGGTTGGTTGCAATCTTTCAAACTGCTCCAAAATATAAATCAAAGAAATAGTTTTTACTATCTTGCATTCCAGCGAATTTTTTTCTAATGCATCTAAAATAGCTGTTGTAAGAATATATTTATCATGTAAATCACCGGAATAAACCTCTTTTTTAAACAAAGGCTCAAAGTAATCATAAATATAATCCGGTGTTATTAACGCAAATTTACTCTGAGCAACATTATCAAGATACGTAGCAAGTGTACTTACTCCTTTTGCAGACAAAAATGTAAAAAGAGTTCTTTCGTTTTGCGCTACACGTTCTGATAATCTTGGCAATACAAAAGTCGATATCGGATGCAACGGATAACAATCGTAGATAGTTTTTCGAATCTCAATTTTATCCATATCCATAAAAATATTATGATTTTCATATACCTGAAATGTATTATCAAAATAACCTTTATTTTGCGCACAGAAAAGCTGCCACTGGTCTAATTTCTTGTTTATCACAGCGGCTATAATTTCATAAGTCTGCGTAAAATTATTATTAAGATGAATATGCGTAAATCTTTCAGATACGCCTCTCCAACCATCTACTTTTTGTTTAGGCAGCTTATCTATGTAATTGGCAATCTCTTTATGAGAGATAAGCATCAAATGCAATTGTAATTCCCCACTACGATTGCATTTTTCAGCAAAGTCCTGCAGCATTTTGGTATCGCTTACAGATGCTTCAGAAATATTTGCTTCTAAAAATTTGCTAAACTCATCATAGACAACATAAATTCCTGTATATCCTCTGCTCTTAATACCTTTTACCGCAGCCTCATACAAGTCAATAACATCAAAGCCTAAAAACGGATTAAATTCACTTCCGGCAGTCAGAGAAGGATATATTTTCTCAAATTTTTCATATGCAATAATATTAAAGTCTTCTAATTCACTAATAAATTCAGCTATCGGAAGCTCAATCTTCTTTTGGAACTCCTTGTATGTTAAAGGATATTCAGTTTTCCATCTTTCTATTACACGGCAAGCAGCCTGGTAGTTCGTTTCCGGCATAACATCAAGCATATTGTTCATTGCCAATGTTCTCTGTAAAGCTAATAAAAATGCTTGCGGTATACTCGTATTACTGCCAGTAATTACTACCGGCAAAATCTTATTATTACTCTTGTAATAGTTCAAGACAGCCTGATATAGCTTATCATTTTCTTTAAGCTTGGGCAGTAACTTTTCAAAAAGAGACAAGTCCTTTTTCATTAACATGGCCAATATAGTCAATATAATATGTGACTTGCCTTTACCATAAGCACCAATTAAAACTCTCGCTCTATCCGTAGAATTAAGATTTGTACTTAAAATAATTTCTTTCAACAACTTTAATGCTGACTGAGTTGGTATAAAGTTTTTCAGTTTCTCGTCACTATTCAGGTCAAAACCAATATTAACGGAATATTGGAAACCTGTAGCGACTTCTATCATATTTCTCATTAGTCTTCACTCCCAGCCCAATCATTAATATTCGCATAATAACGCTCTACACATTCCATAAAATTACGCTGATTATGGAATTGAACCACATCCAAACCGGCAGTCCTGATAACCTTTATTTCTCCTAATTTTTCAATTGCTCTCAAAACGTCAAGAAGTCCTAAAGAATCAAGGTTGAATACTTTGCCAATGCTACATTCATCAACTAACAAACTATTTAAAGCTACTTCTTTTCTGCCCTTACTTTGTTCAGAAATTACAGCAAGTGCTATCCATGGGTTAATTGTTTTACTGCCTGGCATTGCTTTTCTGTAAGATTTTCTTGTAACAAGGTCTACTAATCCCAGTTCACCCAAAGGACAATCAATATTATTCTCTGCACTTACTTTTAAAGGATTAGATTTATACCTAGGCAAATATGTATTGATAATACAATTGAAATCATCCTCTAGGGATCTTACCGCATGTCCTTTATTATCTGCACCGTCTTTTTCCGCTATGTATTTTTGCAATTGCAGAATAAAGTCTTCTTTGCTGAATTCTGTCATATTGAAATGATTAAAGAAATAGTACCATGCAGTTGCATTTTCTTGATTTGTAGCCAATTTATACTGCACCAAATACAATGTGCCAAGTTCCTCTAAATACCTGTCATGTTCATAGATGCAAGCACCTAAATCCGTTAAGTGCTGCTCCCTAACCTTCCCTTTTCCTTCTACAGTAAGACCGGTTACTTGCAGCCAATAACGCAAGGACTTTACCATATTAGCTCCGATACCCAAAGCATCTATTGGATTATTTAGTTTATCTACAAAAACATTCGGTTTATTTATTACATTCTTCATTCCCTTGCTTAACCAGCCTTTTCTGATAAAGAATGTTTCATGGGCACGAAACTTCATTGACATTTAGATACTCCTATTTCTTGCTTAGTGTACGTAAATATTTTTCCATCATGCATCCACCATCAAGATACTTAGGCGTAACACACATTTTACAATGCACACATTTATCAGGATTGATATAATACTCATCACCTATAATGGAAATGGCGCCTGCTTTACATAATGATTCACATTTAAGACATTTACGACAAGCATTAAATTTTTTTATTTGATAGCTTACCATGCGTTGTAAATCGTCATGAGAAGCTACGTTCATGGTTCTTACTTTAACAGCGTAATCAAATTCACTATTACCAAAAGGCTGAATAGATAATATTGGTACATTAGTTCTAATATCTACAATTAAAACCTCATGTAATAACTTTTGCCCCAGTTCAGGAGCTACTCTACCAAAAGGAGTGAAAAGATTAACTAATTCATCATCAAACTGGCGAACTAATTTATATATTTTGGCATGTTCTTCGGATGTACAATTTGTAAATTTTATTTTGACATCATTTGCCGCAGGAAGGCCATTACCGCCCTGTCTTGCTTTCCATTTGCCTGTATCAACATAAACTTCCGGATCCGGTTTCCCGATTTTTTTAGCAAACTCTATAAGAAAATCACGCCATTTCTTAGATTGTTCTGGCATATAAATTCTTGACAGAAATTGAGCGCGCTGATTGTTATTAGGACAGCACCAACAGCCTACTCGATCATAACCTAGTCTGTAAGCATCATTAAAATCAATTTTTTCTGCTAACATATAAAGCCAAACGTCAATATCTCTCCAAAAGAATATTGGTGAAGCCACTGTTTGCTTTTGAATCTTTACAGATTCTGAATTACCTTCAACTCTATTATATTTACTACGGCTTACAGATTCCGCCTTTCTGATGCCATAAAAAGTCAATATCTGTTGATTACGATATAAGTTATTCAAAACACGCGTAATCGGACCTGTTTTAAACATAGAGCAGCACCAACGCATCATACGAGCCGGAGGACCTATATCTGAACATACATCATAAAAAATTTGCTCGCGATTTTTCGCTATTTGAAAAATAGCTTGCGGATTGTTTTCCCTATATCTATGTGCATACTCAATAGTCAAAGGAAATTCTAAAGTAGTATCGCCGAAAATATGCACTAAGCTGGGATTACTCAAAGCTTTAATAACTATATCTGCCGTCACAGTCGAATCTTTTCCACCTGAAAAAGATAGTACTATTTGTTCTTCTTCAAACTTGCTTGCTGTATTCTTAATAAAAGAAAAAGCTTCATCCTTAAGCCAATTTAATCTATTTTTATTTGCTTGCACAAATTTCATTATATACATATCAAAATACTGATATGTATTGCCTTCTTGATACTCAGCAAGTTTTTTTATCAAATCGTCAGCATCAGCTGCTTGAAAAACCTTACTCGCAACAGGTATAGATTTGCCATCAACATAATATCGGCTATTAGATGCCCACACTGATTTTTGTATCCATTCATACGGTTTTTTCCCGATTAAAAGCTCTACTAAGAGTCTTTCTTCCGGAAACACCGGTCGTAAATCAGTAGATAAATGCTTCATTTTAGAATGACAAATTGGGCAAATTTTATAGTCTGACTGATTAACAGTTTGTTGAACAGGAATTTTGCATTCATAACACCACAAAACATCAGTTGGAACATCTTCTATTGTTTTTTGTTTACAAACAGGACATACATCATTATTTGTCTCTATTTGACAATTTATACACCACATATTAAGCCTCGACAACAACCAAAAAGTATAGGTTTTTAACTTGCTTTGAGTAAGCATAAACCTATTTATATTTTACTACATCAGCTAAATTCACGCAATCAGGAATAAAGTATTTTTGATTTTATCTCACATTGGCAATATGACAAAAACCTATACTTTTTTGCCATATCGAGAATTTTTAAATGATTAAAATAAACTGGTCCGTTGAAGAAGCTGTCGCCTTGTTCTATTTCTATTTCAATGGCTTAACTTCAAAAAATGATTTAAAAAAGCTATCAGCTGCATACAAAAAAAGAGCAGTTATGTTAGGTATTCAAACGGATGATAAATTCCGTAACATTAACGGTCTTTCTATGCAACTTGGTTGTATAACATATATAGTTACAGATGGTAAGCACGGCTTTTCTTCAGCAAGTAAGCTCTTTTATGAAACCTATCATCTATACAAGACATCGCCGGAAGTATTTAGCCGTATTTTTAAAGAATTTAACGATAAGTATATGTAAAAAGTATCAGCCAACCTAGTAGGTGACTGATACTTTTTTATATCTTATAATTCTTAGCTTTATACCTAAAACTAGATGTTGGCATACCGCATAATTCAGCTGCCTTTTTAGTTGAAATAAGTTTTTTGCTCCAAAGAGTAACAATAACATGGAAATTCTCCGGCAAAGGTTTAGGCGGACGCCCAAATTTTATTCCCTTAGCTTTTGCTGCAGCAATACCTTCTGCTTGTCTTTGATGTATAATTCTATACTCATTATCAGAACAATAGCTTAATAAACTTAATATTAAATCACTAATCAATGTTCCTAAAAGATTTTTCTCACGTCTTGTATCTAATAAAGGTACATCAATAACTACAATATCCGACCTTTTTTCCTTAGTTATTATACGCCATTGCTCACTTAATTCATGATAATTTCTTCCAAGTCTATCTAAAGATTTGATAACCAAAACACTTGATGCATCTAATTTTCTTAGAAGCTTTTTATACTGAGGACGATTAAAATCTTTTCCTGTCTGTTTATCAACATAAATATTTTTCTCAAGCACTCCTATTGATTTTAATGCAATAATCTGCCTATCCTCCTTCTGTTGAAATGTGGACACTCTAGCATATCCATATAGCTTTGGCTCATTAACAGCTTCTGTTTTCATAAAAACAATCACTTCTTTCATAAAATAGTCTCCTATGGTACAATCCCTTAGGAGACTATATACTATATTCAAATACAATTTATAGCAAGCAATAAAGTTTTGTATTCTTCCCCCGTCATGCGCTCCCACGCACGGCTTTTTTACATGAAAAAAATCTGCGCAAGCACACAGCCTGCGCAGATTCGCCAAAGCACGAAAACCTTAATTCGCTAAAATACCTTATTTAACTTCAATAACGATTTCCTGACCATGCGGAATATCAGGATTCATAGCATCCTTCAGCTCCTCCGGAGTTACGCCCAAATCCACATTATCCCTAACCTCTACCTGAAAATCAGTACCGGCCGGATAGTTGATATTGCTGCCCTTCATAAAAAGACCGCCCACCAGGCTAACCGCAGCAGCAACAGCCACAGCACCGCCATCGGTTTTGCCCTTGCCTTCAAGGCCTTTTCTCAACGGAACGCTTACATTGTTCAACGTCTTGATTTCCTTGCCGGCAATACGCAGTACACCCTTTCTGCCGAAGCCGCCTGCCTTTTGCACTTCATATACATAACCCATGCCGACAGTACCCTTGGGAATAACAACAACACCGTTGATTATCAGATTTTCGGTAGTTTTGAACTCTACCTGCTGATTTTTCTTGTGAGTTTTAGAGTTAGCAGGCTCAATGAGCTCAACGTTAAGCATGGTTTTTTTAGGGATATAAATATGTCCCGGCAAAACATTGGCAATTGTTACCTTTTGAGCAGCGGCCTGCTCCTCTTTTTTCTGCAGCGCAAGTCTTTCCTTAAAAGTCAGCTTCGAAGGATCTGCCTCCTTAGCAGGCATTTCTTCTTCTGCAAACGGGTCGTACTTTTCATCCACATTTACATAGCTGCTTGACGGAGCAGCATAAGCCATCGGCAAGCTTAAGCCATTAGCCATCATAATTGCGCTGAGGATTGCTGCCGCAAATTTTCCTGTTGTTCTCATTTTCAAACACCTTCCCTTCAATAATTGGGATATCTTGAATACCATCATGCCCGGCATTACAGATATCAGGGTAAAACAAAAGCCATTTTGCGAACTTCTCGCGTTGCCGAAGCTTTTTGACTTCTGCTATAATATAATCTTACCATATAAATTGGACAATATCTGTCTATCTTGACTTGTTTTTATAAAATTTTTATAAATTATTTTACGTAACATTACCTTCCTTTTATCGAACTATTGTTTTTATTCTTTGCCTATGCTATAATTATCTTAGTTGCATGAGTAGCCGCAATTTTGCGGAGCTTATGCCTGGTCATGCGGACCAGTGGCGCCTGTCGAGCTTTCGGCAGGCGCTTTTTTTACATCTGCTCTCTTATATATTTTTGCTCGACTTTATGCTATAATCAAAGGAGGAAACATATGAAAAAGCAAATCTCTAATCTTGACAAGCTAACTCTTTCCAACGATTTTCTTTTCAAGCACGTCATGCTCAGAAAGCGCATCTGCAAGCATATTCTGGAAGAACTTTTCCACACCAAAATTGCAGATATCACCTATCTTGAAGCAGAACAGACTCTTGATGTTTATCCTGACAGCCACGGTATTCGTCTTGATGTCAGAGTTGCTGACGACACCGACACGCATTACAATCTGGAAATGCAGGTAAAGAACCCTGTCAGCCGTACTGGTAAATTCCAGCTTCCTAAGAGTACTCGCTACTATCAGGCTATGTTGGATACCGATATGCTGCAAAAAGGCCAGGATTATGATGAACTTTCCCCTACCTATATAATCTTCTTCTGCCTGTTTGACTTCTTCGAGGATTCCCAGCGTATTTATACCTTTAAAAGACGTTGTTTGGAAAACATGGAGATTGAACTGGCAGATGAAGCTGCTATTATGTTTCTCAATACACTAGGCACTAAAGGCGATGTATCTCCGGATATTCAAAGCCTGTTTGACTACATCAACAGTAATACAGTTACCAGTAATTTCACGCGCGAGGTCGCCGATACGATTACGGAAATCAAGAATGATAAGAAAGTGAGGGATTCCTATATGACTTACGAAATGCGTATGAAGGATATTCGCGAAGAATCTCTTGCCGAAGGTGAAGCTAAAGGTGAAGCCAAAGAAAAACTTAGAGTTGCTAAACTTATGCTGGCTAAGGGTTGTTATTCTCTGCAAGAAATAGTTGAACTTTCCGGGTTGTCTATTGATAACATAGAAAAGCTGAAGAATGATATGCATATAGAAAAGCAGGCTTGATAATAAAGTGAGGCGAGAATTTATGCTTTTAGAAGCACGTTTGTTAGACGAAAGACGCGAGGGTAAAGCTGAGGGTAGAGTTGAAGGCAAAGCTGAAGAAAAAAATGCAATTGCTACGCTCATGCTGGCTAAGGGCTGTTATTCTCTGCAAGGAATCTCTGAACTTACCAAGTTATCCATAGAGGATATAGAAAAATTAGAAAAAGAAATGCACGCAACAGAGCAATCTTGATAAAACATCTCTGCACAAAAAAAGCATCGTAAGCTACCTCAATAGCCTACGATGCTTTTGCTTTCAGCCTTATTTGCTGTGGTTGCAGTGACCGCTGGTCTCGCCATTCATGATTTTGCGGAAAACATCATGCGCTTCGTCTGCGCTCTTGCCGCTTTCCAGTGCTTTTTTCATATGCACCATGGCAGTGCGATACTTTGCATGTGCTTCATCCTGCGGAATGGACTCAATGTCCATCGGGTTGAACTCCATTACCTTTTTGAAGATAGCATGGATTTCGTCGCTGGATTTACCTGCCTTTTTAGCAGCCTCTACGTGCTTCATAGCGCTTTCATAACGATGCTTGCCGTGCGGATCAGTCGGAATTTCAAATTTCGGATGCATATTATTCACCTCGCTTCCTTTGATTACAACCATAATATACACTATATTGCCGCTATAAGGTCAAGTGCATATTTATATTTTTCTCACCTGAACCTAGCTCTCTTTTGCAGTCTGATGCAAGCGTTGGGTGATAATTTTGTTGAACTGCTGCTGCCAGGAGGCCAGCATAGAAGCCAAAGTGCCTTCATTTATAATCTCAGCTTCAACATTATATTGTTCTGCAATAGCCTGCAGCAGCTTCTGCCCTGCCAGCTGCATTTCTTTAGCGCTGATAAGCTCCCACAAATGCTGATCCAGCAGGTGCGCATAGAGCGAAGTATATACCAGCATTATATCTTCTTTAGCCAGCTTTTCGGCTGCCAGCAGATATTCCGGCTTTACTACCGCAGCATCCTGCGCGCTGTATGCCTGCCACATATCGCCCGGCTTGATGTCAAAGCGTTTGAGGCGGCGGAATACGTCATGCTGCTTCGTGGGAGTGAGGCCGGATTGCTTGGCCAGCGCTTTTTTTACTGCGTTCTTCACGGTCTTGCCGATAAGCTCACCCAGCTTGGAGTGTTTGCCTGCTCCCTCCATGTACAGCTCGCTCGCACTGTTGGCGATGATAATCGTCTGGTCCGTGCCGGAGCCTGTAGCAATACCGTTGGAGTATTTGCTGCCCTCCAGCAGCTCCTGAATGGCAGCGGTCTTGGCCTCGGTGCAAGTCACCAGAGCGCGCGCCATTACTCCTTCCGGCATGTCGCAGTCCAACAGCAGCATAATGTTGATGGTACCATACTTCACAGGCTTGGGCTGCGGCTTGTAGTAATCCGCAGGGTCACCTGCGCGCCCGCCGTTTGTTTCAATGCCGCCGGTTACGATGGCGGTCACGGTAAGCTCCTTAAAGCTCATGGTTTCTACCACGGCGTTTTCCATGCTGGCCGCTGTGCCCATGCCGCTCACCTTGTCCGGGTCCAGCGCCAGGCGCTTGGATACAAGGCGCATATGCTCCACATAGGTGTCCGCCAGCATTTCGCAGGGCATACCTGCTCCCTGCTTGGCATCATAATTATATACGGCAGTGTAATCATCATGGTAACCGCCGTTATAAAGTGAGGTGCTTAAGATTTTGCGCGCTCCTGAAAAATAGATAACGATGCTTTTATCGTAAAAATAAACCTTATCTCCTGTCGACAAGGTACATAAATGTTCCGACATAATCAGCCTCCTTTGATATTTTATTGTTATTATAAGCTATATAGTAATGGTATGGTCAAGAGCTTTATAGGTGAAAACAGCTCCGAATGCACTGCGCATGCCGGAGCTGTTTTTTTAAGTTTTTGGAGTTTGCCGCAGCGCTGCACAAGGCAGCACTGCAGCGGAGTATGAAAAATATGCGAGAGCTTAATCAGCCTATTAGAACTCGAAACGGAGACCAACGTTCATCTTCCACTTGCGTTCGAAGTTGCCGCTGAAGTCCTTAGCAATATCTGCATACAGATGTGCATTATTGCTGAAGTCATAAGTTCCGCCGAGCTTCATTTCCATCCAGGTTTCTTCACCGTCGAAGCTGGTGTGTTTTCTGTCACCATCGTTTGCAAAGTAGCTTGCGCTGATGTCGCCGTTAAACTCGTGTGCTGCGAACAGGCCTGCATATACGCGGCCTTTTTCGCTCTTCACGCCTGCTTCAAAGCCCAGTCTGCCAACGAAGCTGCTGTAACTGTCCTGAGAAATCTGCATGGTTGCGTTGTCGGTATGAGCAGTGTAATCCTTAGCACCTACCTGAGACCAGGTCAGCTGTGCTTTCGGAGTGAAGTATGCTTCTTCATCACCGAAGGTCTTGCCGTATTCCATGGTCAGGCCGTAAGCATTGGCTTTGTAATCGCCGTTCAGCTTCAGGCTGCGGATTTCGTTGTAAACGTCGTATTCGTTCTCAACACGGCCAACCTTCGCTGCAACGCGGAAGAAGGCATCGTTTTCGAAGTTCTTCACGCCGTATACGCCCAGGCTGTACATCTGGTTGTCACCCTTGCCGCCCAGCAGATAGTTGGAATCGCCGTTGCGGTAGTCGAATGCCACGCCGGTGTGCCAGCCGTTTGCTGCAGCCTTGTCGTAGCCAACCTGTACACCGTAGTAGGTGTTGCTGTCCTTCAGGCCCTTAACGTCGGAGCTGGTCTTTCCGCCCAGTGCTTTTGCGAACATGCCGTCTTCATCAGCCATGTCTGCACCGGTGTAGGTATCCTGCATGTTGTCGCGCCAGGTATGCAGAGAGGTGGTTGCTGCGCTTCTTACGCCCTTCATAACAAAGGTTTCATAATCGCCTTCGATGATCTGACTCCAATTTACACTGTCCAGATCATATTGGCCCTTGCCGTTTTCATCCCAGTGGATGGTGCCCAGGTTCTTGCTTACGCTGGAGGAGGTCAGTCCTTCGGCAATCTGTACCTTACCGCTCAGATTTTCGCCGTTTGCGGCATGATCCTTATAGGTAACCTTCTGTGCCAATGCCTTCAAGGTTGCTTCAACAGCTTTCTTATCGGTCATGGTAATGCCGCTGCCGTCGGTGGACAGAATTACGCCGGAGCCCTTGTCAGCCTTAGCAATAACGGTATCGCCGGACTTGTAGTCCTCAACCTTGTCACCTTTACCCTCATGGTCATAGATAACGGTTTCCCAACCGCTGTAATGAGCGATGTCCAGAGTTTTGGTTCTCTTGGTCATGTCAAGGAAGCCTTTTTCAGCCTCGGTCTTGCCGCCGTTGATGGTCAGGCCTGCATCAGCTGCACTCTTAGCCATTCTCAGCAGGGACATGCCTGCAGCTTCTTCGCCGTCAGTCAGATGCCAGCTTGCACCGTTTGCCAGATTCATTTCAATGCTGCTGGTGCTGTCTACATTATAGCCGCCGGTCAACGCAGAATTTTTCTCGGTCAGGTTGATTGCTACGCTGCCGCCGTTGCTTGCATTGATGTCGCCGTTGATGATACTGCTTGCTTTACCGCTGTCTACGGTAATGTTGCCGCCGTCAGCATTGATGCTGCCGTTAATCTTCAGTGCGCTGTTGTTGCCTTCAACAGTTACGTTAGCGCCTGCGCCTGCGTTGATTGCCGCATCGGTGCCGCTGATAACAGTGCTGCCGTTCAGGGTTACATTGCCGTTTGCTGCATTGATGCCGGTTGCACCGCTGATGCTGGTGTTACCCTTAACAGTAACGTTTGCGCCTTCTGCATTGATGCCGGTTGCACCCTTCAGCTCCAGCTTAGCCTTGGTAGTATCGATGTTGATATCTTTATCGGTTGCTTCTACTGCTGCGCCCTTTTCAACTTCGATAGAAGTCGGGTTCTTGGTGAAGACATAAGAGCCGTCTTCCTTCAGTACGCCTTCCTCTTTATATTTTTCGTCATTGCCGGTGATGCCCTGGTTGAACTTGTCAGCCTTCTGATCCTCAGGATAGGTCGGTGTCGGAGGTGTCGGAGGTTCAGGTTTAACATCTTCCTTATTCAGGCTGCCCTTACCATCTGCTTCATTGAAGGTGATATCGCCGGTCTTCAGTGCTGTGGAAGAAGCAGTCAGGCCGTCGGCAATCTTCACGAAACCGGTCAGATTCTTCTCACCGTTTACGAAGTTGCTGTAGGTCAGCTTGCCTGCCAGTGCGTTCAGTACGTTGTTAACGCTGGCTTGGTTGTCCATTGCAATACCGGTGTTGTCGGTAATCATGGATACTACAGAGCCTGTTGCCGCATGCTTGATAACAGTGTCGCCTGCTGCGTAGTTGTCAGCTGCTTCACCGTTGCCGGTATGAGCGTAGAAAATGTTGGTGTTGCCGCTGTAGTTGTCGATGGTCAGGCTGTTAGCATCCTTCTGGAAGATGTTGCCTGCTTTAGCTTCGCTTGCACCGCCAACGAAGTCAGCGATTTCACTGCCGGTGAATTTATATTTCTCCCATTCGGAATCGCCGTATACATAACCATACTTCTCGTTATTCCAGGAAGCACCGTTTGCCAGAGTCAGGTTCATGGAACCGCTCAGGCCTGCTTCTTTTTCTGCATCGGTGAAGTGTTTGTATGCAACGCCGGTCCATGCGGAATCCTCGGTGGTCAGCTTCAGGTTGATAACAGATTCCTTGCTGTCGCTCGCAAATTTCTGGCTCTGTTTGCCGAAGAGACCTGCATTACCCTTAATGGTAACGGTCTTGCCTTCGCTGCCAACATTAACGGTACCCAGAGCTGCGCCCAAAGCATGGAAGCCATAGCCTGCCTCGTCGCTGTTGTTCTTAACCTCGATATCGGCAGCGCCCAGGTTAACAGTTGCACCGTCTGCTGCTACTACACCGGAGCCATGAGCTGCGATAGTAGTCTTGCCGTCAACGGTTACGCTTGCACCTGCGCCGTTAGCGTTGATGCCGGCAATGTTTCTCCAGGAGGATTCGCCCAAGGTAGTGGTGTTCTGACCTTTGATAACGTTATCAAGAGCCCAATCTTCGCCGTCCTTAGCCATGGTCAGATCGCCATGCAGCTTAATTTCGGCATTGCCGTTAGCGTTAACGCCGTAAACATTGTTATAGCCATGAGCCTTAATAGCGGTATTGCCGGTAACCTCTACCACAGCCTTCTCGCCTGCGCTCTTAGCATAAATGCCGATTGCGCTGCCTTCGCCGATCAGCGGGTTGCCGCTGCTGGTCTTACGGCTGTAGGTATTATCAATGTTGATATCCAGAGTACCTGCAGTAATGCTTGTTGTGCTGCCTGCAATGCTGTTGTCAATGCCGCGCAGCGGAATTCTGTTGTTCAGAATACCTGCATTCTTATCAGGCGGAACAGTCTTGTCGTCCAGAGCTACGTTCAGCTTCAGAGTCTTGTCATCAGCCTTGATTACCAGATTTTCAACACCTGCAGCGTTCTGTACAGCCGCACCGCTGATGATGAAGGAGCCTTCCCAATCGGGATCTGCTTCCTTATGAGTCATCTGGTTGACAGTTACGCTTGCATCCTCAGCAAATACATAGGACAGGTCCTCCTGCTGTACTGCGCTGAATACGCCCTGCTTTTCACCGGTGATAGCATCGGTAAAGGTAGTCTTTTCACCACCGCCCGGATTTACGGTTTCTTCTTTGGTGTAGCCCTTACCGGTATCCTTATTGAATTTAATGGTATCAACCTTCATGATCTTGTCGCTTGCGGTCAGGCCGGCAGCGATCTTAACAGAACCGTTCAGGTTGTTTTCACCATTAACAAAATTGCTATAGGTCAGCTTGCCTGCCAGTGCGTTCAAGACGTTGGCAACGCTGGCATCATTTTCCATAGCAATGCCGGTGCTGTCGGTAATCAGGCTAACTGCGGAGCCTGCTGCCGCACTCTTGATAATGGTGTCGCCTGCTGCGTAGTTGCTTGCGTTTTCACCATTGCCGGTATGTGCATAGAAGATATTAGTGTTGCCGCTGTAATTATCAATGGTCAGGTTATTGCTGTCCTTTTGGAAGATGTTGCCTGCAGCAGCTGCGCTTGCACCGCCTGCCAGCTTAGCTACATGGCTGCCTTCAAATGCTGCATTGGTTTTGCCCCATGCCTCATTGTTCCAGGTTGCGCCGTTAGCAAGATACAGATTAACGATACCCTTGAACGGGAAGCCGCTGGTACCAAGATCCTTTGCAAAAGCTGTACCTGTCCAGGAAGATTGCTTGTCAGCCAAACCGATATTGATAATGCTGTCGGTAACATCCATATCGAAAGCTTTATTAGCTTTTTCTCCATAAGCACTGATGTTGCCTTCAATTACGGTAGTAGCAGTGCCTGCTGCATTCTTATCTGCATTCATGTTGACATTCACAACGCCGCCATCAGATTGCAGAGCGTAGAATTCCTTGCTGTTGTTCTTCACAATTTTAATATTGCCACCGCCGACAGAAACAGTAGAGCCGTTTCTGATAGCAGTAATCGCATTACCGTTATGAAGGTTGATGTCAGCCTTGCCGTCTACAGTAATAGCAGAAGTTTTGGCACCATAATCAACGGCATTTTCTACATACAAGCCGTTGATGCTGTCAAACTGTTCACTATCAGCTAAGTTTAAATCACCATGGATAGCAACGCTGCTGCCGTTAGCTTTTACATAAATGCCATAAGCATTAGACATAGAAGAAAGCTTCATGTCAACATCAGCATTGATATCAACATTACCCTTAGTTACTTCCATACCGGAACGTTCTTTGAAGTCATTCGTACAGTTCTTGATTACCAGCTTGTCAGCCTTGATGGAGGTTGTGCCTTCAACTGCTTGCTTGAACAGAGGCACAGCACTAATATAGTCACCTTGTTTAGCCATCAATACCAGCTGGTTGTTGCCTGCATCAATGGTCAGCGGTGCTTTTACCTCTACAGCATTTTTAGCTGCAGCGTTAATCGTAGTGTTAGCACCGAATACATACTTGCCGTCCTGAATGTTGCCTGCATATTCGGTATCAGTTGCAGCGTCACCGGTCAGAGCAGTAGTAAACTCTGTCTTAGGCGGAACAACAGGAGTTTCGGTAGGATAGCTGCCTTTGCCGTCCTCTTTGCTGAAGGTAATGTCGCCGGTCTTCAGTGCTGCGGAGGAAGCAGTCAGGCCGTCGGCAATCTTCACATAACCGGTCAGGTTGCTTTCGCCGTTTACGTAGTTGCTGTAGGTCAGCTTGCCTGCCAGTGCGTTAAGTACGTTGGCTACGCTATCCTTGTTATCCATAGCAACACCGGTGTTATCGGTAATCAGAGAAACAACGGAATCCTTCTCTGCATGCTTGATAACGGTGTCGCCTGCTGCGTAGTTGCTTGCTGCTTCACCATTGCCGGTATGTGCGTAGAAGATGTTGGTGTTGCCGCTGTAGTTATCAATAGTCAGGTTATTGCTGTCCTTTTGGAAGATGTTGCCTGCTTTTGCTTCGCTCTCACCGCCAACCAGTTTTGCTACATGGCTGCCTGCCCATTTTTCACCGACCTTAGGATTCTTAATAATCTTGTCAACAACCTCGTTATTCCAGGTTGCGCCGTTTTGCAGCCACAGGTTTGCCACACCGGTAAAGGTCAAGTCACCTTGAGCTACGCCGTCACCATAGCTGTTTTGAACAACACCGGTCAGACTGGATTTATCTGTAGTAAGGCCAAGGTTAATTTCGCTCTTGGTGCCATGAATATCAGAAACATTCACTGCGCCGGTAGTAACACCAATGTTACCCTTGATGGTTACATCATTCTTATCTGCGCCGGTAACATTGCCGTTTTCATCTTCAACGACGTTCATGTTAACTACGCCGTTTTCAGCTCTGATAGCAGAATAGCCAACAGTTTGTCCTTCCTTAACAACAATGCTGCCGCCCTTAACGGAAATCTTGCTGCCGCCGGCATTAGCAAACAGGCCGTTGGCATTGCCTTGGAAGTCTACATTACCGTTAACGGTAATAGTGCCGCCCTGGGTTTTTCCCATGCTGCTGGTTGCGTACAGGCCGCTTGCACCGTAGTAATCATTGCCGCCATCGTTGCCTTCAATATCCAGCTTTACATCGCCGTTTACAACAACGTCGCCTTTGTTATAAATACCGATAGTATCAGCATCGCCGTTAGCAGTAATATCCAGCTTGCTGTCAATAGTCAGCTTAGCATTCTTATTGGTAACGTTGATACCCTTCAGGCCGCTGCCTGTAACAATATCCGTACCGGTAAGCTCCATCTTTAAGGTATCAGCCTTAATAACAGAATTATTTTTAATGTTGACTTTGATGCCTGAACCAATTTCTTCTACATCCTTAACAACCAGAGTCAAGGTTTTGCCTGTTGCATCAATAGTTGCATCTTCGCCCAGGTCAATAGCATATTGGTTAGTAATTTTAGTATCCTGAGTAAATTTGTATACTCCGTCCTTAATTACATCTTTATACGCCTCGTCCATAATATCCCAACCGGTAAGAGTATCGGTGTATTCTTTTACAGTCGGTACTTCGGGATTAACCGCACCGGCATTATAAGAGCCTTTGCCATCTTCCTTATTGAAGGAAATATCGCCGGTCTTCAGTGCTGCGGAGGAAGCAGTCAGGCCGTCGGCAATCTTCACATAACCGGTCAGGTTGCTTTCGCCGTTTACGTAGTTGCTGTAGGTCAGCTTGCCTGCCAATGCGTTCAGCACGTTGGCTACGCTGTCCTTGTTATCCATTGCAACACCGGTGTTATCGGTAATCATGCTTACAACGGAGCCTGCTGCTGCACCCTTGATAACAGTGTTGCCTGCTGCGTAGTTTTCAGCTGCTTCACCGTTGCCGGTATGAGCGTAGAAAATGTTGGTGTTACCGCTGTATTTATCAATGGTCAGACTGCCGCTGTCCTTTTGGAAGATATTGCCTGCTTTGGCATCAGCTTCACCGCCGGCAAGCTGGTTCAGGCTGCTGTTATGATAATCATAATCGCCTTTTCTTTCATTGGTCCATTGCGCACCGTTGGCAAGCAGCATATATACTTCACCGGCACCGTTATCATTGAAAATGGTACCTTTAAAATAGGATTTGTCGGTATTCATGCCCAAGGTCAGAATGCCCTGATCCTTTTGCTGATCCTTAACCAAGATATTGCCTTCAACCTGTACATCACGGCTGCCTTCTGCCGCAACAATGGCGCCGTCCTGCAGCTTAGAATTGATGGACAGCTCGCCGCCGCTGACAACAGCTGCACGTCCCATAGCCGCCTTGATTGCGCCGCCGCCGATATAAGCGGTAGGTGCCTTGTCGATATCGTAAGAGGAGTTACCGCCTCTTACGGTAATAACATCGCTGTCATTGCCTACATACAGGTCAACCATGCCGGAAATTTTCAAATCGGCACTGCCGGTATTTTTCCATACCTCAATAGCGTTTTCAACCTGAGGCTGGCTGGAGTGGAATTTCACAGCATTTTCCCAACCGTCGGCATTATTGATGGTCAGGCTAGCAAGTCCCTTGCCGTCGCCGTAGGCGCCCTCTTGGTTAGTACCTGCAACGTAAATACCGCGCAGCTTGCCTGCACTCAAAAAGCTGCCTTTAGCAGAAAGCTCCATACCCTTAACGTTGTTGATTACCAGATCGGCAGAGCTAACATGAATAGCGTTCGGACTTACAGCCCTTACGTTATTAACTCCTTTAGGTTGGTCGACATTCAGTGCCAGATCAAGACGATGGCCTTGCATATCAATGGTAACCGGTTTGTTTCCGGCTATATAGATACCGCCAAACATCGGTGTCCAATGGTTAAAATCCTGGTCCGATGCATTAGGCTTTAAGGTTACATCCTCATTAAAGGTGTAGGTATGTGTTTTGGCATTATACACACCTGCTTCTTTCCAATATGTACGCACAGCGCTGCCATATTGGTTACTTTCAGTAATAGCCTTGTCATGCACGCTTGCTGCAAATGCATTATTAGCACCTAAAACAGCTGCGGCAACGGCCAGTGCTAAAAGAGCTTTTCTCTTCTTTTGACTAAGCTTCAGCATATAGTCCTCCTTATCAAAAAATCAGGAAAAAGCAGAAACAACCACTGCTTCTGCTAACCCCTCTGCGCAAAGTCATTCTCCGCGCAGTTTATATAGAAACCGGCCAGGCTGCTTCTCATCAGCGCAGCCTGCGATTTCATAACAAAATTATTCAGCTTATCATAAACACGCTGCGTTCATTTCAGCGCTTTGATAACCTCGTCGGTAAGGTCCTTGCCGCCTGCTACCATAGCATTCATATTTACAACACTGTCAATATTGTTTGCTTTAGCTACGTCAAGAATAGTTTTGTTGATTTTTCTTTGTACAGGAGCCATCTTCTTCTGTTCAAAATCTGCCAGCTGCTTGCTCAGCTTTTCAGCCAGAGCCTGCTTATCCGCATCGCTCATGTTAGCAGATTGCTTATTGAACTCTTCCTGCAGGCGAGTTTTTTCCTGTGCTACGGATTTGGCAATCTCGGTAATTCCCGGATAGCTGTTCAGAACGGCATTAACATTAACAACACCTACAGGTGCGGCAAACGCACTGGCACTGATACCCAAAGCCATAACAGCACTCATCAGCAAAGTCATAAGTTTCTTTTTCATTTCTGCCACTCTCCTTATTTAGCCCAAACAGCTTCCATAATGTTGCCGTATTGTGCTTCCATAAATTTAACTGCTTCACCCATGATAGCGTTTACTAGAGCCGGGTTAAAGGTGGTGTTTTCGGCGGTAATGCATGCGTTCAGCATGAAGTCGCCTCTCTCGGAAACGGTGAATTTGAACGGACGAACATTGTTGTTCATGTTGTTGATAGCACCGGCAAGTGCTTTCAGCTTTTCTTCATCGATTACCTGCGGAGCGATTTGCACCTGCAGCAGCATATAAACGCTGTCGTCCATCAGCAGAGCCATCGGCAGCAGCTGACCCTTAACTTCCATGCGGCTGCGGAAGATAGTGGTGTGGTGCTCGTCCTCCAGCTTTTGGATATCGAAGCATTCGATTTTATTGTCCGCCAGGAACTGAGTCATCTTCTCGATTTTGTTTTCCATTTCGGTTACTTTAGTTTCTTCTTTAGCAGCTTTTGCCATGATAAAAATCTCCTTTACGTCATCAAAAAAGTTTTTATATGATACGGAGCAGAGCTTACTGCTCCGTATATAACATGATTAATACTCAGCTTAGAAGGTGTACTGCATGCCTACTACGAAGCTTCTGCCAGGCATAGCATACCAGCTGTCGGCACCGCCGCTCCAGATAACGTCTGTGTGCTCAGCCCACAGCTTGTTGAAGATGTTGTCTACTTTAACGTAGAACTTAGTCTGCTTATCAGCTGTGTAGTTAAGAGCAAGGTTGTAAACACCGTACTTATCGGAAGGCCAGCCCTTAACGCCTTCCTTCATGCCGCGTTTATCACGGATGAAGTAGAAGCCGTCGAAGGCAGCACTGAATTTATCCTTGTCATAGTATACACCGAAGGTTGCTTTGTCCTTAGGTGCATAGCCCTGAGTAAAGCTGTCCTTTTCATCATAGAACAGGTGTGCCCAGCCCAGCTTAACAGTTACAGCATCGCTCAGACGAGCATTGTACTGTGCGTTCCAGCCGCGGGAAATACCGCCTATGCTGTTCTGATACTGGCCATAGTTAGAATCGTCCTTGTCGGTGGTGCTGTTCATAGTCATACCAACACCGGATTTGGTTTCGAACCAGCTCAGCATCATGTAATTATCGGGTGTAAATTCGTGGTTGTAACCGATAGATGTTGTACGGCCTTCGGAAGCACGCAGGTCTGCATTACCGTATTTATGGTCATACAGCTGTGTCAGGCTCGGCAGAATGTAGTAATCGCTGCGGCCTGCATACAGAGTATCCTTCTCGGTAATATCCCAACCCAGCTTATAGCTGATGGAGTTATGGCATTCATAGCTGTCAGGTCTGTCGTGACGAATACCGCCGGATAAGGTTACATGCGGCACAAGCTCCCAATCACCCTGCAGGAACAGAGAAGTATTGCTGGTTTCCTTGTGGTTAGTATTATCCTTGCCCTTGCTGTATTCGATACCGCCGACCATAGTATATCTGTCGGTCTGATATTTGAAGTTATCGCTGTACAGCTTGTATTCCAGATTGCTTGTAATTGGCTCGGAAATATCAGTATCCTCTCCGCCCGGCTTATCCCATGAGGATTTTTCTTTGGTTGCACGATACATCAGAGAATTGCTCCACTGATCGTTAATCTGCCAATCATGCTTCAGAGTTACGCTATTGCTGTCGTACATGCCTACATAATGACCGCCGTATACCAGGTCGGTACCGCTGAAGTTGGAGCCGATGGTTTCATAGTTCAAGGTCAGCTTATTGGCATCGTTGAATTTATACTCAAACTTAGCACCGCTGCTCTTGGTATTGCTCTGACCCGGCCATTCCTTACCGCTGCCGTCCTTGCTGGTGCCGGAAATGGTTCTGTCATGGTAAATATTGTAGCTTACCTTGTCTTTGGCAGCCTGAGTATTGAATTTATAGGCTTCCTTGCCGAAGCTGCCCTTGGCAATATCAATAACGGTTTTTGCACCTTCAGGTCTTCTGGTGATGATGTTGATAACACCGCCCTTGGCACCGCTGCCGTACATGGTAGCAGCACTGCCGCGCATTACCTCGACGCGCTCGATGTTATCCATATTGTTCATGAGTGCGGCAAACATATAACCGCTGCTGCCTGCGCCCTTGAAGTCGTTAACACGCACGCCGTCAACCAGGATAACAACGTCCTTGCTGCCGTTGATACGGATACCGCTCATGTTGGCATTCAAGCCGTTGGAGCCGTAATCCAGGAACTGGACGCCTGGAACGGTACGCAGAACCTCTTCCACGTTGTCCATGTGCATCTGCTCGATTTCTTCACGGCCAACAACGCTCATATCTGCCTTAGCCTTCAGGATGGATTCCTCCATACGGGAAGCTGTAATAACGATAGGTGCCAGCTCAAAGCTCATTTCATCAAAATCTGCTGCGGTCGGCTCCGGTGTATCGTAGGTAGTTACGGTTTCAACATATTTCGGCTCGGAATGCTCTGCAACAGCAGTAGTTTCTTCTGCTTCCTGCACTGCAGGCTGAGCATTAAGGGTCTGCTCCTGTGCAGCGATACCCGGCATAGCCTCAGTTTTTACGTTAGCAGCCGCATTTTCCTGTACTGCTGCGGTTTCACCTGCGATGAACTGTTCAGCCTCTGCCTGACCGGCAATTTCCTGCTCATGCTTCGGCAAACGGTCAAGTGCAAAGCGCAGGCCGCCGCTGAACTTCCAGTCGTGCTCGTAATCTGCACCGTAGCTGCGGGATACATCAAAGTATGCGCTTGCGTTAGGCTTAATATTCAAGGTAGTGCCAAGGCTCATTTCAGCCCAGGTACCCTTAGTTTCTACAGAGGTAGTCTTGCTGCCGCCGTCCTCTGCGCTGTAGCTGCCGGTAATATCGCCGGAGAACTCATGCGCCAGGCCGAAGCGTGCATATACAGAGCCAAGGTGACCGGTCTTGCCGAGCTCTAAGCCCAGACGGCCAACCAAGCTGTTGTAGTTACCCTGATTAACATCCAGAACCTCACCGCCGTCGGTTACGGCCGCAAAGTTTCTGCCGCCCAAATGTGCCCAGGTCAGCTGTGCCTGAGGCTCCAGATAGCTCTTATCTGTACCGATACGTTTTGCCAGACTTGCGGTAGCACTGTAGCCGCGGTTTCTGTAGGTACCGTTCAGCTCGGTGCCGATGCCGTTGTGTACGCTGAACTCGTTGCGTACACTGCCGGCCTTAGCTGCGAAGTCCAGATGTGCGCCGTCGCCCAGGTCCTTGGAAGCATACAGTCCGAAGCTGTACAGCTTGTTGTCACCGGTATTGCCGCCGATATTGCCGAAATCGTCATCGGTATAGTTGTAGCTGGAGCTGCCCTTCTGATAATCAATAGCAGCGCCTGCAATCCAGCCGTGGTCATACATACGGTCAAAGCCAACCTGTGCACCCCAATAGCTGTTGCTCAGATCAACCGCATTCGCATTGTAGGTATCCTTGCCACCGTAGGTCTTAGCCCAGATGCCGTCGCTCTCCATATGCGCACGCAGCAAATCACCGCGATAAATTACGTTCGCAGCATTATCACGCCAGGAAAGCATTGCGCTGGTGGTTGCCGCTCTTGCGCCCTTCATCAGTGCGGTTTCGTAGTCGCCGGTAATATTAACACCGCTGCCGCCGACAAAGCTGCCTACGCCACCGTTAGCACTGTCAAATTTCATATCGCCGATCCAACGGGAAATACTGGAAGCAGTTAAGCCGGAGGTAATCATAGTTTTACCGGTCAGGTTTTCATCAACGCCGGCATTGCCGTAATAAATCTTCTGGCTCAACGCCTTGAATGCTGCTTCAACCGCATCCTGATCATTGGTTTTAATGTTCTTGCTACTTGTTGCCGCAATCACCATAGAATCCTTATCTGCTTTTTCAACAGTGAAGTTGCCGCCCTTGTAATCGCTTACATCGGTACCTGCATTATCATGGTCGTAGCTTACGATATGAGTACCGCCGAAGCTGCCTACGGTAACAGCACCAGCATTGGGAGCCATGCTGATAAAGCCGTTAACGGGAATTTCTACCTCCTCGTTATTGCCGCCGTTCGGATTGATATATTTAATAGTCTTAGCAACACCCTTGCCGCCCTTCAGGCTGTTTACATAGGTTGCGTCGGTGCCGTTATTATTCCATACACCGCCGGAAAGAGTCAGGTTCAGCTCGGCATCGGCATTTTTATGCGCGCCGGTCCATACCGCACCGTCAGCAACAGTCAGGTTAACAGTGCCGTCGTCACCGACAGCCGCAGCTGCCGCACCCGGCTTCACAATGCTGCCCATGAATTTGCCATCAGCAACAGTCAGGTCGATTTTGCCGCCGTTAGCAACAGTAAGATTGCCCTCTAAAGAGCCCTCTTTATATTTGCCGTCGGCATCCATGTTATCCTTATTGATGTTAACTACGGAAGCGTCACTGATAATATTGCCCTTGATAACGCCATTGCCCAAGGTAACCTCAGCGCCGTTTGCTGCCTTAACAGCATTCTCTGCCGCAGGCTTATCGCTAGCAGCATCCTTGTTGATATTGGTAATACCCGTGCTGATAACCTTACCGCCGTCAGCAACGATAGCATCCTCTTTTGTGGTCAGATGCAAAGTGCGGGAAGTAATGTCTACAGTATTGCCGTTGGTAACAATGCCCTGTTTAGCATCCAGAGTCAAAGCAGTATCTGCTGCCTTAACAGTAATGTCGGCAGCTGCATCGATAGCAGTACCGTTCTCTACGTCAATTTTGGTAGATTGGGTAAATTTATAGGAGCCGTCCTCCTGACGGATATTGGCAGAGGTATAATCGCTGTCTGCAGAAGTACCGGTCATGCCGCTGGTGATTTCCGCAGTATTCTGCTCGCCCTCCTGCGGCTTGGTGTAACCGCCTTCACCGGTTGCCTCGTTAAATTTAATCATACCCTTAGCTTCAGCAGTAATGCTGGAGGCAGTCAGGCCGGAAGCAATCATAACAGTACCGGAAAGATCTCTTTCGTTATTCACATAACCGCTATAGGTCAGCTTGCTTGCCAAAGCATTGAGTACTGCTTCAACCTCATCACCGTTTTTAAGGTCGATATTTTTATTATCGGTTGCCAGGGTAACATTAGCACCGGCATTCGCATGCTGAATAGTCACATCACCGCCGATGAAGTCAGCCTTTTCCATGCCTTTATTATTGTGCTTATAAACGATGGTATTGTAGCCGCTGTAATTTGCAATATTCAGCTTTACATCACTGTTCTGGTAAATAAAGCCGCTGTTAGCAGACTTTTGGCCGCCGACAAGCTTATTAACATAAGATACGCCGTCAAAATTATCATAGCTCGGCTTACTGTATGCCGGCATGTGGCTGTAATCCAGACCGTCTACACGGGAGGTTGCTTCATGAGTCCACTGTGCGCCGTTGCTCAGCCAAACATTAACCTCGCCTGCATGGTCGGTGCCTGCGTTATCAATAACACCCTTCCAGGTAGACTCCTTAGTAGTCAAACCGATATTAACACGGCCATCCTGATATACGTCAGGCTTATCGGTACGCTCAGAACGCTTCAGAGCGATAACGTTGCCGATAATATTGGTTGTTTTGCCTTCGGCAGCTACGAGATTTTCGTTTTCAAGGGAATATTTATCCTTGCTGTTATTGGTATCAATAACGTTGATGTTAATGGTACCGCCGTAGCTGGCCATAGCATAATATGCTTCCTTAAAGCTGCCGTCCTCATTTCTTTCGTCAGACGGAGTTTCGATTTTGATAGAGTCGCCCAGCAGACTGATGGTTGACAGCTTGCAGCCAAGCATTTTGTCATCAGTTTTTAAATAGGTATTCGTCTGTACCGCAGTACCGCGTACAGCCACATCCACATTACCGTTTACAGTAATGCTTGCGTCATATCCGCCGACGCTGAAAGCGCTAGGCTGCCAACGTGCACCGGTATAGTTAACGTCCGTCGGGTCCATAGAGGTTACACCGCCGGGACCGATATTGCCGTGAACGTTTTTAGTAATAATACCCCAAGGACTGTTGGTGTCATCCTTGCGCATCTTCACGTTGCCGTTGATAGTCAGCTCAGTGCCGCCTGCTGCGCCGACACCTACAGAAGCATAGGCAGAATAAGCAGTAATATCCAGATTACTGTTTACTACAACCTTACCGCCGCCTGCTGCCAGGCCGGTTACACCTGCAAAATCATTTTTTCTGGTGTTGGTCTGGTATAAGTGCAGCGTACCCTTATTGCCATCACTGTCAACGTTATTCAAAACATAATCATAGCCATCATTATCCCTATCGGTCATAATGGCATCCTTATTTTTTACGGTAAAGGTGTGGTCCTTACCCTGAAAATCATAGGTAACGGTGTTGCCGTTTTGTACAACTGTATTACCGTCACCGCCGATAATTGCCATATCACTTTCAGCATTACCGGTAAGACCCTTGGTGTATTCCGCAGCCCAGACAGGTGATACGGTAAAGCATGATGTGCATACTGACATCAAAACGCCGGCAGCAAGCAGCTGCCATCTTTTTTGTTGATAACTCCTCATACTCTCACTCCTTGCAATATGATTGCTTAAAAATATTTTTTATCTATAAAAAACAAAAAAGATTAGCACACACTAATAACGAAAGGAAAATTTTGCAATCAAAATGCCCAAAAATTCCCTCTCATTAAGTGCGTCTAATCTCGTAGACCCTTAATATGTACAATCAGTCAGTACCCTGGCTTAAGATCATTGCCACTTTATCCCTTGGTAAGAGGTTTAAGCAACAGCTTAACGACAAAGCAGCTCTCTTTCACAGTTGCGGAACAGCGTCGAAATCACATCAGACTTCCCTGCTAAGAAGATATCCGGCAAAATATCCTCACCTGATCGTCTATAATTATATAATTTAATAACAAAGCAGTAGTAATTTTTTCCTTTTGTAAAGAATGTTTTTTCTCAGGGGTGTATTACTTACATTTTTCTGTTATTGGTATTTTTTATCATATAGAGTTTACCATAATCAATCTATTGCGTCAAGTGAAATTTGAAGATATTGTAAATTAAATCACTGCAAGAAGCATAACGCCATAAACATCAACTCACAGTAACACCTCAAGCAAATTATCTGTAAACTGCTTCTATTAATTATATTTAAAAGCAAAGCAGCCATCCGCCTTACAACGGATAACTGCTTCGCTTTTCTAATGATTTTTACTTTTGCCGCAGCGCTGCCTTGATAGCGCCGCAGCCGGTTTATAAAAGAAGGGGAAATAATCTGTTAAAAGATTAGAACTCGAAGCGCAGGCCTGCACTTGCCTTCCACTTACGCTCGAAGTCTCCGCCAAAGTCCTTAGCAAAGTCTGCATAGATATGGCAGTTGTCGCTCAGGTCATAGCTGCCGCCGATGCTCATTTCCATCCAGGTATCCTTGCCGTCGAAGCTGGTGTGCTTCATGCCGCCGTCCTTAGCGAAGTAGCTTGCGCTGATATCGCCGTTAAATTCATGCGCACCGTACAGACCAACGTATACACGGCCTTTTTCGCTCTTAGCGCCTGCTTCAACGCCGAAGCGTGCTACCAGGCTGCTGTAAGAATCCTGACCGATTCTCATGCTGTCGTTAGGAGTATGAGCAGTATAATCCTTGCTGCCTACCTGAGACCAGGTCAGCTGTGCTTTCGGAGTGAAGTAGCTTGCTTCGCTGCCAAAGGTCTTGCCATATTCCATGGTCAGGCCATATGCGTTAGCTTTGTAATCGCCATGCAGCTTCAGGCTGCGAATTTCGTTGTAAACGTCGTATTCGTTTTCAACACGGCCTGCTTTAGCTGCTACACGCAGGTAGGACTGATCTTCGAAATTCTTCACGCCGTATACGCCAAAGCTGTAGAGCTGGTTATCGCCCTTGCCGCCCAGCAGGTAGTTGGAATCGCCGTTGCGGTAGTCAAAGGCTACGCCTGCATGCCAGCCGTTTGCCAGAGCCTTGTCATATCCAACCTGTACTCCGCGGTAGGTGTTGTCATCTTTAACACCCTTAACATCGGAGCTGGTCTTGCCGCCCAGTGCCTTAGCGAAGATGCCGTCTGCATCTGCCAGGTCCGCACCGGTGTAGGTGTCCTGCATGTTGTCGCGCCAACTGTGCATGGAGGTGGTTGCAGCGCTTCTTACGCCCTTCATTACCAGGGTTTCATAATCACCGTTGTAAATTTCCTTCCAGTTAACACTGTCCTTATCATACTGGCCTACGCCGTTTGCATCCCAGTGCAGCTTGCCGATATATTGGCTTGCGCTGGAGGATGTCAGGCCTTCTGCAATCTGTACCTTACCGGTCAGGTTAGCAGCGTTTGCTTCGTGGTCCTTGTAGGTAACCTTCTGTGCCAATGCTGCCAGTGCTGCTTCAACAGCCTTCTTATCATTCATGGCAATACCACTGTTGTCGGTGGACAGGATTACGCCGGAATCCTTGTCTGCCTTGCTGATAATAGTATTGCCGGACTTATAGTCGGTAACCTTATCGCCTGCACCCTCATGGTTATAGATAATGGTTTCCCAACCGCTGTAATGAGCGATATCCAGAGTCTTGCTTCTATTGGTCATATTAAGGAAGCCGCTCTGCTTATCGGTTGCACCGCCCTTAACAATCAGGCCGGTTTCCGGAGCTGCTGCACCCTTGGCCATTCTCAGCAGGGATTTGCCCTCAGCCTTAGTTTCATCCTCACCATCGGTAAGATTCCAAGTTGCGCCTTCATCAATATATACTTTAACGCAACTGTTTTCGTCAGTCCTGTAAGCACCCCACAGAACATTTCCATCGCCGCTCAGATTAACATCAACTTCGCCGCCGTCGCTTGCTTCCAAATCGCCTTCAATATTGCTGCCGTTGCCGCCCTTCAGATAAATCTGGCCACTTCTAGCATAAATGAGGCCTCTGATGTACAGCGGGAGATTGCTGTCGATGCGTACCTTACCGCCGCCGAGTGCTGAAATTGCTTTACCGCCTCTGCCGATAATTTTGCTGCCGCCGGCCATAGTTACATTGCTGTTATTCGCAATAATACCGGTTTCACCGCTGATATTGGTATCGCCCTTGATATTTACGTTTGCGTCAACTGCATTGATGCCTGCATCTGCGCCCTTCATCTCCAGCAGAGCATTGGTGGTATCAATTTCAATATTTTTACCGTTTACATCTACTGCAGCACCTTCGCTAACTTCGATTGCAGAAGGATTCTGAGTAAAGATGTATTTACCGTCAGCCTTCAAAATACCATTTTTCTTATAGTTGTAATCAGCCTTGGCATCACCGGTAATAGCGTTGTTGAGCTTGCTGCTTTCAGGAGTCTGGGTTTCCGGATAGGTGATTCCCGGAGCAATGGAGCCATCCTTTAAGCTGCCCTTGCCGTCCTTGCTGCTGAAGGAGATATCGCCGGTCTGCATAGCCTTGCTGCTTGCGGTCAGACCGTCGGCAATCTTCACATAACCTGTCAGGTTATTTTCGCCGTTTACGAAATTGCTGTAGGTCAGCTTGCCTGCCAAGGTGTTCAGCACATTAGCTATGCTGTATTCGTTATCCATTGCAATACCGCTGTTATCGGTAATCATGGATACTACAGAGCCTTCTGCCGCATTTTTGATAATGGTGTCGCCTGCTGCGTAGTTATCAGCTGCTTCGCCGTTACCGGTGTGTGCGTAGTAGATATTGGTGTTGCCGCTGTAGTTGTCGATGGTCAGATTCTTGCTGTCCTTTTGGAAGATGTTGCCTGCATGTGCTGCATCACTGCCGCCTACGAAGCTCGTTACATGGCTGCCGGTAAAGCCGCTCGGAACCTCTTTGCCGTTCTTCTCGTTTGTCCAGGTTGCACCATCTGTCAGCCACAGATTAAAGGTACCATAGCTGGTTGAGTCATCACCGGAAGTAACTTCGTAGAGGCTGCGGCCGTTCCAACTGCTGTCTTTGCCCTGCAATGCCAGATTAACGGTAGAAGATGTAGAAGTTGTTTCATCCTCCCAATAATCATAGGTTTCTGCAGACTTGGTGTAGACATCGCCATCAATCTTGACAATGCCGTCGCCTGCCTTGCCATCCTTAACATTGATGTTGATAATGCCATTATCGTCAGAATTCAGCGCAATGTAATTAGCTGCCTTGCTATCCTTTTGAATATCCAGATTGCCGTTCATGGTAACAGTTCCGCCGCTGCCACTGTAAATGCCATTGCTTTCTGTCTGCGCAGATGTAGTAATGGTGGTGTCTGCGTCAATGGTAATCTTACCGCCGGTTGCATAAACACCCTGGGCCCTGAAGCCGGTGGTATCAGTGCTGAGCTTCAGACTCTTAGCCTTAATAGTAATGTCTTTGGACTTTCCATAGCTGAGGCCGGTAGCTACCGCACGTGCAACATTGCTGCCCTTAAGAACATGGTAGGCTACGTCCAAACTGTGTCCGTCGGCATTAATCGTAATCGGTCCGCCACTGGATTCAATAGCACTCAGGTTGGAGCTGTAATCGCCCTTAGTTACATTAATAACTGTATCCTGAGTAAAGTTGTAAATGCCTTTTCCGGTTTCAATTCCCAGACTTACATACTTTTTATCAAGATTGCCGGTGATTGGATCAGTAATAACAGAATCGTCCATTTCGGTATATTCATATAAGCCCTGACCAGGTGTCTTGGTGCCGGTTGCATCGGTTGAGAAGCTGATATCACCGGTCTTTAAAGCTGCGGAAGAAGCAGTCAGGCCGGAAGCAATCTTGACAGTACCTGCCAGCTTGCCATCATTAGCGGTGTAGAAGAGCTTCTGTGCCAGCTTGTTAAGAACTTCATTGACGGTATTCTGATCTTCAGCCTTATCATAGGCGTTAAAGCCTTTGGTGATACCCTTATTATCAGTAATGAGCGTAATAGCGGAGCCGGCATCAGCCTGACCGATATTAAAACTGCCTCCGAGAATATTCGTCGGATTGTCAGCATCATGGTTATAAATAACATTGGTATTGCCGCTGTACTCAGCTACATTGATATCACCTGCATTGTTTGCCACAATAATGCTGCCATTATTACCGGAGAAGGTAGCAAGCTGGCTGGCACCATTTACATTCCAGATAGAGTTATCCAGCTTCAGGTGCATAGCATTGCCGTTGCTGTAGCCGGTCCATGTTGCATTATTCAGATCAGCATTCACAGTGTTGCCGGAAAGGTTATTGCCGGTCCAAGATGCACCGTTGCCCATATAAAGGTTAACGATACCTGCACTGCTGCCGTTAGTATTGCTTACATCACCCTTCCAGAAGGATTCCTTAGTATTCAGGCCAATGCTTACATCTGCACTTGCACCGGCACTATCCATACCGCCGCCGAGATTTACATTTCCTTCCATCTGTACATTATTGTTGCCTGCACCAATGATAGCGCCTTCGGCATCCTTCTTAATATTCACATTAACCTGTCCACGGTTCTTGGAAGCGAATTCGCCATAGGCACTGATAGCATATTCAGCCCCATTAATAGCCTTGATGACGCCACCGCCAATCTCAACCTTGGAAGCAACTGCACTGATTGCTTCGTTGGCACCGGAAGCATTGCTCTTATCAGCCAAAATATCAACAAGACCGTCAACAGTGATAGCAGACATAACGCCGCTTACACCGTTCATGCTCTTGATGACTGCAGCATTTGCCGGAGCAGCGCTGTTAGCACGCAAGGTAAGTACATTATCAGCACCGGCATTGTGAATATTAATCGTACCTCCGGCATTAACGAACAGCGCACCTGTCTGCCCGTTCGTAGTGCTTGTAGCACTAATAGCCATTGCACCGGCATTATTGATGTTGACTACACCCTTGCCGACAGCTGCGATACCGGTTGTATGGGTATCGGTTTTTGTATCTACAGTCAGCTTGTTGCCATTCATATCAATGGTAACATTATGGTTTTCGTCGGAGCCGGAAATAGCAGCGCTAATCTGCGGGAGCCATGCACCACCGGCAATCAGATGCTTTTCAGGTGTGATGGTTGTGCTGCCTGCAGTAAATACATAGGTACCATCGTCCTTCAGTACGCCTTTTTCTATGTAAACCTTATCAGCAGCTGCGTCGCCGGTAATTGCCGTAGTAAATTCTTTGGCTATCTGGCTGCCTGGCTTGCTGGTCTTATAATCATAGTAGCCCTGGCCAGGTGTAAAGGTACCTGTTTCTTCGGTAGAGAAGGAAATATCGCCGGTCTTCAGTGCTGCGGAAGAAGCTGTCAGGCCTTCAGCAATCTTCACTACGCCAGCCAGATGACCATCAGTATAGTTCTTGTAGAACAGCTTGCCTGCCAAGTTGTTCAGTACGTTGGCTACTTTATCCTTAGCATCGCCAGAATCGCCATCTGCAAAACCGGAGCTAATGCCCTTATTATCTGTAATAAAGGTGATAGCAGAACCTTCTGCTGCATTGGTAATATTGAAGCTGCCGCCAATAATCTTGCTCGGATCAGCAGTATCATGATCATAGAATACAGTGGTATGACCGCTATAATTTACAACAGAAATAGGATTGTTATCCTTTTGGTAAATCAGACCTGCGTTATCTGCATCCTTGCCGCCATGCAAAGTCGCCAGCGTGCTGCCTGCCCATACAGGATTTTTGGACGCTATGGTCGTAGTTGTCACATGCGATTGCTGTTCGTTGGTCCAGGCTGCACCGTTTTGCAGATACAAGTTGAACTGGCCGATATCATGCGTGGTGTTGCCACCGCTGCCATAATCGGAATTATACTGGTCATAGGCTGCAACACCCTTCCAGAAGGAATCCTTATCGGTCAATGCAACGTTGAGAATGCCTGCATCCTTCCAATCAATCAACTCGCCGCCGCTGTATTCCACAACCTTCTTGCCATATTGGCCGGTTGCATACATATCACCGGTAATCTTGGTGGTCGTATCGCCTGCAGCGCCGTCCTTCATGTTGATGTCCAGCGTGCCTTTATCTACGCGGACTGCATAGAAATTATGCGACTTATCGCTGTCTTCAGCTGCGGTAATGGTGCCGCCGCCGACAGATACCTTGGTATCCTTACCAGTCAGCCTAATGCCGCTGCCGCGTACACCGGAAATATCTACCGGACCACTGACAGTTACAGTGGAAGTGTCACCTGTTACCTGAATACCGGAAGCATTCATGCCTGCGCCGCGTTCTCTAATGCCCTTGACATTGCTGATTGTCAGCGGGCCATCAATATTAATCTCGCTCTTCTGCCCCTGGATATTAATGCCGGTTGCGGAATCACCCTTCGTAACAATATCGGTAATTTCTACCGGACCGGAAATATTCAGATGTGCATTACCGTCAGCGTAAACGCCATGAGAGCCTCTGGTATCCGTATTATTAGCTGTAATAGAAAGCTTTTGCTCTGCGGACGGATTAATAACCTTGATATAAGTATTAGCGCCTGCGTAAATAGCCGCTGCCTGTCCGCCGGTTTGTGCAGCATTCAAAGCCAGTCCCTTCCCGGACATATTTACAGTCATCGGTTTAGACGGAGATGTTTCCTCACCTGCGTAAAGAGCGCTGGCAAATTTATTATTACCGGCATTCGATTCAGTTACATTAATATGTGCAACACCCTTATCGTCTACCTCGCGGTTCAGACTGATATTTTCCGACTTAGTGATAGCGCCTGTCTTGTAATCAGGCTTATCTTCTTCCGGAGTATAGTCATAGAAGCCCTGTCCTGCTTTTTTCGTTCCATTGCTTCCGTCAGAGAAAGTGATATCGCCGGAGGCTTTTACAATAGCACTTACACTAGACGCTGTCAGTCCATCGGCAATCTTCACTACGCCGGCCAGATTTGCATCCTTGTAGCCGGTGTAAAACAGCTTATTAGCCAGCTTGTTCAGTACTTCCTTAACATTATTCTTTTCTGCTGCAGTATCGGCAGCCTCAAAGCCGGCATTAATGCCCTGACTATCAGTTACCAAAGTAATCTTGGAACCTGCAGCCGCTGTCTTTACAGTGAAGTTACCGCCAGTAATATTCAGCGGATTTTCTGCATCATGTCCGTATACTACTGTTGTATCACCTTTGTAATTATAAACGGTGATACCCTTGTCGGAATTTTGGTAAATTACACCTGAACCATCCAGCTTAGAAACATTGCTGCCGGCAAAAGTTGTCTTCAGCGTATCTACCGAACGACCGGTTTCATGATTCCATACAGAACCTTCGGCCATTGTCAGATTAAACTGTCCGGCCGGTGCATTATAAGTGCTGCCTGGAATATTGCTTACTGCGCCTGTCCATTGAGAACCCTTTGTCATGTTGACATTGATAACAGAAGCTTTATTGTCAGTTACCTTCATGTCACCGGTAACGTCCAGAATTCCGGCAGTAATGCCTTCACCTGTATTCAGGTTAATGGTACCCTTGTTGGCCTGCAAAGCATAATATTGGCTATAATCCGTACCGTTAGACATATCGGCAGCTTTAATAGTTGCACCGGCAGTAGATACAGTTGAAGTATTCAATGTACGGATTGCACTGCCCAATACGTTTTCAATATTAAGATTGCCTTTAACAGTTATATTAATAGGCGCATCTGCACTTGAAGAACTGTCTGCATAAATACCGGCAGTGTTCGGTCCAACCTTGTTGCCGGTCTGAACATTCTTGATGGTCAGGTCTTTTTCGAATACAACATTGCCTTTGGTACTTACATATACACCGTAAGCACGCTGAGTAGAACCGGATTTTACTCCGTCTATCTCAACATCGGTATTTGCAGTAAGGTTGCCGCCCTCGCCTACACGAATGCCATAGACATACTTAGCTTTAGTGTCAGCATTGCCATCAGCACCAAGACCGGCAGAAACCTTCAGCACACCATTGCCCTTGGAATCCTTAATCTCCATGCTCTTGTTTTCATCAACATAAACCGTAGACACATAATTAGCAGTTTGATTGTTGGCATTGAGCTTCAAGGTGTGACCCTGTAAATCAATAACAAGCGGACTTACTGCGTCGCCTGCTGCATACATAGCACTGGGAGCATTACCGGACACCCCATCCTGAGCTTCGGTAACATTAACATAAACTACTCCGTTGATATCGCTTTCGCGTGTTTCACCGATATTTTCGGATTTTACAATCGGGCCGGTTGCATAGGTCTTATCGTCTTTCTCAGGAGTATAGTCATAGAAGCCCTGTCCACCCTCGGCAAAGGTAATGTTGCCGGTCTTCATAGTTCCGGAGGAAGCAGTAAGACCTTCGGCAATAGATACGCTGCCTGCAAGGTTGCTGTCGCCTGCCATATACCACAGCTTGTGTGCCAGAGAATTCAATACTTCGCTGACATTATTTTTCTCTGCAGCTGTATCACCTTCGGCAAAGCCCTTGCTGATGCCGTTGTTGCCGGTGTAAAGCATCATTTCTGTGCCGGTCTTGGCATTAAAAACCTTGATATCACCACCGATAATGGTGCCCGGCGTAGCATCATCATGCTCATACCATACCTTGGTAACACCTTCGGCATTGGCAATATGAATAGGATCATTATCGTTTACTCTGATGATACCGGCAGATGCCTTATCCTTGCCGCCTACAAGGCTGCTCAGATGAGAAATGCCATCATATTTTTCATAGTACGGCCTGCTGTAATCAGGAAGATTGCTTGCATCAAGGCCATCCTTACGGGAAGCATTTTCATAAATCCATTGCGCGCCGTTCTGCAGCCACAGATTTACTTCACCGGCCTTTTCAGTACCGGCATTGTCAATTACACCCTTCCAGGAGGAATCCTGCGTGGTCAGGCCGATGTTAAGGCGACCGTTTTGATAAACCATAGCCTTTCCGGCCTCATCAGAGGACTTCATTGCCAGCATGTTGCCGACCATTTCTACCTTGCCGTTTTGTGCTTCCTGATTCTTTACATTGACGTTAATCGTGCCGCCGTAGCTTGCCAGAGCATAGTACGGCTCGATAAATTTGCCGAAGCCTTCAACAAAGTTTTCTTCTCTGTACGGTGTGTCGATACGGATAGAATTACCCAGCAAAGAAATAGTTCCCAAATCATAAGCCGGTACATCACCGTCAGCCTGATAAGCATCGGTTCTTACAGCCGTACCGCGTACAGCAATATCCACATTACCGTTGACAGTGACATCACCGCGGGTATAGTCAACGGAAATACCTGCAGGCTGCCAACGTGCGCCCGTATAGTTTTCATCGCCGCCCATACTGGCTGCACCACCGCCGGGTCCTACGTTACCGTGAACATTCTTGGTAATTATGCCCCAAGGATTTTCTGCATCATCCTTACGCATCTTTACGTTGCCGTTGATAATCAGGTTGCCCTTATTGGCTGCCGCAATACCAACAGAAGAATATTCCGAGGCTGCAGTGATATCCAGATTACTGTTGACAATAACAGTGCCTTTATTAGCAATAAAGCCATTCACACCTACATAAGCATTTCTCTTAGTGTTAGTCTGATTAATGTGAATGGTGCCATAGCTGCCGTCTGCGCCTACGTTATTATAAACGCTGTCTTTGCGGGCAGTAATACCATCCTTATTGGTAATAGTAAAGGTATGGTCCTTTCCTTGGAAATCATAGATAAGTTTACCGTCATTTTCTGTTACGGTATTACCATCGGGACTCAGTATCTCGCTGTCCTTTTTTAGCGTGCCTATGAGAGGCTTGCTATAATCAGCGGCATATACCGGTGCTATGAGAAAACTCGATGCACTGGCTGCGAGAAGAACACCTGAAATAAGTGACTTCCACTTTTTTTGACTTAGCTTCATGATATATTCCCCCTTATCAAAAAGCAAGGAACGAACAGAAACAACCACTGTTTCTGCTGACTCCTTTATACAGAGAAAAGCTCCGTACAAATATATATGAAAACTCCGCAAACTGCTACTCATCAATACAGTTTGTGACCTCATAACAAAATATGCAGTCACTGCCCTCACGGCAATGATTTTGCGGCAGCACTGCCTGAAGAGCTTTTTGCTTATTCTTAACAGTTATAAAATAAAAAACACAGCTTAATTTTACTTAAGCTGTGCTATATCCGTTTCTGTTCAGCACAAGATCAAGCAAAAAGGACTCTTAATTTATTATTATAGTCAAACCACTACCAATAATTAATAAAGTCCGTTCTCGTAGACCTTTACTAAATACCAATCTGTCAGTACCCTGGCTTAAATTCATCGTCTCTGCATTCCTTTGTAAGAGGTTAGTTTTTTTCCTAATAATGCATCGACTCTTTTTTACAGTTGCGGAACAGCGTTGAAATCTCATCAAACTTCCCTGCGAAGCATTCATCCGCGTGGGACAAAGCCTCCAGACTAGGATTATATTCTATTGTAATCTAGATAGTCAGAAGTAAAAAATCACTTCATTTATCAAAAAAATGTACACTTTATTAAATATACTTCATTTGCACCATATCTTGTTTTAGTACTAATTTCAGTTTAGCACTGATATAAAATTTCGTCAAGAAGCATTATCAGAAAACTTATTTTTTGCAAAACAATATATTTACTTTACTATTTTCCAGAATGTACGTCACACAACAAAAATACCGACACCGCAACCCTTTCGGGTTATAGCGTCGGTATTATCACTTACGCCTTACAGCGATTTTATTTTGCTTTCTTCAGGAATTTTTCATACATTGCATGGTCTTCAGCCATCATCTTATCAACATCGGCACCGATAATGCAGGTCGGGTCGATACCCTGTTTCATGAAATAATCCTTAAATTCCTTGGATTCGCAAACCTTTTTAGCAGCAGCGCGCAGAGCTTCCAGCTTTTCCTTCGGAGTATCCTTAGGAGCAACCAGTGCTGCCCAAGCGCGAACGGTCATGTCGTGGCCCAGCTCTTTGAAGGTCGGAACATCCGGATAGATTACGCTGCGGGTGTCAGCCATAACAGCCAGAATCTTCAGATTGCCTGCGTCTACCTGGCTCTTGAATACAGACGGGTCAGCCAAAGTTGCATCGATGTGCTTGCCTGCCAGAGCAGCAGCAATGTCAGCGGATCCTTTCGGATACGGTACGTGCTTGAACTGTACGCCGAATTCCTCTTCAAAGGAAAGTGCGGCAATATGCCAGATAGCGCCGATACCGGAGTTACCCATCTTTACCTTGCCGGGGTTTGCCTTAGCGAAGGCTACGAATTCATCTACATTATTATAAGGAGCATCCTTAGGCACAATCAAAGCTGCCGGAGCTGCAATCGGAGCGCAGATAGCTGCGTAATCCTTATAGGTGTTTTTGCATTTGCCCTGATGCGGGAACATAGCCAACTCAACGGTAACCATGCCCAGAGTATGGCCGTCAGCCTTAGCGTTAGCCAGCTCTACCATGCCGGTTACACCGCCGCCATCGGGTTTGTTTACAGGAACAAATTTGCTGCCCTTCAGCTCTTTTTCCATGAACTGAATCAGACCTCTGGCAGAGATATCGGTACCACCGCCCGGAGCCTTAGGAATAATTACGGAAATATCTCCGTCTGCAGGATAAGCTGCTTTTTTGCTGTCGCCGCCGCAGCCGGTAAGCATAACAGCCATGGTCAGCATAGCCATCAGCACAACTAAAATTTTCTTCATTGTCTTACATCTCCTTATATTATAAATTTAAAGGGTAACAAGTTCATCCGCGCTCAATTTTACACAAGCAATATTACAACGCTTATAGGTATAGGTAAGCACAAGGCCCTCGCCGTCGGCAATAATCGCCGGATAGGAAAATTCCGCAGGCTCTGTTTCCAGGTCAAACAGCTTTTGCCAGCTCGCACCATCATCTGTAGATTGGAACAGACTTAAGGGAGAACGCTGGCCCCAGTTGGCAGCCACCGGATTGCACACCAGATAGAGCATGCCGCCGGCAGTCCGCACCAAGTCAAGACCGCTGTTATTGTTCGGCAAACTCAAAGCATAGGCACTGCACCAGGTTTCGCCTTCATCTGCGGAATCGCTGCGATAGACAAAGCCCTCGCTGCTGCGTAGCAGCATATGCACGCTGCCGTCCGCACTCTGCCACAGGCTCGGCTGGATTACGCCGCGTCCGTAAAAGGACTGCTGGCTGACGGCAATATTACTGTCGGCAGTCTTTTCGCCTGCCTGATATTGCAGGCCCTCAATCTGCACTGCAGAGGATTTATGCCAGCTTGCGCCGTCATCGTCACTGATATCTGCAAAAGCCTTCCAGATGCCGTGTTCGGTAGAAGCACCGGCAAGAATACGTCCGCTCGCCAAGCGCAAAGGCTTGTTTCGTACAGGTCCGCGCCCGCCGCTCACATCGCCGGGCACCAGCTCCTGCGGTCCGCTCCAGGTTACGCCGTTATCCGTCGACTGCAGCAGCCACGTCTGCCAATCGGCAATCTGCTGGCCCTGCTTGTAAAACAGCAGCAATCTTCCGTCCGCGCCCGCAAAAAGCACCGGATTCCAATTCGCCGCCGCCCCGTTCACCAGCAGCTTTGGCTCACTCCAGCCTGCATCCGTGCGTCTGCTTAGGTAGATACCCACGTCGCTTTCGCCCTCATGCGTACCGCCGAACCAGCAGCAAAGCAAGCTGCCGTCTGGCAGCGCCAATACTGTTGAAGCATGGCAGAAGGCCGTCGGGAAACAGCGCATAATCAATTCCTTTTGCATTATATCAATCACATCCAAAAAAGTCGCATAATTCTATAACATAAATATTGTAACACATATACAAAAAAGCGTAAACTATTTTCTTCACATTTCTGACAAATTTTGTCTGTCGTTACGTTGCCTACTAAGCTATTAGCAGCGCTTTACAGGCCGCAAGCAAAAAACTGCGCAGGCTTTTTGCTTGCGCAGCTGCTTATTTATTCGACATACAGCTTTTCTACATTAGATATACAGCAGCAATATTGTCATGATGTACAAGCCAAATTAGAGCATTCCCTTAAGCTCCCCCGATTAAAATGTAAGCCTCATCTGATGCCAGACAGCATTGCCATGCGTAGATTTCTCGGACACACCCTCATCGGCAAAACCGAATTTAGCATAATAATGAACGAGCCTATCCTTGCAGGTCAGCACCAGGCCCTTTCTCCCCTGCTGTTTGGCATCCTCAATCGCACGGCGAATCAGCTCACCGGCATAGCCATGCTTACGATAAGCAGGAATGGTATTGACACCGAAAATCATCTGCCACGCGCCGTTTTCATCGTGCAGCGTTGCCTTCTCGTACATTTCATCCGTCAAATCAGGCTCATCCGTCACAAAGCCGTCCACGAAGGCAATCAGCTTTTCAGCCTCATACATAAGCCAGAAATGATTGCCGTAATATTTTACCCTGTCAATAAATTCCTTTTCCGTTGCTGCCTCAGCCGGCGGAAAACATTCTGCCTCCACTGCGGCAATCGCGGTAATATCTTCCGCAGTTGCATATTTTATAATCATAAGCTCTTTCTCCTCAATAAATTATTTATTCAAAGCACATGCATCACAATATTTTATTACGCTTTGAATTTATCCTCATAGCACTAGCAAAAATTGCAAATCATAATAAGTATATCACGAATCGTAATCCGGTTAAACAGAAAAAAGCAGAAGATATTTTTAGTAGTTGCCTTTTTTGCAAAAACCTGAAGCGCTTTCATCTATAAAAACGTTTGTTTTATGAACTATTGTTTTTATTCTTTTTCTATGTTATAATAACCTTAGTTGCATGGGTAGCCGCAATTTTGCGGAGATCTTGCCTGGTCGTGCGGACCAGTGGCGCCTGTCGAGCTTTCGGCAGGTGCTTTTTTTACATCTGCTGTCTTATATATTTTTGCCTTATTTTATGCTATAATCAAAGGAGGAAACATATGCAAAACTTGGCAACGAAATTTGAAAACTTGACGATTCAAAGTGACTTCATCTTTAAAAAAGTTATGTCACGCAAGCGCATCTGCATTCATCTTTTAGAGGAATTACTGCAGATTAAAATTGCTGACATCAGCTACTTCGAGGCTGAAAAATCTCTTGAGCCTGACTATGCAAGTCGTGGCATTCGTCTGGATATCATCGTGGCGGACGATAAGAATACACATTATAACTTGGAAATGCAGGTCAATAATATCAAAAATCCCGACACCAAACATTATGTGCTGCCCAAGCGTACACGCTATTATCAGGCGTTGATGGATATTGACTTACTGCAAAAGGGCCAGGAGTATGACCTGCTGCCGCCAACCTATATCATATTTATTTGTGTCTTTGATTTTTTTGCTAAAGGCAATTATGTTTATACCTTTAAAAAGCGTTGTCTGGAGGATTTGAACCTGGAGCTTTCTGATGAAGCAACTACCATGATTTTGAACACTAAGGGTACCAACGGCAATATCTCCAAGGATATCAAAAGTTTTTATGATTATGTTAATAACCATATTATAAATAGCGATTTCACCAGACAGATTGACGATGAAATCAGCTATCTTAAGCTTGATTCGAAAGTGAGGCGAGAATTTATGCTTTTGGAAGCACGTTTGTTAGACGAAAGACGAGAAGGTAAGGCAGAAGGTGAAGCTAAAGAAAAACTTGCTACCGCCAAACGTCTTTTAAGCATGGGCTTATCTGTGCAAGATGTCGCTAAAGGTACTTCGCTTTCTGTTGAGCAGGTTGAAAAAATTAAGGCTGAACAAGAATGATAAGAAAGTGAGGGATTCCTATATGACTTACGAAATGCGTATGAAGGATATTCGTGAAGAATCTCTTGCCGAAGGTGAAGCTAAAGGTAGAGTGGAAGGTATAGCCGAAGAAAAACTTGCTACTGCTAAGCGTCTTTTAAGCATGGGTTTGTCAGTACAAGATGTCGCTAAAGGTACTTCGCTTTCTGTTGAGCAGGTTGAAAAAATTAAAGCAGAGCAAAAATAACCAAACCATAACAGAAAAACCTAATCCCTACTCCCACCGCCGTGCGCTACTGCGCACGGCTTTTTCTCTGCCCGCACAAAAAATCTCCCGCACGCTGCCAAACGCAGCTCGGGAGATTTTCTGCTATATTCGTATATCTTACTCAGCAGGCCTTAACGCCTGCTATCTGAAAGCAGCCTCTTATTTGCCGCTGTCAAACAGCGCTTCTACAAACTTATCCGGCTCAAAGGGGCGGAAGTCCATAATGCCTTCGCCTACGCCGATCCATTTAACCGGCAGGCCCAGCTCTTCCTTAATTGCCACAACAACGCCGCCCTTAGCAGTGCCATCGAGCTTGGTGAGTACAACGCCGGTAACCTTAGCGGTTTCCATGAACACTTTGGCCTGATTGATTGCATTCTGGCCGGTAGTAGCATCCAGAACCAGAAAGGTTTCGTGCGGAGCTTCGGGAATTTCGCGCTTAATAATGCGGTGAATTTTTTCCAGCTCGTTCATCAGGTTAGCCTTGTTGTGCAAACGGCCTGCGGTATCAATGAAAAGAATATCTGCCTTACGCGCAATGGCAGCCTTCATAGCGTCAAAGACAACTGCCGCCGGGTCGGCACCCTCAGCATGGCGGATAACGTCGCAATGCGCACGTTCGCCCCAAATCTGCAGCTGTTCGCCTGCCGCAGCGCGGAAGGTATCGCCTGCTGCCAGAACAACCTTGTATTTGAACAGAGTGAAGTAATTTGCCAGCTTGCCGATAGTAGTAGTCTTGCCTACACCGTTAACGCCAACAACCAGAATAACCGTCGGCTTGGCACCGATACGTGTACGTTGGCCGCTGTCAGCCAGCATTTCTGCCATATATTTTTTCAGGAAGGGAATAACATCCTCGGTACCGCTGATTTCCTTCTTCTTCGCAGCCTTGCGCACTGCGTCGATCAGCTTTTCGGTAGTTTTTACGCCCACGTCCGCAGAAAGCAGAATCATTTCCAGCTCATCGAGAAAGTCATCGTCAATCGTTGCAGACAGGCCTACAAGCTCCTGAATGCGGTCAGTAAAGTTGCGTCTTGTTTTAGAAAGGCCTTCCTTTAAACGCTCAAAAAATCCCATTATTCATTCTCCTTTGCATTTATTTTTACGGATAATAGTTTAGAAACACCGGATTCTTCCATAGTTACGCCATACATGATATCAGCGCATTCCATCGTTCCCTTGCGGTGCGTAATCACGATAAACTGCGTATTATTTGCATAATCACGCAGGAAATCGGCAAAACGCTGAATGTTGGCATCATCCAAAGGCGCGTCAATTTCGTCCAGGATACAGAACGGCGATGGCTGATAGCTCAAAAGAGCAAAGAGCAGCGCGATAACAGTCAGCGCTCTTTCGCCACCGCTCATCAGATACAGGCTCTGCAGCTTTTTGCCGGGTGGCTGCACGTCGATATCAATACCGGAATCCAGCAGATTATCCGGCTCGGTGAGCCGCAGCACCGCCGTACCACCGCCAAATATCTTGACATAACATTGCGCAAAGTATTCGTTGATTTTGGCAAAGGCCTCCTTGAAGCGTTTGGTCATACCGCTGTTGATTTCTGCGATAACAGCCTCCAGATTTTCCTTTGCTATACACAAATCATTATATTGCTTACACAGGAATTCGCTGCGCTCCTTCACTGCGTTATATTCTTCAATCGCCGCCGCGTTAATCGGTCCCAAATCCGCAATCTGCAGTGTCAGACGGCTTTCCTGCTTTTGCAGCGCCGCCAGATCCATTTCCTGCAGCTCGGCAAAATTTTGACTGCGTGCCGCCGCCTCATCCAGCTGATAATCCTGCTGCAGCTGCTCACGGATATGGCCGCAATTGCTTTCGTGCCGCGCCAGGTCCAACTCTGTCTGCTTCAGCTGTGCTTCACTGTCATTCACCTGCTTGCGCAGTCCCGCAATCTCTTTTTCAATATCCTGCTGTTTATCAAGCAGGCTGCCGCGCTCCTGAGCAAAGTCATCCTTGCCGCCCAGAATCTGCTGCAGCTGTGCCAGCAGCTCGTCGCTTTGCTGCTGCAGGCGTTGCTTTTGCACATCGCAGTCGGCAATTTCCTGCTGTCTGCGCTCCTGCTCTTTTTGGTTGGTAGCAATTTCTTCCTGCAGCCGCAGTGTATCCTGGTCCAGGCTGTGCATAGCCTTACTGATATCCTGCGTGCGTGCGGCAGAGGTCTGCAGCGTAATTTTGGCATCCTGCAGCTGGTTATCCAAGGCGGTAACCGCGCTGCCGTATTTAGCAATTTCCTTCTTCAGACTATCCAAAAGCTCCTTGGCTTCAGTGTCCTGTCCCTCGCGCTCCGCAACTGCCGTACGTAGCTCCTTAACCTTATCACGGTTTGCCATATAGGCCGCGGTGATATTGCTGCGATCATCCAAAAGCAGCAGCAGGCGTTCGTTGTCGCGCGTTTTCTGTTGCTGCACCTGCTCCAGATTGAGCTTAAGCCTGTCGGCCTTAAGCTGCTGTTGACGCAGCTGTGCAGCAAGCTGCTGCAGCTGCTCCTTCTGCTTGCCTTCGGTTGCTTCCAGCTCCTCGAGTTTTTCCTGCCAGCTGAGCATTTCGGCATGCAGCTGCTTCACCTGCGCTGCCGACTGCGCAATCTCTACATTACGGCTCAAATAGCCTTCCTTATGCTTTTTGCTGCCGCCGCTCATACTGCCGCCGGCGTTTACCACATCGCCGTCCAGCGTAACTACGCGCAGACGATAGCGGCCGGCCTTTGCCGCAGCCAAGGCAGCATCAATGTTTTCGGCAATCAGCACTCTGCCCAGCAAGAAGCGGACAGCATTTTCCGCCTCTGGCTTGAAGCCGATTAAATCTACCGCATAGCCAAGAATTCCCGGCAGCTTCGCCAGTGCTTCCTCCTCGCGGTTCGGCCCGCGACGCTGCACAGTATCCAGCGGCAGGAAGGTTGCGCGTCCGCTATTGGAACGCTTTAAAAAGGCTATCGCTTCCTTCGCCGCATTGGCCGAGCGCATCACCAGGTTCTGCGCTCCCTCGCCCAACGCTGTTTCGATAGCAGCAACATATTTATCTTCTACCTGCAGCAGCTCCGCTGCCACGCCTACAACCTGCTCACGCCAAGGCTCCTGCGCCTTCAGCACCGCCTTGATGCCATAACTGAAGCCCTCGTAGCTCTGCTGCAGACGCTTTAAGCTCTGCTCGCGTGTTTCGGCCGCAGTCAGCTGACGTTGGCACTGCTGCTGACTGCTGCGTACAGCCTGCAGCTCCTTTTGACCTGCATCATAGGCACTGCGCAGCTCCTCGCCCTTTTTGCGCACCAGCTCCATGCTGTGAGCGCACTGCGACTGCTGCTCCAGCAGGCTGTTGTACTGCTCCTGTGCCTGACGGTCTGCCGCTTCGGCTTCTTCTATACTTTTCTTCAGGGCCTCGCGGCGACGTGCGCGCTGCTCCTGCTCCTGTTCCAGATTATGCAGCTCGTTACGGAGATTAATCAGCTCCTGCATACCGCTGAAAAACTGCGATTGCGCCTGCTCATCATTGCGCTTCGCCTCTTCCAGCTTGGCGCTCTGCTCGTCACGCTGCGCCTGCAGCTGCTTTACAGCACCATCGGCCACAGCATGTCTTTTCTCGACAGCATCAAACTCTGCTGCCAGCTCCTGCATTCTTGCTTCCTGCTCGCGCACCTGCTGCTCTAAACGCTCATTGCGCTGCACCAGGCGTTCGCCGGCCTTTTCGTTCTGGCTGACACGTTCATCCAAAACCTTTTGGTCACCGCGCAGCTTTTCTAAAGCAGTTTCGCGGTTTTTGATATCATCCTGCAATTTATTATAAGCCTCGGCCAGCTTATCCAGCTCATGCTGTACCTTTACGGCCTCGGCCTGCATGCTGCCTACCTTCGCTGCCTGCTCGGAATACGCACCTGCCGCCGCTTCCTTTTGCGTCTGCAGCTCTCTGCCTGTTTCCTCCAAAGCGTCCAAGCGACGCAAAAGTACAGATAAACGGCAACGGCGCAGCTCCTCGCTCAGCTCGTTGAATTGCTGCGTTTTGGCTGCTGCCTGCGCCAACGGCTCTACCTGCGCATCTACCTCACTGCGGATATCGTTGATACGCGTAAGGTTGTTGGCCGTATCGTCCAGCTTGCGCACTGCATCCTTTTTGCGCAGGCGATACTTAGCGATGCCTGCAGCCTCTTCGAACAGACTGCGTCTGTCCTCGGGACGGCTGTTTAAGACCTCATCAATTTTATTCTGGCCGATAATGGACATCGAGCCCTTACCAAGACCGGTATCTGCCATCAGGTCAATTATATCCTTCAGACGGCAGCTTTTTTTATTAATCGCATATTCGCTTTCACCGCTGCGGAAAATGCGGCGCGTCAGGCTTACCTGCTCAAAATCGAGCGGCAGTGTTCTGTCGCTGTTATCAAAATCAACGGTGACCTCTGCTACGCCCAACGCTCTGCGCTTACCGCTGCCAGAGAAGATAACATCTTCCATTTTGCTGCCACGCAGATACTTGGCGCTCTGCTCGCCCAACACCCAACGGATGGCATCCGAAATATTGCTCTTGCCCGAACCGTTCGGTCCGACAACAGCAGTAATTCCCTTGTCAAAGGTCAATTCAGTTTTATCAGCAAAGGATTTAAAGCCATAGGTCGAAAAGGACTTTAAACGCACTAGAAATCACCCATTTTCTCTAAGTCAGTTATTATATCTTTTTATTGTATCATAAAACGGTGTTTTTTTACACCTTGCAGAACTTATCTTATGCTTAAAATTGCAAAATAACCTGCCAATGCTCTGCCAAATCCTCCAAACGCAGGCGCGCATTGGCCGGACTTGTAGAAGGCAGATAGAAAACCTGCACCCGCTCGGGAAGTTTTTTGGCAAAATATTTTTTAAAGGCTGCAGCCGCCTTGCCGCCGTTGCACACTACCGCCTGCAAATGCGGCAGCTCGCTTACAAGCTCTACAACGGCATTCGGCGCTTCGTTTTTGATGCTGCTGTCCAAGCTGCCCTCGCGCTCGCAATAGCCCAGCGTGTCCCACAGTGCAATGTGATGCTTATGCAGCAAGGCCTGCTTAGCACTGTAATCCTGCGGCACATCCTCCTGCAGCAGCAGCGCCAGCAGACGCCAGAAGCGGTTCTGCGGATGTGCGTAATATTCCTGCTGCTCCAGGGATTTTATTCCCGGCATAGAACCGAGAATCAATATTCTGCTGTGCTCATCTACGATTGGTGCGAAGGATTTACATGTGGACATACTCTTATCTCATCTGCCTTATCTTGAATTATCTGCAGCTCAAAGCTAGGGAAGTATTTCTCCCAATAGCGCAGGTTGCAGCTTTTTTGCCCGCGCAGCTTCGATTCCAAGCGTGCAGGACAAAGGATATCAACAGCACCGCAGTCAGTCAGTTTGGCTAATTGCGGGGTAATCTTGTCACGCAGCACCCTGCTTTTTACCAGCTCGCCCATCGCTGGGTGAAACGGTCCCGCAAGAATGTTGCCCGGTGCGCACAGATCCTCGTCAGGCTGCAGGCCGATGCGGATAACATTCACGCCTGCTTCCGTCAGCTTGCGATAAGCCCAAGCCGCCTGCGTCACGGCCTCCTCCAGTGTCAGCGGTACAAAACACCCCGCCGCGTAGTCCGCAGCCAACGGCGTACCCTTGATTACTAACAAAGGATAGATGCGCGCCACATCAGGATGCATCTCGATAGCCTTACGCACTGTTTCCTGCACGCTGGCAAAGCTCTGCTCAGGCATGCCCACCATCAGCTGCAGGCCAACTTGAAAGCCGAAGCGTTTTAAAAGCGCCACCGCCGGCGCCACCTGCGCCGCCGTGTGTCCGCGCTCCGCTGCCGCCAGCACTCTGTCATCAAGCGACTGCACGCCCAGCTCCACCAGTCGCACCCCATGCTGCTGCAAAAGCTGCAAACGCTCTTCATCTATATAGTCCGGACGCGTGGAAAGGCGCACGCTACCGATAAAGCCTTCGGCAAGCAATGCGTCCGTCAGCGCCAGCAGCTCCTCCTGCAGTTCCAGTGGCAGGCCGGTAAAACTGCCGCCGTAAAACGCCGTCTCGTTGGCAACGCTCGGCCGCAGCCAGCTGCGCCAACGCGCAAGCTGTTCCTTGGCACCTGCCACAGCAGCCAGCTTCTGTCCGCTAATTGTCTTTTGGTTACAAAAAACGCATTGATGCGGACAGCCTGCATGCGGTATGAAAATCGGCAGAATAGACATAGATATCCCTTCTTTTTGAACAAATACGCAGATTTAACCTAAAATTTTTAAGAAAAATCCTCTTAACGATAACTATTCCTATTGACTTTATCCCCTATAGGGGGTTATTATAATGCTGTAAGAATTTTAATAGGAATGTGGTGCAGTAATGAAATTATCTCACACGGAGTTTATAAAAACAAGTCTTCCCTTTACCTTTTCTACAATGGCCGCCTCGCTTATGGGTGCCGTCGACACTGCCGTAGTCGGGCATTTGGGAAATTATACATACATTAACGCCGTTTCTTTAGGCGCAGTAATTTTCAGCACAGTCTATTGGCTTTTCGGCTTTCTGAAAATATCTACCAGCGGCTTTGCAGCGCAAGCCTTAGGTCAGCACGATTCCAAACTGCTCGCCGGTGCTTTTATCCGCGGAGTGCTCGCAGCCTTCGGCATCGGCCTGCTGCTCGTAATTTTGCAGGAGCCTATCTGGCGGACAGCTCTGCTGCTCTTCAACCCCGATGCAGCAACCAGGCCTATGTTGGAGCAATATTATCGCATGCTCATCTGGATTATGCCGCTGACGCTCGTCTTCCAGACAGCACAGGGATGGTTCGCCGGTACACTGCATGTACGTATCGCGGTACTCACCGCACTTGCCAGCAACATCATCAACCTGCTGCTGGACGTACTTTTTGTCATTGTATTGCACTATGAGGTAACCGGCGTTGCTGCTGCTACCTGCATCGCCAATATTACCGGCTTTTTGGCTATTCTGTACTTTTATGCCAAGCACAAGCCCCTGCCGCTGACAGCAGTTCCACTGCGAAAAATCTTTTCCGGCCCCACTTGCCGCCAGATGCTGCAATGCGGTTCGCATCTCACCGTGCGTATGTTCTGCATGATTATCATGGTCAATAGCTTTATGCATCAAAGCTCAGCCTTCGGCGGTGAGCTTTTGGCCGCTAATTCTATTCTTTTCCAGATACAGTTCATTATGGGCGATATTCTGACCGGCCTTTCGCAGGCAGGTGCCATCTATTCCGGCATTGCCTTCGGCGAGCACGACCGCTCCATGCTCAATGATACGCTGCGCATCAGCTTCATCTGGGCCATCGGCTTCGGCCTGCTGCAGACTGTCGGCTATTATTGCTGCCGTCACGCCATTCTTGGCTGCTTCACCAATCTGCACAGCGTTATTGCCACGGCGCAGCAGTACGATTTGTTTATAGCCTTCTTCCCGCTTATCAGTGCACTCGGTATCGTCTACTACGGCGTATTCAATGGTGCGCTCTACACCAAGCCTATCTGCATCTCCATGCTGCTTACAGCAGGCTGTTACCTTACCGCCTACTTTACACTCATTCCGCTTTATGGCAACATCGGCCTGTGGCTGGCCTTCCTCATCTTCTATATCGCCCGCAGCAGCTTTTTACTGTTTTTTGTTCCCAAGCTGCAGCAAAGAGTAGCTTTGGCGTAATCTCAAACAAGACTGCACGTTCTTAACGTGCAGTCTTTTTAACTTCAGCGCAGATATTGGTCAATGGCCGCTTCAAAATCCTCCAGGCTTTTACTGCCCTCACCTTTTTCGATAGCATGCAAAATGCAATGCTCCAGGTGGTCCTTTAAAATAACCTTGGCTGTATTATCCAGCGCCTTGCGCACCGCAGCTATCTGAATCAGCACCTCCGAGCAATCCCTGTCGTTATCTACCATAGTCTTGATAGAACGCACATGGCCTTCAATGCGTGCCAGGCGGTTGACAACCTTCTTCTTATTAGGATGGTTGTGAGCGTGTGCATGAGCTTCCTGCAAAGTCTGCTGTTTTTTATCATCCTGCTGATTTAGCTCCGCCTGCCTGCGCACATATTCCAATAAAGATTTTTCCTCTGCCATTACTGTCACCAACCTTATCTCTACATTATTAAAAGGGAGCGCACTAAACACGCTCCCTCATTTTATTCCGCTGCCTGCGGCGTCAAAATGCTTTCGATTACCAAAGCAACGCCGTCATCATTATTGGATGCCGTAATGATTTTTGCATTCTGTTTCACACTGTCCTTAGCATTGGCAACCGCTACGCCGATACCGGCATTGGCAATCATCTTCACATCGTTATTGGAATCACCGATGCACATAATTTCCTGCGGCTGTACGCCGTAGCTTGCAGCCACGCTCTTTACCGCCTCCCATTTGTTGACACCGGGCTCCATCAGCTCCAGGAAATTGTCTTTGGAGCTGGTAACATCCAGCTTACCGGCAAAGTCCTCTTTGAACTGCTGCCATACCTCGGCAAATTCCTCGCTCTTGGTCATAACAAGAATCTTATATGGTGCTTCATCCGTATGATACAGCGCCTCACCGATAGCAGTCGTCTGAATGCCGCTGATTTTGGTATACATGCGGGAACAGTCATTCTCCTGCTTAATCAAAATGCTGTCACCCACATAAAGCTGCAGGTAATAGCCCTTCTCGCGGCAGTATGCCAACACCTCGTTGGCTGTAGACAGCTTCATCTTGTGCTCGTAATAAACCTTGCCGCTCAGGCTGCCCTTCACCAATGCGCCGTTATAGGTAACCAATGGCACATCAAGGCCCAGCTTTTCCGCATAAGGACGCACGGAAACGTACATTCTGCCAGTAGCAATCAAAAAAATCTTGCCTGCGTCCAGCGCCTTTCTGATAGCTGCCTCGTTATGCGGAGAAATTTGGCAGTCCTTATTCAAAAGTGTATCGTCCATATCGCTGGCAATCAGCTTAATTTCCATGCTCCATCTGCTCCTTCAACATCAATTTATCCAAAAATATAGCTGCTGCCGGATAAAGCAGCAAAAGAAAAATACCGTGCATGATGCCAAAATTAAGGTCGTAGCCCGGCAGCATACGGCAAACAGTTACGGCACCCTCCAGGGAGAAGGCAGCCATCACCAGCATAGCCTTCAGGGAGTCATTTCTGCGTTTGGCCAGCTCCTGCAGCCTCGTCAGCAAAAACTGCTTGTCGACAATAACATGCATCAGCTTCAGGCCCAAGCACATAAAAGCACCCTCGATAAAGGAGCCTGCCACCAGACCGCCCAGTGTTACCACCTGCAGCATACCGGTTACATATTCACATAGGAAAAAAATGACGCTAAGCGTCAGCCACATTGTAGCTAAATTATACATTGTTTTCTTCAAATTAATCACCAAGATACATTATAACACAGACAGCCGTCAAATTACACCAGGCGTCTGATATTTTATGATGCTTTTAAGCATATTTTGCAAGTATTTCTGCATATTTTGTGGTAAAATAAATTTATTAACGTAAGCAGACAGCATTGTCTGTACGAAAGGAGCAGTTTATATGAAGCGCAGTGATAAATTCCGCCAGGCCAACCGTGAGGCGCTGGCAACTGTTCTTGCCACCATCGCCGTCATCATCTTCTGGTGCTTGGCAGGCTTTGGACTCGCAGACAGCAATATTACATTCTGGCATACACCTCTTTGGGTTTGGGGCGGTTGCGTGGGCACCTGGCTCTTTGCCATCGCCGTTACCGTTTTTCTGACAAAGAAGGTATTTGTCAACTTTGATTTGGACGACAGCACGGAGGATAAGCAGCATGAGTAGTATTTTAAATATTTTACCAGCACTGGCCTTCCTGCTGATTCTGTTGAGCATCAGCGCCTACATCCAGCGCACGTCAAAAGAAAACAGACAAAAGGATTTTGCCAAGGATTACTTCATCGGCGGCCGTACTCTCGGCGGCTTTGTACTGGCTATGACCACTGCTGCCACCTACAGCAGCGTAAGCACTTTCGTCGGTGGTCCGGGCGTAGCCTGGGTTATTGGCTACGGCTGGCTGTACATGGCCATCGTGCAGGTAGTCGTTATCTTTCTCGTCTTGGGCGTGTTTGGCAAAAAGATTGCCCTGATTGCGCGTGAGATTGACGCCGTAACTGTCATTGACGTGCTGCGTGCCCGCTATCATTCCGATTTTCTGGCGAATATGGCGGCCGTTGTCATTGTCGCCTTCTTCTGCGCCACCATGGTGGCACAGTTCGTCGGCGCCGCCAAGCTCTTCGAAGCAGTAACCGGCTTCTCCTATCTCACCGGCCTCACCATGTTCGGCCTGATTGTTGTCATTTACACCACCATCGGCGGCTTTAAGGGTGTTGCCGTTACCGACGCCTGCTGTGCTATCGCCATGATTGTCGGCCTGTGCATCCTCATGGGCGGCATGATGCACGCAGGCGGCGGCTTCAACAAAATCATGAGCTACATCAGCACCCAGCATCCCGATATGCTTGAGCCGCTTTCCCGCGGCAAAATGCCGATTTCGCTGTACATCAGCCAATGGCTGCTCGTCGGCATCTGTACACTGTCGCTGCCGCAGTCCGTTGTCCGCGGCATCAGCTACAAGGATACCAAGGCGCTGCATAACGCTATGATTATCGGTACCGTCGTAATCGGTGCCATGACGCTGGTAGCAACCTGGATAGGCGTTATCAGCAAAGGCATCCTCACAGGACCTATTGCAGCCTACGGCAACAGCGTTGATAACATCATGCCTACCGCCATCGTGCACAGCCTTACACCCTTCTGGGCAGGTGTCATTATCATCGGACCGATTGCAGCAACCATTTCCACCGTATCCTCGCTGCTGCTTTCCTCGTCCTCATCTATCGTCAAGGACGTTTACATGAACATCAAGGGCAAGCGCGAAGAACAGCTCAGCAATAACCAGATTCGCCTCTACAGCCTGGGCGCAACAATTATCCTCGGCCTTTTTGTTTATGCCATCGCCATAAAACCGCCTAGCGTTATCTGGCAGATTAACATGTTTGCCTTCGGCGGTCTGGAAACAGCCTTCTTCTGGGTGCTGATTTTCGGGCTTTTCTGGCCCAAGGCCAACAAATACGGCGCTATTGCAGCCATGGGCGGCGGCGTTATCATCTACTGCCTGGCTATGGTCTTCAAAATCAAGGTGCTCGACCTGCACCAGATTGTGCTCGGCATCGGCCTTTCCCTGCTGTGCTTCTTCATCGGCAACAGCTTCGGCAAAACAGTCGATGAAAAAACACTGCGCATCTTCTTCCCCGAAAAATTCGAGGACGAAAAATAAATAAAACCGCATATTATTCCAATATCAAAAAATCAAAATCTCTGCTTACGGTGTTTGCAAGCACCTTGGCAGAGATTTTTTATGCTCTGTTTTCTTTATAAAATTAAGTATCGGACACTGTTTACCTATGGTTTTCCTGCATTTAACAGACGCTGCTGATTAATTTCCTCATAGATAAAATTTTCTCAATGCTGACACTCCTGTCATTTATATCCGCCTTATTCTTATTTACAAAAAGGACAAATAGTTTTCATTGAGTAATCATGATTATTCATTGACATGGAATATTATTTTCTGCTATCTTAAAAGTGTAAGCAGTTCTCAGCCACTCACCCCACGATGCAGGAAGGAGCGTGCCGTCATGCTAAAAAAATCTGTCATTATTCTCGCAGGAATGTTGCTTTTAATTACCAGCTGCTTTGCCAACACACGTATGCAACAATCTGCTAAACAACAACCAATCCCCAAGGTCAAGGAGGTCACAATTATGGATTTTTCCCAAGAAAAAGAAAAAGAAAACGTCATCTATCTTGCAGGAGGCTGCTTCTGGGGGATGGAAAAACTGATGCAATCCATACCGGGCGTAATCGATGCCCAAAGCGGTTATGCCAACGGCACAGGCAAAGCAGATGCCAAGTATCAGACAATTTTAGGTGGGAAAACCGGTTTTCGCGAAACCGTGCGTGTTGAATACGATCCGGCACAGGTAAGTCTTGACCATCTGCTCTTGGCATATTTTTACGTCATCGACCCAACAGTTCTCAACAAACAGGGTAATGATACCGGAACACAGTATCAGACTGGCATCTACTATACCAATACACAAGCGCAGGCTGTCGTAGAACGTATCGTGGAACTGGAACGCGGTCGTCATAAGGTATTTGCAGTCGAAGTCGGACCACTGAAAAACTATTATCCGGCAGAAGAATATCATCAGAACTATCTTGATAAAAATCCGGGCGGATACTGCCATATATCGCCTGACAAAATCAAGCTGCTCAGCACCTTGAAAATTGATGCCGGTGCCTACAAAAAACCTGCTGCCGAAACTATACGCGATAAGCTTACCGCAGAACAATTTCAGGTAACACAGCAAAATGGTACCGAACTACCGTTCCGCAACGAATTTTGGGATAAATTTGCCAAAGGCATTTATGTTGATATCGTAACCGGCGAACCACTCTTTTCTTCAACCGACAAATATCAGAGCAGCTGCGGCTGGCCCGCCTTTACCAAGCCTATTGAAGCACCTTTGCTAGTAGAACGCAAAGATACAAGCCATGGTATGGTACGCACCGAGGTGCGCAGCCGCAGCGGCGATTCGCATTTAGGCCATGTTTTCACCGGTGACCACGAATCACCCAACGGTGTACGTTACTGCATTAACAGTGCTTCCCTGCGCTTTATCCCCTACGAACAGATGGAAGCCGAAGGCTATGGCTATCTGCTGTACCTTTTCAAATAATACCATATAACTCAAAACACCCTGTGCATTGCCAACGGCAATCCGCAGGGTGCTTTTTATTTGCTTATCCAAAGCTTATTCAAATTCCTTATAGATACCTTCCTCACGGCGTCTGGTTGCCGTTTTGGAAATATATGTACCATGAACAATATTGGTAAGCTTCTTTTTCGCTAAAATCTTTTGGATGTAATCAAGATGTGGGCATGGCGGCTTATGCGAATTATCCGATACCATGCAGGTAGAAAGATGCACGCAAAGCTCCTGTCCATCCTCCTTAAAGCGGCGCAGGCGCTTCGCCAGGTTTTCCAGCTTAACCGTCAGCGCACCGCCGGAGCAGCCACCGCAGGTAAAGCTCAAGTAATGCGTATCCTCGGGATAACCGGCAAACTTGCCTTCACGGCTGTAAAAGGCGTGCGTACAGTTGTAGCCGCAACAACGCTGCTGCACTGTGTCGCACTGGATAATTACTACCAACTTGCTCATTTTATCATGCCTGCTGCTTTTAAAGCTGCATCAAGCTTAGCATCAGCGGCAGCGCTGATAGGAGTCAGCGGCAGACGCGGAGCACCTGCTTCAATACCGGTAACCTTGGTAACTGCAGCCTTGATAGGAATCGGGTTGCTTTCTATGAACATAGCCTTAGCCAGCGGCACCATAACCTTGTTGAGGTCAGCGGCATCCTTAACGCGGCCTTCGCTGTAAGCCTGCATCAGCTGCTGCAGCAGTTTGCCGTTAACATTGGCCAGAACGGAAATCAAGCCGCAGGCACCAACAGACAGGAACGGCAGAATCAGGCCGTCGTCACCGCTGTAGATGGAGAAATCTTCAGGAAGCACGCGATACAGCTCAGCAGTTTGTGCAACATTGCCTGCTGCCTCTTTAATAGCCACAATGTTGCTGAAATCTGCTGCCAGACGTGCAACAGTTTCCGGAGCAATGTTGCCGCCGGTACGTCCGGGAACATTATAAACGATAATCGGCAGCTTGGTAGCCTTTGCTACGGCTGCAAAATGCTGGTAATAGCCTTCCTGAGTCGGTTTGTTGTAGTACGGGCCAACTACGAGGACGCCATCTACACCGCAGGCTTCCATTTTCTTAACCAAATCAATAGTGCTGGCAGTACAGTTGGTGCCTGCACCGGCAACAATCTTGGCACGGCCGTTGACGCGTGCAACGATGGTCTGCATGAATTTAATTTTTTCATCCATGTCCATGGTTGCAGCTTCACCGGTAGAGCCTTCTACTACCAGTCCGTCACTGCCGTTAGCCAGCAGCCAGTCGGCAAAATCTGCACCGGCCTCATAATTGATGCTGCCATCAGCGTTGAACGGCGTAACCATAGCCGTTAATAATCTGCCAAAATACGGTTTTTTCATTGTAATTCCACCTCTTAAAACTAATAGAAACTAAAATTCTCTATGATATATTGTTTATTATCTAAATGATTTTATATTTTTTACGGCGTACTTCACGTACGTCGAGAAAACACAGCAACGCAGACGGTGCTTTATACACGGCCTAAAGCTTGAAGGCCTCATGCAATGCTTTGACTGCCTCCACCAAATGTTCCTCTTTAACAATCGCGGAAATTGTGGTATCGCTGTCCACAGTCTGCAGAATAGCGATATTGTGGCTGGCAAGCGCAGTTACAAAGGTAGCCATAATGCCGGGCACGCCACGCATAGCACTGCCGACAACGGAAACCTTACCGCAGCCCTCGTTCAGCGTATATTTAAAGCCGGTTGCATCAAGCACCTTGCAGGTGTGCTCTACGTCCGGAGAAAATACTGCAAACATTGCTTCCTTCTCGGACAGGTTCAAGCAGCCTACGCTGATGCCTGCATCCGCCAAATCCTCGAACAGATTACGGCCTGCAGTAATATCCTGCGGGTTCAGGTCAATGCGGAATTGTGCCAGATCATTAAGATGAGCTACGCCGCTGGCGCAGGATTCGTTAATCGCAATTTCGCCGCCGTTACCCTGACCGATGCGTTCGCTGGTAATCAGAGTGCCGGGAGCATCGCTGAAGGTAGATTTAACATACATGGGAATGTTGCTGCCCATAGCAATTTCCACGGCACGCGGATGAATAACCTTAGCGCCGTTCTGTGCCATCTGGCAAACCTCAGCATAGGAAATCTGCTGCAGAATATTAGCCTTCTCGACAATGCGCGGGTCGGCAGTCATGATGCCCTCAACGTCTGTATAAATTTCAACAAAATCAGCCTTGAGCGCAGCGCCCAGTGCAGCAGCAGAGGTATCGCTGCCACCGCGGCCCAATGTCGTAAATTTATAGTTGTTTTCCGTCATACCTTGGAAGCCGCAGACAACAGGAATGATGCCTGCCTCCAGCAGACGGATAAGACCGGAGGTATTGATGTTTTTGATGCGTGCGGCACCAAACTGGGAATCAGTGATGATGCCTGCCTGACCGCCGGTGAGCGCCATAGCGTTGATGCCGAATTTTTGCAGCGTTGCTGCCATTACGCAGGCGGAAATGATTTCGCCGCAGCACATCATCATATCCATCTCGCGCACATTAACGGAAAGGTTAACGTCCTTCAGAGTACCGATAAGCGTATCAGTCGCGTATGGCGCACCCTTGCGTCCCATAGCCGAAACAACTACTACCGGGGAGTAACCGTTACGGATAGCCTGCTGTACCTTGTTTTTAACTGCAACGCGGGCTTCCTCACTCGCGACGGAGGTGCCGCCGAATTTCTGTACAATGATTTTCATGTAAATTGCTCCTCATCTGTTTATATTAAAATGCAAAATGTACCGGATGCCGGAAAGGCTGTGGCGTACAGGCTGTACGCCGGTAGTCTTTACACCGCAGAGGTGCATTATTATTTTTCTAACCAGCCGTTTTTAATCATAACCTCAGCAATCTGCAGAGTGTTCAGCGCAGCACCCTTGCGGATCTGGTCGCCTACTACCCACAGGTTGAAGGTGTTAGGATTAGACTCATCGCGGCGCAGACGGCCAACGAAGCAGTCATATTTTTCCGAGGTATATAAAGGCATCGGATAAACCTGATTGGAAGGATCATCCATCATCTGAATGCCGGGGAAAGCGTTGATGGCAGCTGCCATATCCTTCAGCTCCAAATCATGCTCAAATTCGATGTTTACGGATTCGCTGTGGCTGCGGTATACAGGCACGCGCACGGTAGTAGCGGTGATGCGCATTTCGTCATCATGCATAATCTTTCTGGTTTCGTTGATCATCTTCATCTCTTCTTTGGTGTAGAGATTGTCAAGGAAAACATCAATCTGCGGAATCAGGTTAAACGCAATCGGATAATGCTTCGGCAGACTCGCGGACGGAAGAATGTGTGCCTCCATCTCACGGCCCTCGCTGTAAGCCTTAGTCTGCTCGGTGAGCTCGTCAATGCCCTCCTTGCCCGCGCCGGAAACAGCCTGATAGGTAGAAACGACGATACGTTTAATGCGTGCCAGATCATACAGCGGTTTCAATGCCATAACCATAATAATGGTAGAGCAGTTGGGGTTGGCGATAATGCCCTTGTGCTTCAGGATGTCCTCGGGGTTAACCTCCGGCACAACCAGCGGCACTTCGGGGTCCATACGGAAGGTGCTGGAGTTATCAATAACAACGGCACCGGCTTTCACAGCGTAAGGAGCGAACTCCTTGGAAACGCCGCCGCCTGCGAACAGAGCGATATCAATGCCCTCGAAGGAGTCCTTGGTGGCCTCCTGCACAGTATATGTTTTGCCCATAAATTCAATCTGCTTGCCTGCGCTGCGCTTGGAAGCCAGCAGACGCAGTTCTGCAAACGGGAAGTTTCTTTCTTCAATCAGCTTCAAGAATTCAGTACCAACAGCACCGGTAGCGCCCAAAATAGCAACGTTATACTTTTTCATAAAATTATCCCCCTCACTATTTAGAGTAATTTATCTAAGCCGTATACCAGGCCTACTTGGTCAACAATTTTGCGGCAGCCAAGCGCAACGCCTGGCATGTAGCATTCGCGGTTAATCGGGTCGGTACTGATTTTCAAAGTTTCGCCCTGACCGCCGAAGATAACCTCCTGGGAAGCAACGTAACCCGGCAAGCGGACACTGTGAATCTTCATGCCCTCGTAATCCGCGCCGCGCGCACCTGCCATGGTTTCCTTTTCATCAGGATTGCCCTGATGCATAGCCTTGCGCACCTCAGCAATTTTTTGTGCGGTGATAATAGCAGTACCGCTCGGAGCGTCCAGCTTATTATCGTGATGCTTCTCGATAATTTCCACATGCGGGAAGTATTTGGCAGCCTCACACGCCAGCTTCATCATCACAACTGCGCCAAGCGCAAAGTTCGGAGCAATCAGCAGGCTGGTGTTGTGCTTGCGTGCCAGCTCATCAACCTCTTTTAAGTCCGCATCGCTGAAGCCTGTTGTGCCTACTACTGCATGCACGCCAAGCGGCAGCATTTTGCGCAGGTTGCCCATAACAACATCAGGACGGGTGAAGTCAACAACAACGTCCGGTTTGGCAGCTTCAATAGCAGCAACCAGGTCTGTCGTCACCTTAACGCCGTCACCCAGATGTACAGTGCCTTCCTTAATATCAACAGCACCTACAAGCTCCAAATCAGCTTCGCTATATACCTTTTTACATACCTCGCTGCCCATGCGGCCCAGCGCACCATTTACCAAAACACGAATCATGTCGTTCACTGCTACTAAAAACATAGACATAAGTGTGTATGTCTTAGAAAATTCCTTGTTCATCGTACTCGCTCTCGCTGCCTTGAAAGACAAGCTACTAGCGTTTGTATAGCACTCCGAAGGCGTTAGCAAATATGCTCCTTGCTAAAAACAAAGAGATAAGCCTGTTCCCGACTAGCCATCGGTACATATATCAGAACTTTTATTGTTAAGCTACCCGATATTTTTTTGCATCTCGCAAATTTAGTGAAGCATTGAAATCCCTGTCTTCCGTATACCCACATTCAGGACAAATATACACTCGGTCTGTGAGTTTCAGACCTTTATGGATATGTCCGCAAACATGGCAGGTTTTAGAACTTGGATAAAATCTGTCAACCATGTGCACTTCTATGCCTATGATTTCTGCTTTATGTTTCAGCTTGGTCAGCAAGCAATTAAACCGCTGCGCTGCCACAGCTTTTGCCAGATGCCTGTTCTTCATCATGCCTTTGACATTCAAATCTTCCACAGTAATAAAGCGTGGTTTTTGCTTTACTATTTCATGGATGACTTTGTTTTCATAATCCTCACGGATCTGCTTAATGCGCTGATGAAGTTTTTGTACCTTCAACTTTTGCTTTTCTATGTTTGCAGAGGCAGTAGCAATCTTACCACCTTTCTTCTTCTTAGACTCATATTTACGGCTAAGGCACCTCTGCTCTCTCCGAAGCCGTTTCTCCAGTCGTTTGACCTTTGAACTTTTATTAATATTTTTAAACTTTCTGCCGTCGCTTACGACAGCTAAATCCTTGATACCTAAATCTATACCGATGCCATCTGTTGCTGTACGGTACGATGTTTCTAAATCTTTGTTGTGTTTAGATTTTTCGTCAATATCTACCACTATGGACACATAAAATCTGCCAGCTACGTAAGATACCGTCCCGCTGATAACAACTGCACCTACGGGCAAGTAGCCAAATTCTTTGAGCCTGACTTGTTTTAACGTAGGCACCATCAGTTTATGCCGCCATATCGTCCAGTCGCCCTTGTTATTTTTCGGGAAATACAATTTAACAGCCTGATAGGATTTCTTTTTGAATCGAGGAAAGCTTGCCAGGTCATCAAAAAATTTCTTGAAAGCAATTTCAGCATTTACCAAGGCTTTTTTTCGAGCCTTGGAACCACACTCATTAATCCATGGCAGATTTAACTTCAGCTTATGATTTACATATTTATCAAAATCATTGGCAGATACAAAATGCTTCTGATGGTTGTCTAACAAGCCACGCTGATGCATCCTGTACAGTTTTTTATTATAGCCAATGTACTGATTATACAAAAATCTGGCAATACCGATTGAGCGGATAATTTTTTCTTTCTGCTATCTAGTCGGGGCTATTTCTGTCTTGAACGCTTTTAGCAATGCTTTCATCACCTTCTATCTGGTTTTTGTATTTTCGCAATCCATACAATATTTCTGCCTATTCCCTTGAACTGCAAATACTAGTCATAAGTATAGTATCTTCAGTTAGTCGGGGTTAGGTTTGCTACAAGAGTTTTTTCTCTATCCCAACGTTGTAGTGTCTTTACTGAAACGTTGAGCAATTTGGCAAACTCTTTTGGCTTGTAATTAGTGATATTTGATGCATTCATGGCAATGTTTCTCCGTGAGTACATTATATCACTAAAGTATGTTTATCTATGTATTAAGTAACTTAACATTCACTCCTTAATCATAAAAATAACCGTTGAGATATTTCCTTTGGATTCTATCTCAACGGTTAGCATGCTAAATAAATATTCACACCCATAGCCGAGATAGCCCTCCGCTGCATATGCAGCGACAGTCCGGCAGCTTTCACTGACGGCCCAGCACAACGACACGGCTGCCATTGCACTTCGGCGTTAGCCCTTTTGTGATGCTTCTCAGCTCCCGCTCCACAACCTACTCATGCTTTCCGCGCCTCTATCTTAATGGTTTGCTATTAGAAAAATTATATTACTGTTACTGCTATTTGTCAACGAGGAAAATTATTAGCATCTTCTTATAGCAGCAAGTGTAAAGATTTTACAAAAAGAGTGTACGCATAGGCACAAGCAAACTATCAGCGTGAATTATTCCATATTCGGTTGTGGTTTTATCTATCAAGTACAATATCCATCAGACTCTTGTAATCCTTTACCTGACCGTAATGCACTTCGCCATTGGAAAGTTTTTCAAAAAGCTTTTCGGCACATTTAATTTTTGCTTGCTCCATAGATTTCAGTTCTGTACTTTCATTAGTTCCTTTGGTTTCAGCAATGAAATATACGTACTTAATCTTTCCCTCTTTGAAAGCAATTGCCCAGTCAGGCGAATATTTACCTACAGGTGTTGGGATATAAAAACCGCGTGGAAGCTTTGCGTATACTGCAACTTCATCCGCTTTATCCAGATTTTCAACGAATTTACGCTCCACACTCTGCTCTGCAGTACCGTCAGTAACAACATAATCAGTTACGGCATGCAACGCAGGAAATACCTTAGACAAAGCTACACGATGACATTCTGCCGTAAAGATTTCTTTGTCAAAAACTTCATTTGTTGTATTGTAGGTAACACCTTCTACAATCAGGCCTGCTTTCTGTTCGTTAATCAGACGTGCAACCTTGCTGATAAACTCTTCCGGATTATCACGGAATTTCCTGTACTTCATCATATTGATTCTGCTCAAAATAGCAGCAACAGTGCGACGTGTTAACGAAGTCCGTTGCGTCAGCTCGTGCAGCAAATCATACTTCAAGCTGCTGTCATGAGCATTTTCCAATACGTTTGTAGTATGCGAAGGTGATACAAAGCTGGTTTTCTGCTCTAATTCATGCGCCTGCATATTATTCTTCTGATATCCGACGCTCAAGGTATAAAGCGTCTGAGTAACCTGCAGCTTGGCATCAATCGCTGCCACAGCCTTATCAATCAGCACATTACTGTCAATCTTTACGGTATAAGCACACTTACGGTTGATACGCTTCCACAGCTCCTGGAATTCCTGCTTTTCAAAATTCTTATTGTTGAGCTTGTTTTCAACGGTTGTCTGATTACCGTTAGTAATCATATCCTTAAGCGAATCTTTATCATACAGGCTCTTAATCAGCACATGTACAGCAGGCTCAATATCCTTAAGCTTATCCTGCACAGGCTCCAAAGTACCGTTGGCGGCATCCTGCTTATATTTTTCGGTGATTCTGTCATCATCGTCAAGATAATCATGTCTATCAAGATATTTCACTATCTGACGTGCCTGCTCGCCTTCAATTTTATAAGTTTCATCGCCAACCTTTACTACTCTGCCGAAGAAGTACTCTACAGATACCTTTTCAGGACGTTCATACAAAGCTTTTTTGATTTCATCCTGCAGGCTGTCGACAAAATCGGCATAGCTTTCACTGGCAATAACCGTCAGTTTATTGACCACATGTACATTTGCTCCGCAAACGCTTTCATCCATGCGCTCACCCTGCTGATTGACGCAGATACGCATGCCACGGCCGACTTCTTGTCGCTTGTTAACATTGCTGTTGGACTGCTTCAAGGTACAGATTTGGAAAACATTGGGGTTATCCCAGCCTTCACGCAACGCGGAGTGAGAGAATATAAAACGCACAGGATTATTAAAGCTTAACAGTGCTTCCTTGTTGCGCATAATCAAATCATAAGCTGATTCATCGTTAGAAGTATCCTTGCCACGTTCACATTTACTGTCAACGCTATGGCCTTTTTTATCAATACTGAAGTAGCCTGTATGCACTGCACTTACATCCGCAGCCATATTTCTCAGATATTCGCCATACGGCGTTTGATAAAGCTCCTGCATCCTATCTCTGAAAATTTTCTGATATTCTTCTTCAAATATTTTGCCGTATTCGCCCAGCTTTTGTGTGCCATCTTCGTCATATAATCTGTATTTGGCAACCTCATCAATAAAAAACAGCGATAAGGTTTTGATGCCCTGCGCAAAAAGCTGTTCTTCCTTTTCAAAGTGAGATTTTATAGTTTCACGAATCTGTACACGACGCAAATCAGACATTTCCTGACTGTTGTTAGCAACTTCACCGCCATGTAATTCTTCTCCGTTGGTAAATCTTACGCAGCCTGTATCGTTGGCATCAATGTCACTGATTTTGTAGCCTTCGTACTGCAGCATGCCGTTAGAAAGCTCATACAGATTATCTCCGTAAGCACAATTGCGTAAAACACGCTTTACAGTACCGCTTTTCAGCTGCTGTTCAAATTCCAGCTTTACCATGGGAGGTTTATTTTTGGAAGTAACAAAGCTGTCGCAGTAAAGGTAACCGTCAATGCCTTTAAGATTTACAACCTCAATGCCCTTAACCTCTATCTTTTTGACCAGCTTATGATTATAGGCATCTATTGCATCTAAACGGTATACTTCATTATGCTCCTGCTTATGCGTAGCAGAATAATTGACGCTGAAAAGCGGATTAAAACGCTTCATTGCTTTTTGCGTTGCAGGACCATTCAGCTTCTGCGGTTCATCAAGAATCAAAATTGGATTGGTTTTGGCTATAACATCAATAGGCTTGCGTGAACCGAATTCATCACGTTCACTGTAAATAATCAACGCACCCTTATCACCGCCACGTCCTTCCTTATTCTTCTCCTCATTCAAGGACTTGGCAAAGGCTTGATTATTAATGATCATTACATTGATTTCGTTGCTTTTGGCAAAATCATCAATCTTCGTCAAATTTTTGCTGTCATAAATGAAATAACGCGCTTTCTTGCCATACTGGCTCATGAAGTGCTCTTCCATAGTTTCCAGGCTTTTCTTGACGCCTTCACGGATTGCGACGGAAGGCACGATAATAATAAACTTATTCCAGCCATATTGCTTATTCAGCTCAAACATGGTCTTGATATAGACATAGGTTTTGCCTGTACCTGTTTCCATTTCGATATCAAGACTACACTTTCCCTGACCTTCTATAAGCTCCTTCGACGGAGTTATATTGTTATTGCCTTGAATAAGCTTAATATTCTCCAGAAGCTGCACCTTATCCAATTTTATTGGCGCATTAGCATAACCGAGTATTATATCCTGCTTGGCTTCCTGTTCATCAAGCTCCTGCTGAAACAAGTTATAACCATTGCTATTCTTTGCATTTTTTGTTTTCACCGGCACAAGTCTGCCCGGATCAAAAAAGTAGCTGGTATCCTGCGCAGGACGCACCTGTCCCTTGAACACGTCAACCACTGCATTGACAGCATCCGTCTGGTACTGCTGAATTTTAAAACTGAACTTCATTACAGCACCCTCCTCACTGTTTGCGGACTATAGGTGTTAAAAATCTGCTCGAAGTTAATCGCTACGCTGTCATCAGCCTGCGAACTGTCACGCATAACAAAATAGCTTGGCATTTCTTTGGCGATGGCGGTAATTACTTCATCTGTCACGTCCGTATCAAAGCACGCCATTAAATGCCCCTGTGCCACGTTGTAGACAGTTTTGCCGGCAATGCTTATCTTTTCGATTTTGCTGGAAAGCGGCGTGTCTAACTTCAGCATAGCATCAAACAGCAAATCCTCATCATTGCGGTCTTTTTTGATATTGTCAACAAACAGGCTCTGCTGTTTATCCATGTATTCCTTCGGCGTGAAGTACACATCTTCCATGTTACTGCTGTCGCATTTCAAAACACGGAAGCCGATGTCTAAATCCTGGGTTGTCAGCGGATTTTCTTCTTTGATTTTCTTGCCTGCACGGCGGATGCGCTCCTTGCCGATTTCGCAGATATTTTTGTAGCCTGCTTTGTAGGCTTCGCTGTTCTCGACGCATTCTTCTTGTAATTGCACCATGATAAACTTACGCTTACCGCCGTCTTCGGCGTTAAGCTGCATGACTGCGTGAGCGGTAGTGGCAGAACCGGAGAAGAAGTCGAGGATGATGTCACTATTATTTGAAGTTAATTTACTAAACAGTTTAGGTAATTCTTTTGTTTTTGGATATGGAAAAATATATTGATTGCCAAATAGCAATTCGATTTCTTTTCTTGCAATCTGTGTATCAGGTATATCTTTTAAAACTGATTTTATAGATACTGTAGACATTATTTTTTTTGAATATAACCGTCCATTCTCTTTAAAGAAAAAACCTTCTATTTTTTGCCCTTTTGAATCATATATTTCTTCACCAGCCAACCAATTTATAATCATATTTTTCATCGTCCATCCTGCTGATATTTTTACTGGTTGTGCCAAAGCTCCATTTTTAAAAACCATTTCACCTATTATTTTCATTTTTTCTGCGCCTTCAATTACACCAGTAATTATCTTATCTTGTCCCTCATAGGGTATGCCAGCAGGAAATTCAATTACACTTTCAGGATGTCTTGAATCAATTTTTTTATTACATCGCTCAATTGAATATTGAACATCATCATTAACTCTATTAAAATTTTTTCGTTCAAAACTATTTTTAGAATAAACCAAAATATATTCATGTGCACGTGCAACAACACCTGCATTTATCCCTCTAGGTAATAACCAAATAAACGGCGTGATGAGATTTTCTTCACCAAAAATCTCATCACAAATCTTTCTTAAATTATCCACTTCATTATCATCAATACTAATAAAGATGATTCCATCTTCAGCCAGTAACTTGTATAGGAGCTTTAGCCTGGGGTACATCATACACAGCCACTTATCATGTCGGCTTAAATCTTCGCTTTCCGAACCAACGACTTTTCCCAGCCATTTTTTGATTTGTGGATCATTGACGTTGTCATTATATACCCATCCCTCATTTCCTGTGTTATAGGGTGGATCGATATAGATGCATTTGATTTTCCCTTCATATTGTGGAAGTAGGGATTTCAATGCGGACAAATTATCACCATGAATCACCATATTTTCGCTGCCATTATCTTCGCTTTTTTGTCCCGCTTCATCAAAGCTGTACTGTCGTTCCAGTACACGATATGGCACCTCAAGATGATGATTAATGACTTTGTCTTTTCCTATCCAATCCAATGTAGGCATGGGTCGTTCTCCTTTATCGATGATTTCTTTCCCTTTATTATACCATACGAGAACTCGAAAAGCAATGTTTTTTTGGCTAGAATATCTCCTCATACTCCGCAGACGCACTATCGGTCGATTGATCTTCCAATTCATACAGACA
>OIWV01000070.1_pt1 | contig 88081 bp, 64 predicted proteins | sample 1587751 | NCBI WGS metagenome assembly OIWV01 (sample SAMEA3888913, study PRJEB22519) | human gut metagenome | biome: human gut; feature: human-associated habitat; material: faeces | place: Denmark | collected 2010
TGCCGATATTTACTGGCGGATGAAATGAATTTGCGAAAGAATCTTGACACTACCATCTATCTGTAACGTCGCGCCCCGCAAGATGATGTCAAGTGATAATGGGGTGCAAAACCTATTAGAAAGCTCTTCCAGTCAAGGGATTTCTGCTATCGAAAAAAATTTATTACAGGATACTACATTTCGTATACAATGTATGAATCTCCCCAGTCAGAAGGGAAAACTACTAATTTTTTATCAGAAAGAACAACATTTACCAGCAGATGATTTTTTACAACGTATTCTACGGTTATTGGCGCTTGCTTTCGAGCAACAGAAACTCAGTCTTCAGAATTATGAGCATAACTCTTCTTTTTTTCTGCACGCTATTATGCAAAAACAATCTTTATCTGAACAGGAACTCAAAAATCTTTGCTCATTCTATGGATTTGACTTCCATAAATCATGGATTTGTCTAACGACTAACCTCGCATCTTTTGGCGGACTTCCTGAAGATGTAGTTACTAAAATGAAACAAGATATAATGCAACTCATTGAGGAGGATGCTCCCCCTTTCATCTGCACAAACCATAATATTTTCTGCTGTTTCTACTTGTTTTCAATCAACTGTCATCCATTGAAGACATTACATGCTGTACGCCAGTATGCAAAAATACTAATACAGAAATGGAAATCATATACAGTATCTTCCATACCGATTGGCCTCAGTAGTTGCCATAATGGTGTGACTTCTATTCGACAGTCCTTAGAGGAAAGCTTGACCGCACTGAATACCACTGCCAGTGGTATGGATGAAATCCACTCATATTTACATCTACTCCCTTCCTTGATTCTTGAAGGTTCTCCGAAAAATCAGAGTATCCTTATTTATCATTTTTTAGAACCTGTCATTCAATATGATCATGAACACCACACTAATTTAATCGGAACACTTCGAGCTTATTTGAAAGCAAATTACAATGCAAGTTTGGCAGCAAAATCGATGTATTTACATCGGAATACAACCATCAATCATATTGAGAAAATAAAAGAACTGCTGGACATCAAATTCGACAATGCAGAGGAAAACTATTTGATTTACCTAGCATTACTCGCCTTTGATATTCAGCAGTGACTTTTATACAGTAGTTTATGGATTTATGTCATGATGAGGTGTTTTGTGGATATATGTATAACATTCATCATATCATAACGGCTCATTGTTGAAAAATTTCACGTAGCTTTTCATTATCCTTAGTTATACCTAAAGCTAACATTAATTTTAATCGAGCCTTTTGTCCACTTAATTCTTCCGCTAGAATAATCCCATGGGAATACATTTCTCCAGCACTACCCATATAGGAATAGACTCGTGCTACACGTCCTGCAAATACTCTTGTAGCTAGAACAACTGGTATGCCCGCTGAACGAGCTTCGAAGATTCCTTTTCTTACACCTAAAGGTACATTTCCACAACCAAATGCTTCTACTACGATACCACTGACTCCCTTTTCAATCAAGCATTTAAAAAGGAAATCGTCCATTCCTGCGACACTTTTTATTAGATAGACATCTGGAACTAATTCGTTTGGTTGAATTTTTTGTCGAGAAACAGATTTTCGTTTGAACACGACTCGATCAAAATAGACATGTCCAATTGGTCCCCACCATGGTGATTGAAAGGTATCCGTATTTACAGAATGTGTCTTTGTAACTTCTCTTGCTGCATGAATTACATCATTCAATACAACCAAAACGCCTTGTCCAACAGCGTCGTCAGAAGCAGCTGTTTTTACGGCAGCTAAAATATTTCCTGGTCCATCCCAGCTTGTATCAGAAGCACCGCGCATTGCTCCCGTTACACAAACTGGTTTTTCTGTATGAAGCGTCATGTCGAGCATATATGCAGTTTCTTCCAGTGTATCTGTACCATGTGTGACAACAAAACCATCAACATCGGGTCGCTGCGCTAATTTATCAATCGTTTTGGCCAAATCAAACATCATTTGCGGTGTGATATGGCCACTTGGTACATTTGATTCTTCTACAACTTCAATCTTTGCCACAGACTGAAGTGCTGGTACAGCTGCCAGAAGATCTTCACCAGAAACAGCTGGGACTAGACCGCCTGTTTTGGGGTCGAGCTTCATAGCTATGGTACCCCCAGTTGTAACTGCAATAATTTTTTTCATACTAATATGCCTCCTTTGAGTACCTGAATTTAAGCTTATTATTTTAGAAGTAACATACTCAAAAGTAAATCAGCGAATAACCAATAACAGACTAACTAAAAGGAACAGCACCAACAATCCAAATAACATCGCAGGACGCTGAAACTTATTGGCGTCTTTTAGATTCGAACCTTTAACAACCGGAATGACTGTAGAAAGAGCAGCTACCGGTCCTCCAGTCAGATAATACTGTGTAACAGCTGATCCACCTGCAGCTGCACAAGCTGCGGTCAGAGGATCAGCACCAGCAGCAAGGACAACCTGCAAAAAAGGAACATCAATGGCTACAGAAGCTGCATTTGACTGAGTGATAAATCCTGCTAATGCTGATACAAAAAGCATTGTGTAAACTGGGGAAATAGATACGAGAGGCGCCATGATATTTGAAATAACATCAACCAAACCAATCTTATTGATAACACCACTCATAAACAAAAAACTAATAGTTGCTACAATAGGAATTGAAGCGCGCTTAACACCATCAATCATGTCTGTTTCGCTTTTGCTAGGATTCATTTTTGCAAGGATAGCGACTAGTATAGCACAAACTGTACCATCAACGAATACCGGTATACCCAATACAAATCCTATACAAAACAGCAGGAACGGGAATATTGCTAGGCTAAAGCTGATGCCAGATTTATTGGATAAAGATCTTGCAACTTCATCTTTTATATCTTGGCTAATAATAGGCGGATTCTTTCTCATTTCACGTACAATACGATACCAACTAAATGCAATAATTGATATACCGGTAATTGCACCGACAACATTTATTGCACCAAATCCAATAGCCGCCGTTGCGACAACAGCAACCTGAGTTGGATGCGTAAAACCAGCAAAATTACCAAAATGTCCTGCATGCGCTGCAAGACCAGCTGTCTTATTCGGATCCATACCGAGTTTTGTAGCCACAGGTCCTGTTATAGCAGCAGTGACAACAGGCTGCGTAAAGCCTGTCAGAGCACCAATACAACCTGCTGCTAAGCTACCAGCAGCCGTAATGCCAGGCGCTCCGCCTAATTTGGATCCACAAGATATAATCTTATTAATAATGACTTTCAGAAAACCAGATGTTTCTAGGATACCAACAAACATCAAAACACCTGTGATATCAGCAATAACTGGATTCAAGCCACCATTAATCAATTTTGCTAGTGTAATGTCTGCCTTACCCGATATTGGAAATCCTGCTGCGAGAGCAGCTATTGTAGAACCAACAATAGCCGTCAAATAGAGTGGCGTTTTCCCCCACACCATAAATATAAGCGTAATGACCATGAGAATTTGTGCCATTTCCATGATAATCCCTCCTATCAAATTTAGTAGACTATTACTTTATTTTAATCAGTTGCCGCCAGGAGCTCTGGTAAGATATCCTTCATGTCGGCAACGACTTTGTAATCAGCAAAACCGAAAATCGGGGCTTTTGGATCTTTGTTGATGGCAATGACCAAAGGATCTCCCTTGATTCCCTCCGTGAACTGGATGGCACCGGAAACGCCACAGATTAGGCAGGCTTCTGGTCGGATAACCGTACCGGATTCACCAATCTGTGCCTCAAAATCAATCCAGTGCTGATCGGCCATCGGACGGCTGCCAGCAAATGCAGCATTGATTTTCTGTGCATAAGATTTTGCCAGACTGAAGTTTTCTCCTTCTATGGCGCCTTTGCCAACGCAGACCACGCGCCTTGCACCCAGAAGGTTACCTGCCGACTGGCTCTCTTCAAAGGCCAGAACCTCAAGAGCCGATGTCAGATTTTCCTTTTTGATGACCTGGATCTTCGGCGTCCCTGTCTGGGGTGCTGCTTCGTAGGAGCCTGGGATCAACGTGATGATTGCCGGCTTTGTCGTGATATCACACGTAACGAGTCCCTGACTGCCAAATGAGCTCTTGATCTGATGGACGACTACCTTGCCATCTACGGCTTCTGGCTTCAGTTCTTTGCAGGCTGCTGTCATGCCCGCGTCGAGCTTTACAGCAATACGCGAAAGCAAAGCTCTGGCCTGATGCTCCGACGGCGCAAGAATCGTCGACACATCACGGGAAGTGACGACATCTGCAATGACCTCGCTCAGCACATCCGTCTGCATTTCATCGATGCCGACCGTATGCAGGAGAATAACATCCGAAACGCCATCCAGCTTCAGTGCATCTTCATACGAAGGTGCCTGGTCATCAGCGGCGAGAACGGTGATGGTTTCTCCAGAAACTTTTGCGACTTCCTGTGCGGCAGTGACAAGCTCGGCTGCCTCCGGATTCAGACCGTTCTTGGTGATCTGTGCATAAACAACAATCTCAGACATCCTGCTCACTTCCTTCCAAAAGTTTCTGGATCTTTACGGCGATTTCCTTCGGAGTACCTGTAATCTCCTTCGCCTGCTTATTTGCCTCTGGCGCTGGATATACATCCGTGACGACAGACTTGACTTCCAGGTTCTCGAGGACGGATGGATTGCAGTCCTTCCCCGTCAAAACATGGATCTCTTTGTGGTTCGCTTTCATCTGCGCACACAGTGTCGGGAGTTTCGGTTCATTGCAGCCAAATGGTACCGCTAAGAGGACTGGTCCTCTTGCCTTGATTTTCAACGTCCCCTGCTGCACCTTTTTGCCGATAAGCAGTGCACCGGCTCCATCCGGCTCTACGGATACGGCATCGGCGACATCCGGCATGCCGAGAAGTTCAGCGAGCATAGCACCAACCTGCCCGGTTGCACCATCACTGGATTCCGCTCCCGTGAAAACGATGTCATATGATTTGCGTTTGACAAAATCGGCAAGTACACGAGCCGTGCCGAGTGTATCACGACCGGCAAAGCTGCGGTCGCTCAGGAGATACGCCTCATCTGCCCCAAGGGCTAGACACTTCTTTAAGGATGCCGCTGCACCATCCGGCCCCATCGTGTAGACATCGATACTGCTATCCGTTGCTTTCTTGAGCTGAGCAGCCATCTCCATCGCATTCAGATCACAGGGATTCATATCGCACGTTGCATCGATACGACGGACACTATGCGTAACCGGATCGATTTCTACATCTTCACTGACGGGAACATGTTTTATACAGATTGCTATCTTCATGCGTCATCCGCCTCATTTCTTCAACAATCTCGAGAATGCCCATTCTTCGAGGAGCAATGTGCTTTCGCCTCGCATGATGTATTTTGCCAGATCACGGCTGACTGCCGGTGCCTCGATGACACCATTTCCGCCATAGCCCGTGGCCAGGAGATAGTTCTTGACCGGCGTGTCACCAATGATTGGCAGGAAATCGCGTGGCTCTGCACGATAAGACAGCCACGATGAACTCAGGCCTGCATCGACCAAGCCAGGAACATTCTTTTCCATCTGCTCGAACAGGAACTCAATGAAATACTCATCTGTGCCGCCGCGCTCCGGCAGTTTATCCGGGTCCCACTGGCCCGCATGCATTGGATTGTCCAGGTCCATCGACAAGTGCGATTTACAGATGAAGATATTGTTGCCGGCGCGCAGCGCATAGAATGCCGGGAATTTCAGGATGGGGAATACATAGTCGAGCTTTTCAGATGGTGCCATGAAGAATGCTTCTGCCTTCGTGTGCCAGATTGGCACTTCAAGGTCAACCATCTTGCCCGTGAAGCGGCTCCACGGCCCCGTGCAGTCCACGATGACATCATAAGCTTCCTGTTTGCCTTCCGATGTCGTAATACCAACAGCTGCTCCACTTTCTACCTTGATATCCGTAACACCAACACCGATGATGACGGTTGCGCCATTCGCTTCCATCTTGCTGGCAAAATTATTGGAAATCATCGTACCATCGAAGTATCCATCATCTGCCGTATAGCCTGCACCGATAATGGAATCCGGATCAATCATCGGAAGAATCTTCTTGATTCGGTCTTTATCCGTGATGTATTCACCCGTGTAACCTGCGGATTTTGCCAGTGCAATACCTGTCTTGATGCGTTTTTCGTCTTTTTCATCCAATGCACAGACCAGCGTGCCCGTCTTGTCAAATCCAGCCGATCCCTTTTTTTCCTTCTCCATCTTACAGTATGTCTCAAAACCATAAAGGCGGACATCCCAATAGCGATTATTCAGGGAATCATCGAACAGGCATACCGTACCAGCTGATTTCGATGTCGTGCCAGCACCGATGCGGCCTTTTTCATAAAGCGTGACTTCTGCATCATCATAGAGGCTCAGATTATAACCAAGAGCCGTACCAGAAATACCGCCGCCGATAATGCAAATCTTCTTCTTTGCCATAATGTCTTCTCTCCTATCCTAATACAGAATATCCTATCCTTATTCTTCACTAAGGCGGCGTAAGGTGGCCGCTAAAAGGTCTGTGCCCTTAGCAAGATCATCCATATCAATAGATTCTTTCCGGTCATGACTGATGCCATCTTTACAGGGGATGAAGATCATCGCTGCATCTGTGATGTCCCCCAACATCAGGCTGTCATGATAAGCACCACTGATCATATCGAGTACAGGAAGCTCCAGTTCTTTTGCACTTTCATGCAAGAGTTCTCGGATGCGCGGACTGCAGATGTACGGTGTATCGTTATTCAGCTGTTCCAGTTGATAGGTAACACCGCGGTTCCTTGTGATTTCATCAATCTTTTCCTGCAATGCCTCGACCAAGTCATCCTTATCCTGTGCCGAGATGGAGCGGATATCGATGGAGAAATTCGCTTGCCCCGGAATGACATTTGCTGCGCCAGGGTCCAATTTCATCGCGCCGACTGTTCCCGTGATGTATTCACTATCTGAGGCTTTCGCTAAGTGCTCGAGTGCCAGAGCAATCTCAGCTGACGCCATAAAGGCATCGCGGCGATCCTCCATACTCGTGCCGCCGGCATGCGATTGAATGCCATGAATCTCGCATCGCAGATTTGTCGGTGCACAAATGCCAGTGACAATACCAACAGAGATGCCCTTGTCCTGCAAAATCCTGTTTTGCTCGATATGCAGCTCAAGACTTGCGTGGACCCTCGGCTTTGTAGAAAAGTCTCGATTGAATCGCTCTGGCTCAAAACCATCATGGCTGAGGACATCAAAGATGCTCTCACCAGCCATATTTCTTGCGTCCTTTAAATCTTGCTGATGAATGCGACCAACAATCGCGCGACTGCCAATACAGCACATCCCGAAACGACTCATTTCCTCTCCAGCATAAGCATTGACGAAGATACTCCGTTTCGGCTGATAGCCATCACTTTTCATCATGCGGATAACTTCCAGAGCTGCAAATACGCCGGCCATTCCATCATAGCGCCCACCATGCGGAACCGTATCGATATGTGAACCGGTCCAGACAGGCGGATGTTCTGGATGACATCCTTTATATTCTCCATATATATTGCCGACGCAATCCTCATGGATCTCAAGGCCGAGATCTTGCATTTCCTTCTTTAAATATTCGCGAGCCCGATAGAACTCCTTTGTATAAACGGCTCGAGTTGTACCTTCTCCAGGCGTTGCATTGAAGGTATCGATTCTCATTAGCCAATCATTCAATTGTGCTGCATCTGCTTTCATAAAATCGTACCTCCTAAATAGACAAAGCGGCGCACGAGTAACATTTTACTTTACTAATGCGCCGCTGCATATTTCATATCGCCTTTTATGGTTACAGTATAGCGGGAATGCGCTCCTTTAACAATATACACACTGCATATTTTAGCTGTATACAATTAGGCATATTGTATACTATCGAAATCAAGCCATGAATCTTTGAACGAATCTTTGCCGTTTGAGTCCCCATACATGCAAGGAACATCTTTTGCCTAATTCTAACATGACATGGTACAATAGAATCAACGATACCAATCCAGAACGACAAACAAAATCAGGAGTGATTACCATGAAAAGATATGCCCTTATCCCCGCGCTTGCGCTCACAGCCTTTGCTGTCCCCCTGTCCGCGATGCCGGTGGCCTCTGCCTCGTTTGGCACGGGCATCGGCGTCTCGTTCCCGACCTCGGGCTCGCACAGCAGCGAGATTGTGCCGTCGTATGCGGCCTTCAGCTTCGACAATATCGTCGAGGAGCTGACCGTCGAGGAGAAGCACGGCCGGCTCGTCATGGAGCTCAAGGTCACGAATGACGGCGACAGCGACTACTCCGTCGCCCACCGCGACGGGCAGGTCTACGACTTCGCCATCCTCGACAAGAACGGCAAGACGCTCTACCGCTGGTCGGACGGCATGGCCTTCACGCAGGCTTTGACGAGCTCTTCCGTCGCCGCCCACAAGAGCGAGGTCTACACGGCCGAGCTCGACCGCAAGGCCTACCGCAAGATCAAGGACGACGCGGTGCTCGTGACGGCCTGGCTCGTCGACACGCCCTACAAGCTCACGACGCGCATGCCGACAAAAGTCGGCAGCTCCACGCCCGTGACCCTGCACGGCGGCATCGTCATCGGCAACGGCCCCTGGTATGACGACTGAGCCACTCCCAGAGCCCGCGCCATATGTGACAAAACGCCATGGTTATGCTATATTATAGGAAAATAGTTTACAATCTGTATGTATCTTTAGCAAAGGATGTGTATCATTTTTGGACAATACTGACGCGGGCCTATTGCTCGTCTTACTCCTGTTACTGCTGCTGGCTAACGCCTTTTTCTCGCTCATCGAGACGGCCCTCACAGAGAGCCACCGCGGACGGCTCGAGAAGCTCGCCGAAGACGGCAATCAAGATGCCGAGGCAGCGCTCGGCCTGCTCGAGAACGTCGAAGCGCCGCTCTCGCTCGTCCAGGTCGGCATCACGCTGACTGGCATCCTCATGGGCATCTGCACCGGCGCCTTCATCGCGCCGTACCTCGCCAGCTTCATCGCCTTCCTGCCGCATGCCACGACGATTGCCATGCTCTTCAGCATCGTCGTCGTGACGTACATCACCCTGCTCTTCAGCGAATTCCTGCCGAAGAAGAAGGCCGCACAGAACCCTGAGCACATGCTCATGAAGTACCATGGCATCGTCGCAAGGCTTACGCGCCTCGCGCGCCCCTTCATCCGCTTCCTGTCCGGCTCTGCGGGCGGCGTCCTCCTGCTGCTCGGCATCAACCCGCACGTCGAGGACACCGTCACCGAAGACGAGGTCAAGGACCTCATCGAGCAGGGCACCGAGGACGGCACCTTCGAGAAATCCGAGCAGGCCATGGTCGACCGCATCTTCCACATGAGCGACCAGACCGCCTACTCCCTGATGACGCCGCGCACCCAGATGCTCTGGCTCGACCTGACCGACTCCCTGCGCCACAACCTGCGCATCATCCGCGAACACCCGCAGAACGTCTTCCCCGTCGGCCGCGAGAATCTCGACGACTTCTGCGGCGTGCTCTACGCCAAGGACCTCCTCAACGCCTCGCTCGAGCGCAAGTCCCTCGACCTCGCGCAGTACATCCGCAAGCCCATGTTCGTGCCGCGCTCGATGGAGACCTTCCGCGTGCTCGCCAAGTTCCGCGATACCGGCATCCACGAGGCCATGGTCCTCGACGAGTACGGCGGCGTCGTCGGCTTCATCACCCTCAACGACATCCTGCAGGAGATCATCGGCGACTCCATGTCCAACGTTGAGCCCGACCCGATTCAGTTCACCCCACGCGACGAGCACTCCTGGTACGTCGACGGCCTCTGCTCCATCGACGACTTCAAAGAGCGCTTCGACATCGCCGAGCTCCCCGACGAAGACCACGACCACTACCAGACCATGGGCGGCTTCTTGACCTCCTACTTCGGCTACATCCCAAAAGTCGCCGAGAAATGTGAGTGGAACGGCTTCACCTTCGAAGTCGTCGACATGGACCGCGCCCGCATCGACAAAATCCTCGTCACCCGCGAGGAAAACACCAACGCTGCCCCCGCAGCGCCGTCCGATGCAAAAAAAGAGAGCGACAAGTAAATCACCATAAAAAAAACGAGACTGCAACCTGGATGCAATAGCATCTGGTCTACAGTCTCGTTTTTTTAATTCAGCGACTCAAGAAATCCGCAAGCTCGTGCCGTCGTGAAGCATGAACAGGATGCTCTCTTTGACATTCTTGCCGAGGATGGACTCGACGGCCTGACGGTAGAGCTCGATCTGTTTGGCGTAGTGGCGGCGGATCTTTTCGGGGGTGGTGTCGTGGTCGGTCTTGTAGTCGAGCAGGACGAGGCTGCCGTCGGCTTCTTCGAAGAGGACGTCGATGACGCCCTGGACGAAGATTTTCTCGCTGCTGCCCACATAGGCGGGGTTGACCTCGCCCACGGGGATCATGCGGCTGAAGGGCAGCTCGCGCCAGACGCGCACGGCCTGCTGCATGCGCTGGCCGAGAGAGGACTGGCAGAAGGAGTCGATGCTCGCGTAGTTGACGGCAGCCTCGTGGCCGGCGGCAATCATGCCGGCTGCTTCCATGCGGGCGACCTGTGCGCGCAGGCCCGCGCGCGTGAGGTCGCCGTGCAGGTCGAGGTTCTGCATGATGCTGTGCATGAGCGTGCCGCGCTCGGCAGGGGAAAGCCTCCCCTTCTGCTGCAGGAACTGCGGGCGGCGCCAGACGGGCGGCGCTGCCGGTGCGACGGGCAGGGCGGCCGGCTCGTCTTCGCGCAGCGACTCGGCAAAGCGCTGCTTGATCTCGGAAACGGTCATCTTGGCCGTGATGCCCGGCAGTTTCTCGGCATCATAGTGCCAGCTCAGGCGCTTCTCGACAAGTTCGCGCTCGGGCGAAGCCGGCAGCATCCTGCCCTCGCGCACGGCCTGCAGGGTCGCGTCGAGCTCTTCCTGCTCCTCCCTTGGCTGTATCGCCTCGGCGCTGAGCAGGTTGACAGCAAAGTGAGCCGCCGGCTCGACGGCATCGAGCATCTCGCCCCAGTCCACGCCGGCCGCCTCGCGGATGGGAGCACCGTCGGTATGGCGCGCCACGGCCGGTGCAATCCAGTCGAGATAGCTGTCCGCCTCGCGGATCATACCGTCCGGCAGGGCGAGCTCGCGGCTGTCGAGGCTGCGCGCATAGCGGGCAGCCTGCTTCTCCCATTTTGCCGCGGACAGGGTGCCCGTCAGGATGAGCTTTTCGCGCGCGCGCGTCATGGCGACGTAGAGCACGCGCATCTCCTCGGCCTTCGTCTCCGAAACGATGCGCGCGCCGATGGCCTGATACGGCAGGGTGTCGTACATCTGCCGCCCGACTGTCGAGCGCTCGACGAGACGCGGGCCGATGCCGAGCTCCTTGTGCAGCAGGAAGGTGCCTCTCGCGTCGAGCTGGTTGAATCCCTTGGCGATGTCGGCGACGATGACGACGGGGAATTCCAGTCCCTTGCTCTTGTGGATGCTCATGATGCGCACGACGTCCTCGCTGGCGCCGAGCGTGCGCGCGACGGAGAGATCCGTGTCGCGCTTGCGCAGGTCTTCGAGAAAGCGCAGGAAGCGGAAGAGCCCGCGGTAATTCGTCTTCTCGTACTCGGCGGCGCGGTCGGCAAGCATGCGCAGATTGGCCTGGCGCAGCAGGCCGCCCTTAAGGCCGCCGACGTAGTCGTAGTAGCCCGTCTCGCGGTAGATCTTCCAGATGAGCTCCGGCACGCTGTGGCTCACGGCGTAGCTGCGCCAGCGGTTGAGCGCGGCGCAGAAGTCGGCCGCGCGGTCAGCGAGTCCCTCCTCGAGCGGCGTCTCCGGCGAGTGGCTGCGCAGCAGGGCGCCGAAGAGGTCTTCGTCGGGGACAGACATGCGCAGGCGCGCGAGCTCCTCCATCGTGAAGCCGCCGATTGGCGAGACGAGCACGGCTGCCAGCGGGATTTCCTGCCGTGCGTTGTCGATAGTCTTCAGCAGGGCGAGCACGAGCCGCACCTCATTGGCCTCGAAATAGCCGCCATCGACGTCGGCATAGGCCGGGATGCTGTTCTTGCGCAGCAGTTCGAGCAGGGTATTCGCCTTGCCCTTGACGGCGCGCAGCAGCACGGCGATATCGCGGTACGCGAGCGGACGGTAGCCGCCCGCATCCTTGTCGAAGACGCGGTAGCCCGACTCCATGAGACCTGCGATGCGGTCCGCGATGTGCTGGGCCTCGAGCTCGAAGCCCTCGAGCTCGAAGCCGCCCGCATCATCTTCCGCCTCTGGCGCAGCCGCCTGTCCGAGCCCTGCAATCCCCTGATCCGGCTCGCCGCGCAGGATGATGTCAAGCTCCATGGGCCCCTTGAGGCTTTGCTCCGCCTCGGGATACGAGGCGCCCGGATAGAGCCGGCTCTTCTCGTCGTACTCAATCTCCATGGCCTCGCGCGTCATGACCTGGTCGAAGATGAAGTTGATCGGCGCGAGGACCTCGGCGCGGCTGCGGAAGTTCTGCTTCATCGTGATGAGCTGGTCCATGTCCTCTGCGCCCGGGTTCTCGGGATAGGCGTCGTACTTCGCCTGGAAGAGGTACGGGTCGGCGAGGCGGAAGCGGTAGATGCTCTGCTTGACATCGCCGACGGTAAAGCGGTTGTCCGCGCGTGCGATGAGGTTCAGGATGGCCTCCTGGACGCCATTCGTATCCTGGTACTCGTCGACCATGATGACAGCATACTTCTCGCGCAGGTCCTCCGCCGCATCCGTGCGCAGCGTCCTGCCCTTCTCACCGCGGAAATCTGCTTCTTCCACTCCAGCAAGTGCCGCAGGATCGCGGCAGAGCACGTCAAGCGCGAAATGCTCGAGGTCGTTGAAGTCGAGGACATTGCGCTCCTTCTTGGCCGCCTGCAGTGCGTCGATGAAGGCTGTCGTCAGGTCGACGTAGCGGCGCACGGTCGCGCTGCACGCCCTGATATCTTCCAGCACGGATGCCTCCGTCTCGGCCAGATAGCGGTCGCGGGCATCCGTGAAGATCTTCTTGGCCTCGTCGCGGCTCTTCTCGAAGGCCTTGCGGATGTCCGGGAAAGCATCGCGCAGCGCCTCGTACTTCTTGCCACGCAGCACGGGCTGCTTCCATGACTTAGCCGCGGCGCAGAGCGCATCCCAGCCGCCCGGTTGTTTCTCGGCAAGCACCGTGCGGTAGGCTGTCTGCACCTCCTCGAGCTTCTCGATGCAGCCCTGCAGGTATTCGACATACGGCTGCCAGGCCGCGAGAAGAGCCGCCTCTTCCTCCTCGGGGCGGCGGCCCGTGCGTACAAGCGCACAGGCCGCCTCGTAGGCATGGATGCTGCGCTCGATCTCCCGGCCCACCGCCTCCACGATGGTCACGGTCCATGGCGTCTGCCAGAAGTCCGCCGCCTCTACCTCATAGCGCTCCTGCTGCTGGCGCAGCCACGCCTTCGGGAACGGCTGGCTCTGGCAGAAGTGGTAGAGCTTGAGCACGGCTTCATAGACGGCCTCGTCGCCGTGGTCATCGCCATAATCATCGACGAACTCGAGAAAGTCCTGCCATTTCGCCTTCCCCGCTTCGTCTTCTGGCATCTTATAGGAGGTCTCGAGCAGTTCCTCGAGCACATCGCGGCGCATCAGGACCATCTCCTGGTCGCTGGCCAGACGAAACTGCGGGTCGACGTCGATGGCGTCGATGTTCTGGCGGATGACCTTCTGGCAGAAGGCGTGGAACGTGCAGATCGAGGCGCCGGACAACAGGACAATCTGGCGCTCGAGCCATTCGGCTGTCGCGCGGTCATCCGTCTCTAAGAGCTTCTGCTGCAGAGCTTTGTCGATGCGCTCACGCATCTCTGTCGCCGCTGCATTCGTGAACGTCACGACGAGCATCTCGTCGACACTGCACTCGCGCGCGAGAAGCTGCGCGATGATGCGGTCGACGAGCACGCGCGTCTTGCCCGAGCCTGCTGCCGCTGCGACAAGGATGTTGCGGTGGCGCGCCTCAATCGCTTTCTTCTGATCCTCTGTGTATTGCATCGAGCAAATCTTCCTTTCCTGTGCACTCGGCCATCTTCTCCTCCAGCACATCATCGTCCTCCGGGCCGATGTCGCGGTACGCGTAGCCTTCGATGTCGGGGTCGAAACCGCAGACGTCGCGGTATTCGCAGTACGTGCAAGCCGTCTGTTCTTTCTTTGCCTTGAGGCGGTACGGGCTCGCACTGATGTCGCCGCCGAGGATAGCCCGTCCCGTATCGCGCAGGATGTAGTCGACATACGCGAGCATGAGCTCGAATTCCTCCGGCTTGCGGATGTAGCCGTACTTCCTGCTATTAGCGTCAAAGTCCATGACGGGCTCGCCGTCCGGGCCGATGACATCCTTCTTCTTCTCGTCTTTGACCTTGCTTAGTCCCGGCTTGATGAAGCCGAAGCTCGCATCAATCGCCTTGGCGACGTCGAGATCAGCCAGCACCCAGCCCGGCATGCGCAACTCGGCGTTGACGCGCTTCTCGAGCTCTGCCTGCGTGTACTTCTGCCGCGTCTGCAGCAAAGGATTCTGCAGGAACGCGTAGAGGATGCCGGCCGGCAGGCGCTTCTCCCCCTTCTCCTTCAGGAGCTCGCGCCCGACCATCATGTAGACGAGCAACTGCAGCCTGAGGCCGTAGTAGACCTCGAAGAGGTTGATGGCGACATGGCCCGTCTTGTAGTCGAGGATCAGGTAGTACGGCGCGCACTCGTGCAGGTCGAGGCGGTCGATCTGGCCCTTGAACGAGAGGGCGTAGCCGTCGCCGAGCGGCAGTGGCTTCAGGTGGACCTCGTCGTCCGGATGGCCGAACGCCTCCTCGAAGAAGGCCGGCTGGAAAGCCGAGACGGCCGCCCAGGCCGACAGATGGCCGACGGCCTGCTCCGCCGTCTTCTCGATGCGCTTCTTGAGGTGGCGGTAGTTGTCGCGGCTCAACAGGATCTCGCTCTGCAGGCGCGGCGCCAGCGTGTTGACGAGCTCCTCGCAGAGCGCGGCGCGCTTTTCTTCTGGCACATCCTGCCAGCGATTCGCGTAGTCGCGCTTGACGATACTGCCGTACTCCTTGAGCACGGCGTGCAGCAGCTGCCCGAGGTCCATTGAGCGGAACTGGTATTCGCGGCGCTCCTGCAGCTTCAGGCCGTAGGCCGCGAAGTGCGCAAAGGGGCACTGGCGGAACTTTTCGAACTGCGTCACGCTGCCGCGCAGGACCGTGCCTTTGGCAAAGATCTGCTCCGCCAGTTCCTTCGGTATCCTGCCCGCGCCCGACCGCGCAAAGAGGCCTGCGAGGGCGAGCTGCAGCGGACGCTGCCACTCCTTCTGCCCCATGGCCCAGTTGTAGACATCGCGCCAGCAGGGCTGCATTGCCTGGTGCTCGCGCTCGCCGCGCAGGGCATTGGCGAGGCCAGAGAGCGCCGGACGCGGTGCCGCCAGCAAGAGATCGTCATCGCGCCGCACGGTCTCCAGCGGGATGGAGAGAAATGCGGCCTTCGGGAAGAGCTCGCGCATCTTCTTGACGAGCGGCGACGGCTGCAGGCCATTGCCCTCGGCATCGGCCAGCGCATAGGAAATCCAGAGGTAATCACGCGCCTCGGTGAAGCCGCGGTAGAGCAGGAATTTCTCGCCGAAGCTCTTCTCGTGGCCGCCGCGCGAGATTGTGTGCTCCTCCTCACCCTCTTTCTGGCAGGCAGCCAGTGTCTCCGCGATGTGCAGGCGGTCGGCATCCGAGAAGATGCCCTGCTCGCGCACGCGGCGCGGCATCGTCGCGGCATCCGCGCCGAGGATGTAGAGGCCGCGCATGTTGTCGAGGCTGTTCTGGTCGAAAGAGGCCAAGGTCACATAGTCGAGCCCCGGCGGGATCAGCGAGATCTGCAGAGCATCGAGGCCGTCGCTTAGGACAGCTTCGTAGTCAGATAGCGTCATCTTCTCCGCGCCGCTGACCTCGACGAGCTGGTCGAAGAGCGCCATGCTGTCATCCCAGAGCTGGCGGTGCTCCGCCGCGTCGGCGAGGCGCCCCTCCCGCTCGGCGACCTCCGCCCACTCCTGCAGGCGGGCCGGCACCTCGAGCTGCACGAGGAAATCGTAGAGCGCCAGCGTGTAGCCGCGGACATCATCGGCCGCGCGCAGGGCGTCCTCCAGCGCGGAGAGCGCCTCGACGGACTGGCGGCGCAGCGAGTCGATGAGCGCGAGCGTCGAGGCCGTATCCTCGTCGACCTGCTCGCCGTCTTCGAGGCTGTAGCGGCGATGCCAGTCCCAGGGCTCCTGCTGCTGCCAGCGCTTGCGGCCGCGAATGCCAAACTCGAGCACGTAGTTCTCGAGCCGGTCAATGTCCTCGCGCACCGGCGGGAAGAAGCCCGTGCGCAGGCAGCGGAAGACCGTCTCATAGCGCCAGTCGCGCGCGACGACCTCGATGGCCGACCGCATGAGCTCCGCCAGCGGGTGGTGGATACTCGGCCGCTTCGCATCCTCGAAGAACGGGATGCCGTAGTCCTCGAAGACGAGACGCACAAGGTCGCCATACGCTTCGCCATCGCGCACGAGCAGGCCGATCTCGCGGTAGTGCCAGCCCTCGTCGCGCACGAGGCGCAGGATATCGGCCGCCGCACTCTCGACCTCGAGCCTCCTGTTGGCCGCCTCGACGAGCTGCACGCCCTGCTCCTCGGGCTGAGCTGAGCCGCCGTAGCGGAAAAGCTCCTGCTCCATGCCGCGCAGGACGCTCGCTGGCGCAAAGCGGTGCTGCTCAGCGAGCAGGTGGATGGGCATTGGGCCGCGATAGCCGAGCTCCTCGCGCGCCATGCGGCGGATGGCCTGCAGCGTCCGATACGGCCGGTTGAAGAGCGCCGTCTCCTGCAGGTTCTCCGGCAGGTCGAGCCGGACGCGGCCATCGCCTTCTGCAAGGCCGGCCATCGGCAGGGCGACGTGGACCTTGGCGGCCGTCATGAGTAGGGCGCGCAACACGGCCATCTCCTGCGGATTGAAGAAGATGAAGCCGTCAAGCCAGACCTCCGCCCCCTTGAGCAAGGGCGCTTCGGGAATGGCTTCGGCGAGCTGGTTCATCATGTCCTCCGCATCGTTGGCCTTGCCCTGCATCTCTGATGCGAACTCATCCGTCAGGAGTGCCATCTCCTGCAGCTTGCCCGCCAGACGCTCATTGCCTTTAGCCAGCTCGTCTGCCGCTTCGCGCAGCACATCCGTCGTCAACCGGTAGCTCTTGAATTCCTGTATCGCATCCGAGAGGCTCTCCGTAAAGCCGCGCTGGCGCACGGCGCGCGCGAAGACCTGCAGGTCCTTCTCCTTCTGGTGATGCACGAGGATCTTGCGCAGGAGCAGGCGCCGCCCGACCTCGCTGATGCGCGGCACCTTCATGTGCCCCGTTTCCAAGAGCACGTGGCGCGCAAAGCGGCGGAAACCGAAGACGTAGCTCCTGAGGAAGCCCTGTCCCTTCGGGATGCTCGCGGCGAGCTCGCGCTCCACCTTGAACGTCATGTGCTCTGGCAGGAGCAGGATGAGCGCGGAGCCCATCGGGGCCTCAGCCATGCGCTGCCGCATGGCCGCAAGGCAGGCGTGCGTCTTGCCCGTCCCCGCTCTGCCGATCGTAAAATCGAGTTCTGCTGTCATATCGTCCTCAACTTTCTGCTGTACCCAGCTCGAAGTGAGCCGTGCTGCCGCCGCTCTTCGTCTTCGTGACCTCGAGCCGCGCCGGGATGCGGCTGCGGAGCTCCTCGACATGCGAGATGATGCCGATGAGCCGCCCGCTCTTCTGCAATTCAAACAGGGCCTTGAGCGCGACGTCGAGCGTCTCACTGTCGAGCGTGCCGAAGCCCTCGTCGATGAACATCGTATCGAGGCGCACGCCGCCCGCGCACGCCTGCACGACATCGGCGAGGCCGAGCGCCAGTGCGAGCGAGGCGAGGAAGGACTCGCCTCCCGAGAGCGTCGCCAAGGGCCGCGCGTAGCCGGAGTAATGGTCGAAGATCTCCATGTCGAGACCGCCCTGCTGATTGGCGCGCTGCCGCTGGCCGGAATGGAGCTCATACTGGCCGCGGCTCATGATGAGCAGGCGCTGGTTGGCCATCTCCATAACATCGTCCAAGAGCGAGTGCAGCACGTACGTCTGGAATGAGACGCGGCTGCCTGTCTTGCCGCTCGCGAGCTCCGAGAGCCCCGTGATGCGCGCATACGTCTGCGTGAGCTCGCCGCTCTGCTCGCGCAAGGCATCGAGATCCTTCTGGCGCTTCTGCCACGAGCGCAGCACCGTCTCGGCCGCAGATGACTCGCGCAGGGCCTGCTGCCAAGCCGCCTGCGCCGCACTGGCGGCATCTTCTGCCACCGCGAGGTCCGGCTTTTCCAGATTCTCGATCGTCTTCTGGCAATTGGCGAGGTTGGTCCGCGCCGTGTGCAGGGCCTGCTCGTGCGAAAGGAGCTCGCGGCGCACCTTGTCGCGGTAGTCAGATGCGCGCCAGCTGCCCTGCAGGGCCGCCTCATAGGCCGCCTCATCCGCAAAGCCCGCCTGCGCCAGGCGTCCGGCAAAGCTCTGCTGCAGCGCCGTGGCCTGCTCCTGGCTGCGCAGCAGCTCTTCGCGCTTCGTCTTCCACGCCGACTGTGCTGCATGGTAGCGCGTATCGAGACTGTGGTAATCCTGCTCAGCTGCGACGGCCGCCTTCTCCGCGGCCTGCCATGATGCCTCGCGCTGCTGGTACTGGTGCGCGAGCTCCTGGGGCTCTGCCGGCAGTTCCCTGCCCGCGAGCTGCGCCTGCTTATCCTGCACGAGAGCCGCCGCAGCAGCGGCTTCGGCAGCACTAGCAGCAGCGCGCTGCTCGAGAGCGGCGACCCTTTCCTGCTGCTGCTTCTGTTCCTGCTGTTTGCGCTCGATTGCCTTCATGAGGCTGCCGTATCCCTCGGCGGCTTTCTGCGCGCCCTGCAGGGCAGTCTTGACCTTGGCGAGCTCTGCGGCCAGCTCGGCCGGCTCTCTGCCCGCGAGCTGCTTCACGAGTGCTTCGGCCTCTGCCTTGGCGGCGGCGAGCTTGCCGGACTTTTCCTGCGCTCTGGCAGCCGCGGCCTGATGCCGCTGCTCGAAGCTGCTGACGTCCGCTTCCTTTGCCTTGAGCATCTCGTCCGTGACGATCTCCGTCACGGCCTCGGCGAGCTTTGGATGGTGCGTCGCGCCGCAGACGGGGCAGGGCTCGCCCTCCTCGAGATGTTCGGCCAGCAGCACGGCGCGGGCCTCCTTGGCCAGTTCGCGCAGATGCGCGAGCTCTGCGCGGGCCGCCTGCCACTCCGTCTCTGCCTTCTTGGCAGCCTGCTCCGCCTGCTCATAGCCAGCCGCGGCTTCTCGGACGAGGGTCTCGCTCCTGGCGGCGGCCGCCGCCTTTTCCTGCTCCGCCAGGAGATTCTGCTGGCGGAGTTTCAGCGCGTCAACATTGAGCGCTTCCTTCTGCAGGGCTTCGGCCTCCTGCTGCAGTGCCTTGAACTCCTGTTCTGCTGCCAAGAGCTGCTGCTTGGCAGCGGTGGCCTCCTGCTGACCTTTCTCGCTGGCAGTCTGTTTTGCTGCCGCATCTCTTTTAGCCTGCTCGAGTTCTCTTGCGACCTTCAGCAGCCCCTGCAGCACGATGAGCTCTTCTCGTTCAGCGGCATGGGCCGGCTTCTGCTGCTGGACCATGACAAAGCGTTCCTCCGCCTGCTTGTAGGCTGTGGCGAGCTTTTTCCCCTGCTGCTTCAAAGCCTCGAGGTCCTGCCCGCGCTTGGCTGCATCCTGACGGGCCACCTGCAGCTGATTGGCGAGGTCCATGAGCGCCGCGGCACGGTCCGCGCGGTCGAGCAGGGCCTTTGCCTTTTCATCTTCAGTCACGATGCGCTCCCACTTCTGGACTTCTTCCGCGGCTTTGTCCGCCTGCGTGAATTTCGCCATCGTCTCACGGGCCGCATCGCGCTCTTTCTCGCACGCCTCCTTGCGGGACTGCAAGGCCGCTGTCCGCTTGGCAAGCGCCGCCGTCTGTTGCTCGCGCGCCGCGAGCAATGCAGCGAACTCCGCCTCATCTTTGGCATTGGCCTCTGCGAGGTACAGCCTCTGCTTCTCGGCGATGCCATCGTACGATTTGCTGACTTCCGCGGCCTTCTCCTTCAGCTTATCCTCGAGCTTCTGGTAGATTTCCGTGTTAAAGAGGACCTTCATGATCTCCTTGCGCGCACTCGTGTCGGCCATGAGGAAGCGGCGGAACTCGCCCTGCGGCAGCAGGACGACCTGGCGGAACTGCTTGCACTGGAAGCCAAGCAGCCGCACGATGCGCGCCTGCACCTCGCCGTCGCGCGTCCAGGACTCCATGACTTTGCCGTCTTTCAGCCGCTCAAGCACGACTTCCGGCGCCTGCCGCGCGAGCCCCGTGCCGCGCTTGGCCTTGCGCATGTACTCTGGATTGCGCCGGATGTGCCAGTGCGTGTCGCGCACGCAGAACGTCAGGTCGACATACGTATCGACCTCCGGCCCCGCCTCGCGATTGCGCAGCATGCGCGGCGTGCGCGCCTCCGTCGCCGCTTCGCCGTAGAGCGCATAGCAGATGGCATCGAAGATGCTCGTCTTGCCCGCGCCCGTCGCCCCGTGGATCAGGAAGAACGGCTGCTCAGAAAGGATGGAGAAGTCGAGGCAGATTTTTTTCTGGTACGGCCCGAAGGCACAGATGGTCAGAATCTCGGGCTTCATTTCGCATCCCTCTCTTCCCGGTAAATCTCCTGCAGGCAGCCGTGCACGATGGCCTGCTGCTCCTCGCCGAGCTTCTCGCCCGTCATGTCCTCATAGTACTGGGAGAACAGTGTCTCCTCCGTGAGCTTCAGCACGGCCTGTCCCTCCTGCTCGCGCATCGACCCCTCGCGCTGCAGGTTCGGGTAGAGCACGTGCATGAGGTTCGGATAGATGGCCTTGAGCTTGTTGAACACATCGAGGATGATGCCGCGATCCAAGAGCTCCACCTCGACGTAGTCGTCCGACTGCGGATACACCGCGCGGTCGCCCTCGATGTCCGCGAAGAGGCCGCGCACGCGCCGGATGTCGTGCGGCGGCACGAGCGGCACGAACTGCTGCTCGACCTCGCCGCTGCCGTCAAGGTCCACAAGGAAGAAGCCCTTCTTCTGCTCTGCCTCATCAAAGGAGTACTTCATGAGCGAGCCGCTGTAGCGGATGTGGTCGGCCCCGGCCCGCTGCGGATTGTGCAGGTGGCCGAGCGCCGTGTAGCAGAATGGCCGGAAGATACTAGGACGCACATTTGACGAGCCGCCGACAGCGAGCGGGCGCTCCGAATCCGAGCTCAGGCCGCCCGCCAGGAAGGCGTGTGCCACAGCGATCGAGCGCATATTCCCCGCCCGCTTCGCCAGGCTCCTTTCAATCACCAGCTCATGTGCCTGCTCAAAGTCCAGGGCTTTCTCCACGCCAAGAGCCGCTCGCACCGAAGCCGGCTCCATATACGGATAGAGGTAAACGGCAACCGGGCCGAAGTCATCTTCAACGACAACCGGAGCCATCTCGTCATCCAGCCGCCCGCGCGCAAAGATCCCCGATGCCCGCATGAGCTGGCTGCCGAAGTTCAGACGCGACTCACTGTCGTGATTGCCAGCGATGTAGAAGACCTTGATGTGCATCTCTGCCATCTTCATGAGGAATTCGTCAAAGAGGTCGACCGCCTCGACAGGCGGCACGCCGCGGTCGTAGATATCCCCCGCAATGACGACAGCATCCACCTTTTCCTCCTGCACGAGCGGCACCAGCTGCCCCATGATGATCTCCCGCTGATCCGCCGTCAGGTGCATCCCATGGAAATACCGCCCGAGATGCCAGTCAGCCGTGTGAATAAAGCGCACAGCAACCCCTCCCTCAAAAACTTTCATGATGATACAAAAAGGGCCAGAAGTGTTCCTTCTGGCCCTGTGAATTCAATATGGTGGAGACAAGGAGGATCGAACTCCTGACCTCTTGCATGCCATGCAAGCGCTCTCCCAGCTGAGCTATGCCCCCGTCTTCGCGTTACCGCTGATGACAGATATTATTATAAAGGACGCAATGCGATTCGTCAAGCATTTTTTTCATTTTCCTGACGTGCTTTGCCGTTACTGAAAACTTATATACCTTGTTTCCTCTTCGCTGACCATCCTTTCTAGGCTACGCCCAGTCTCGAATCCACCTGCACGGTGAGCTGGCCGACCTTCTTGGCATAGGCTGCATTCTCCTTCCGTATAACATTCAGTTCTTTTTCGCCCTTCAAGATTTCCAGAACGAGGTCAGTTTTGAATTTTGCAGTGAATTTTCTCCTGTCTCTATTATATCCTTCCTTAAGGGCTATGTAAAATTCTCACCCTGACTTGCTTTATTTTGATTCTAGCATCACTTGAATTATGGCATTTGCAATTTGATTTACATCGTCTTCTGTATTATCTGCTCCGAATGTAATACGGATTGTTCCTTCCGCATATTCTTTCGGAACATCTATCGCTTTAATAACATGAGACACCTGCGTATTCACGGAATCACATGCTGATCCGGTAGAAATACATATTCCTTTCAAGTCAAGTCGATGAAGCAACATTTCACCATCGGCGCCACGGAATGAAAGACTCACATTACCAGGAAGGTGATTTTCTGCGCCATTTCGGATAAAATCCAAACCAGCCTGCTTCAAGTAGCTCACAAGTGTCTCCTCTAATACTTTGAGCCGTCTTTGTCCTTCTTCGATTTGAGTGGTGTTTTTCTGTAATGCCGCAGCCATACCAACAATCCCAGCGACATTTTCTGTCCCGGCGCGATTTCCTCTCTCTTGCGATCCTCCATTGGCGTATGGATGAATGGTCACACCTTTCTTGATATATAGAAAGCCTATTCCTTTTGGACCGTTGAACTTATGGGCGGATGCAGAGAGTAAATCTACATTCAAATCATAAACATTTATTGGAACATGACCAACTGCCTGCACCGCATCGGTGTGGAATAACGCTCCATGCGTATGGGCTATTTCAGCGAGTTCTTTTATCGGCTCTATAGTGCCAATTTCATTGTTGCCATACATGATTGAAACAAGAGAGGTTCTGTTTGAAACACATCGCTCAAGCTCGGTAGGATGAATGATACCTGTACTGTCAACAGAAAGATAAGTGACAGGAATGCCAAGGAGCTGAACAGTACTGCATGAATTCAGAATAGCATGATGTTCAATTCGAGATGTGATAATCTCGTTTTTCTCTTTGTCAAAGAAAAGCGATGCTTTAATCACCCAGTTGTCGCTTTCCGTGCCTCCAGAGGTAAAATAAATTTCCTCCGGATCAGCACCTATACAGGAAGCAATTGTTTCACGAGCTTGCTTCAAAGCTTTTTTAGCAGGTTTAGCAAAGAAATATGGCTGTGAAGCATTCCCATATTCATCAAGAAGATATGTCTTCATGGCGTCATATGCTTCTTTGCATAATTTTGTTGTCGCGGCATTGTCCGCATATATCATATATTTCACCTACCTATTCAAACAGTTTACAACCCTCGTCCTTGAATTCTTCAATCTTTTCGTTCAAATCCTCAACCGTGGTATCGAGATAAGATGCCAAACAATCCATACAATAATAGTTTTTTACATTCTTCCCAAGTAGCTTCTTATTAAGTCCGATTGTGTTCTTATTCAGCTTTTCCCTACCACAACTTACACAGTCAATTCTATTCATTCTGCAACCTCCCTGAGAGTGAATCGAGGCATTTGCTTCTCCGGCTTTCGGTATTCATCGGGATCAAGAATTTCAAGCTGCTTTTGAATGATTCCCCTCATCTTTTTCGCAGGTCTGAGACAATACCGTTCAAATTCGTGCGGATCGACATCTCTTGCAGAGCGAACATTTGGGAAGAAAAGCTTTAAATATGCTGTGGTTAACCGCTTCACTGCTTCGACATGCCGCTCATACGCACCGTCAGAGGTCTGAACAAGACTGTCAACAATTGCTCGGTAACTTATATCATCTCGAAGCAAATGCAGGATTGAACAAAAATACTCTGTATTCAATGCCCATCCCGAAACCTTTAGCTCTGGCTTCATGGGAGGAATATCCCATCCTTTAATAAACCCGTGCATACGATCAACGAGAGCACTTTCTTTAAACAGAGATGGAAGTTCATTGAACATATTCTTATATTCATCCATATTGTTTTGTTCGATGTTTCCAAGAAAAACTATACCTGCATCTGATGTAACAGTAAATCCATCCACAGTACATTTACCGTTGTTTTCCATGTATCCCTGAAAAATAGACTGCATCTCACTTACGTTAGTGAATTGAACCTTTTTCACCTCATCAATAGCGACATAATCATGACCAACAATAAAGCCAGTCGTTCTACGAGCTTTGTCATAAAACATCTTTGGTCTTGAAACGGTGCCACCATCTACCAACAGCCCATACTTACTGATATTGCCAAAAACATAGGATTTTCCGGTTCCCTTGGGAGCAAGTTCAATAATATTTAGGTTCTTCTCCACAAAAGGAAGAAGTCGCTGAAGCATGGCAATTTTCTCGTATTCGTCTTCATAGCCACTTGGATTGTAATCCATCGCACCCAGTAAAACATCAATCCATTCTTCTGTAGAAAAGTCGGAACGCACATCCTTATAGAAATCAAGATCGACACTATATGGCGTAAAGCTGGTGAAGTCAGTTAATTTGATTTTTCCGGGTACTTTCGGTTTGGCACTGTCATCCGGTGGACGATACCCCAGTTCGACAATCCCCCAGATCTCACTGCTCCTCACCAGTTCATCCTTAACATTATCCCAGACAGTATCTTCGATAATGGTTTCTTTGTTTGTAAGACCATAATCAGGCAATTCAAACGATACAGTTCCCGTCTTGATATCAATATCAACATCAATTCTGGTTAACAACTTTACACGCTCATATTCTTTGCTGATACGGTTTTTTATACTAAGCCAGTCCTCTTTACGAGGCATATATGTATTAACAAAACCAAGCAAGTCTTCAACATCAAACTTTCCGTTATCATCTTCAAACTGTTTCAAAACCCAGTCTCGAAGGAATGACGGAAGCTTTAATGTCTTGAGAAAGCTCATCTCGCCAAGATTTTTATAGACAGCCATCTCTTCAAAGCAATCCCTGAGTTTGTCGCTCACTTAAGCCGACCTCCTTACAGTAATTTCCTCTCGCTGAAGTCAGAATTGTTTGCTGTAAATACCAATCCCGTCTTCAACAGGTTATTGTTATAATAAACATCTACAGTGTATTCACCCGCTTTACGAAGTTCAGGTAACACAAAAGTAAAAGTCTGTCCGTCATGAGATTCTCCTTCGCATTCACGTTCTAAGCCCGATATCCGTATAGTAAGGCTATCAAGCTTTGTTTTAGAAAACAGACGGATAGCGGCATCTTTTTTGCGTCTACTAAATTTTATGTTTTTGTCTAACAATTGTATCTCAATTTCGTTCGGTGAATAACTAATCTCAATTATCGGTACAACCACCTCTTCAAGAGTGGCACCACCATGCACTTCAACATTTGCTTTCCTACTCCCTTTGAATCTGTCATAGTTCGCAAGAACCCAGAATCCGTTTTCTTCTATTGCACAAGCAGGTTTTTCGTCTATCTCGCTTACCGGGCAGCATCTGCCTGAATGCTGTGCATTTGATTCAGACCCCCACATATTTTCACGATGACTGATCACCGAAAGCCTGCTTGCACCATGATCGGATATCATAATCGCACGCTTATAAGTACCATTCATCAATTTTGTTGCTATTTTTTCGATGGTCTGAGTGATAATCTCAAGCTCTCTTGGTATGTAGGTAGGTAAGGCGTTGTTTGTATAATCGAATTCCTCCACACCGTGATATTTCAAATCATCAAGACTCTTAACTCCATTTTTGTCAGGAAGAAATTCTGCTCCGCCTGCCATTAAAACATCGACGAATTCTTTGTTGAAGGATGTGATTGAAGGAAGCTCACAATGGCATAAGGTGACATGAGCAAGCAGCTTCTTTTTCTGGCACTGATCCATGATATAGCTTAGATATTCAACCCCCATCGCATCCACAAAATATACAAGCGTATCATTTTTTGGTATAGCGTCTAATTTCTCGCTACGTGCAGGAAGCAGAAGATTAAATTCCCGTTTTTCAGCCTGTTCCTCTACTAATTGCATAAAGTCCGGGAATACCTTGTTGACAACTTTCTGGTATTTGTACTCCTGAAAATAAGAATCCAGGAGCTGAATATTAAATCGATAAGGTTGTAAATATGCATAAAGTCCAGGGTAAATGTGGCGAAGAATCTCCTCTACATTTTTACGACCGATCTTTTCAGAATACGCATCGAGATTCTCAAATATCAAGTTTCTCTCTGCCTTGGATGCATCGGTGAGATAGTACAGTACATCCTCACCTTTTCTTTTTACCATGGCGCAATAATCTGCGACCTCTGCATCTGGATTTCCAAGCAAATGAATGAGCTTTTTCCGTTCGTCATAGTGTTCCCAGAATGCCTTATCCTTATGAGAAGCATGAAGAATACTTCTAAACACGCACCTGATAAACAGATTGCTATTATCTGCGTTCTTTATAGCTTCCGTCAAGCACCAGTTATCCTTAGTTCCATAAAGTTTTAGTGCTATGAAATATAACCATTTCTTGTTGGCGTCAAACGTGCTCCAGCTCCCCACAAACATATCCAGATTTGTCGTGGTCTTGAATATATCTGTAATGTATTTCATCCAAGAGCCATGCCGTGTAATATATGAAAGAGCATACTTCCATTCCTCCTCCGATCCATATTTTTTCTTTAGCTGTTCGGTAGTGGCGTCTATATCGCAAAGAACCTCAAATGAGTCATTAATCTCCTTTATGCCGTACATTGACCTAGGATAAGAGGATTTTCTTTTCTTCGTATGCACAAGCAGTCGCAGCGACTTGCCTTTTTCAACAACAGCGGGAACGTATTCAATTCCATCAACAGAGGCACTTTTATCAGGAATCAGAATATCATCCTTAACAAAGGTAAGGCGCGGGAGCTCTGCTTTTTGTCCATCCACTAAGTAAACAAATTGAGCATATCGTCTGTCTGTATTTTTCAGATATTTCTCACATTGATAACATATAACGATCAAATGTAAACCGGACAGAGATGTAGATATAATTCGGTTCAGAAAATCCTGTAGACTATCTTCGCCAAATAACCGATAATAGCTGGTGAGACCTGTTACGAAAACAGCACCCTTAGCCGTTGCCAGATAATTGTATAAGGCATCTTCTGACAGGTTTTCATCATTAGAAGAAAAATCAGCAACTGATTTAAGAACATTACTTCCCACATTAAAATACTGGCAAATAGCCTGTGTTGCATCCGGGTTATTCACATTCACGAGACGCGGATGCGCATCATTACGCTGCAGATATCTTTCAATCCGCTTTATAGTGTCTTCTTTCGTGAGACTCATACAGCGCGCCTCCTTACTTCCCTTTGATTATTTCCATCCCCACTATCATGTTGTCCTTAATAAGCCTCTTAAGATATTGCTTTGCTTCAGCAGCATCCATATCTTCAATTTTCTCCAGTGCCTTGACACATCCGGTTTTATTATAGTTGTATTCTGCCATTGCCGCCAACTTCGCATCAACATCCGGCAGTCCAAACCAATCGTAAGGATCAACCGGAATTCTCCTTTTAAGATCATTCCGTACCTCATCCAGGTCCTCGAGCATGACACTATATGACTTTACTATATTCTCGCGAAAAGCCTTATCCCGTTCTTCCTGACTTGAAAGTCTTTCAAAGAAGTCCGCTCTCTCAAGGAACTCTGTTGCTTTCTCTATGGAGTTCGCGTCGGGATTCTTCCGATTCAGAGCTCCAAACGCCGCTCTGGCTGCCGGAACATCTTCGCTTGAAATCATGCACAAAATAGGCATAAGATATTTCTTCGACCACTGTCTTGGAGAATCTGTCTGTGTTTTATTACGCCACATTTCCTTCAGTTTTGCCGCACTTTGCTCGCTGATGTACTTATCAACTGTCGATTGAACTGTAGACTGGTAATCAGATTTTTCGGCAGTAAACAGATTCTTAGGAAGCAGTCTGAATATTCCCTGTATCTCCTGATTACTAAAGCGGCCGACAATAAAAGCACATGCTTTCTTAAAGAGATCTGTTTGGCTGTTATAGAAACGATTGAATGCGTCTCCGTTTGTAGTTATCTGCTCAAGGAACTTCTCTCTCTTTGATTCGAGCAGTACACCGGACTTCTTAATGTCGTATAACAGCTCCATTAGATCGGACAAATCTTCCCAATAATTTTTTGCATACAAATAGGAAATCCGTATCATGTCGCATTTGTCTGTCCATTCTCGAATGGTTCCGTCAAAAGATGTACTCTTGGGAAGGATCTTATTACTCTGAGCAATAATTCTGTATTCCTGTACAACCTCATTAATTTTCTGATTTGCTGTATCCGTGTTCCAAACCCAGTTCGCTGCATCCGCATCGAACTTTTTCTTTAGGCGGTTAATGAACTGCCCACCATCATTTACTTCATTTGCGAGTTTAGGTAACACTCCATCTTCATACTGTTTCAGATAAGCCTTCATTCCCTCTGTACACTTATCTTTTGTAACGAGTAAGGCAAGGTCATCGATTACACCTGGATTTTCTATGCAAAGCTTGCCTATTGCCATCGCGATATCGCTGTCTGTTTTGGCAATGCCATAATTGCTATTATTTGCAATACCGCTGTAGTCATCGATGAGACTTGAAACAACATCTTTCCCCGACTTCAGTGTTGCACCATCGAGAACATATTTAAGCACCCAGATAGGAAAGGACAAATTTTTCATTTTTTGGCGAATACGTTCCCGTGTCTGTTCAACAGAGTTACAGAGATTGATTGGAATACCAAAAATTTTCGAGGAAGCCTCATTGAATGCCCTTTCTTCTGCGGTAGTTGTGACGATAAACTTGTCTTTGTACCTTGGGATTGGGTTCTGCTGATGTTTTATTATTTCGGAGACCATCTCCTTGAGTTTGACAACATCCAGAATGTCATTATTGATGCCATCACTATAATTATACGTTCCGTCAGTGTATTCTTTCAGAAGGAAGCCCATAACAAAAGCTGTCAGGTTACATGGCATAAATCCATAATTTCCGTTTTTATCTTGAAGAAAATCATAAATCTGTGCGATAGAAATTCTATCTCCAGAGGCAAAGGCGTCTTGAATGATCTTATCTATCTCTACTTTGATTTTCGATATTGGAAGATATGGGGCAGACTTCCAGTATTCCGGAACCTTCCACGCTTCTTTTCCGATGTAGTTCTCAAGCTTAGTCTGTTCATTACCAGAGCGGAACTGTCCCTTCGTTTCCTCTTTTGCGCCATATTCAACACCAGTAGGCAAAGAAGTTGACTGCCACATCGTATCATTTACGGATCCATGTGTTTCAAGGCCCTCGCTGTAATGCTTGCGATCAATAGCAAAAAGGTACTCAACAAGCTGATCAAAGGTAACAGCACGCTCACCAGCAGGCTTGTCCTGCGTATAGACCATGAACTCCCCTGATGCGATCTTTCCGCGCCATTTTTTCAAGACATCTTTAGCGTTGTTATCGTACTGATTGGCAAGGCTTCGATCCTGCTTTAAATTCACAATCGAGTTTGCCATTGCATCAGCGTACTGATCAAGAAGATCATTCCCAAGCGGAGTAATAGATGCGTCAATGAAGACAATATGATAACTTCCATCGGCAATTGCCTCTTTGATGACTTTTCCTATTTGCACGCTCTCTTCATCATCTCTGGCAAACGTAACGACAGCCATCAACTTGTTGCCAATCGAATCCTCTTGTCCGCGCAGCTTATTGATAGTCAACTTGAAATTGCTGTATGAAACATACTTCACCTCATACCGTAGACGGAGAGCTCCCGTCAAAGAGAGGGCTGATGCCATGTCTGCTTCCTGCACGAGGATAGAAGTGGATTTCTTTTTCTGTTCTTCTTTCTGTTTATCAATTTCAACAACATTGCCTGAGTTGATTAAGGCAGAATACTGCGTTTTTCCTCCCGGCATTGGCTTCTTATAAAGGATATCAGGAACCATACTGTCTGCTGTGCGGACCGGCTCATCATTCTCAAGATCAGAGCCCTCGAAGGCATTGTTCAGGTTCCTTTCATTCGGAATAAAGAGTTCTACTGAATCACCCGTACGTTGAGAGATTGCCTGCAGTAACAGCACCGTTTTCAAAACACGTTGGCGTTCAGAATCAAGGTTCTTATTTGCAGCAAGACCATAACAGTCAAGGATAGACCTGATATCTGGAGCAAGATACTCCTTGCCCTTTTCATAGAAGAAATCCCAAAGCATATCTATTGTCAGCAGCGGATTTGCATCATACGGCCCGCAATTATTGATAAACCACTGAAAGCCTTTGATTTCATCGCCGCGATCATTCTTAATGAAATCGAACATACTCCTCTGGTTAGAGTCAAACGCAGATGAGATATGCTTCAGCAGCAATGCCGCATACGGATGAATAGGCAGAATCTTTTTGAGTTCTGCATCATTGATTTTCGCCTTATCTTTTACAAGCTTTCTTGAATCATGCGTCCTGTCATAAAGATCTTCACGTGTTACATGCCAGTCCTTCTGAATCTGGGGATCTTTGTTTTCTTCCATCGCATCGCCCATGAGGCGGAATGCCATATTTTCAGGAAGTTCGATATTGCAGATAGGCTGGACGAAACGTCCCATCAGTCGCTTCCAGTCCTTGTCGGAGTCAGGAAACATGTGCATGACATTGTGTGTAACGATAATGAGATAGAACGGCTTGTCGCCACTGAAATCAGCAATTTCCTGAAATCCGGTCATTGCCCGCATGTTGTTGCGGAAATAATCCGTGAACTCATCCCAGATAAACACAATCGCCTTGAAATTGTTTCTCCTGATGACTGCGTCAATCCAGTTAAGAAGAGAAGTTGTCGTCAGTGTCAAGGCAGAAAAATGCTGTTCACGAGCAACCTTCATAATTTTGCCCATAAGCGTCTGGAGTGCATCTCCCTTTGACGACTGCTCCATTGCCTGTTCAGCATATGTATTTAATTTCTCAATGATCCTGTCAACATCGTCACCGGAGAAAAGATCAGTATACTTTTTCTGAATTAAGGCGTTGAAATAATTCTTATTGAGGGAATCAGAAAGCCATGTCACAGCTGAATCTTTTAGCGCGCCCTCGCCGTGATCGGAAACGCCGGCATTATTCAAGGCGGCTACGATACTCTGTTGAATAGCAAAAACAAGGTCGTCATCCCCATGAATATTTGAAGAGCCATAGCGATGCACGGTCAGGATTTTCTGATCTCCGTTTTTAAGTTGTTGGAATTTGTTGTAAAGATCTGTGCTGAGTTCATCATTGTATTTATCAAAATATGCCTTTGTAGCTTCGTCAGAGGCGTCCAGCAGTTTTTTTAGTGTCAGTACGGCATGGGATTTACCCGTACCATATGCGCCCTCCACCCAAATAGAGAGCTTCTGTTTCCGAGAGATAACGCTGATTGTATCTTTCACGAGCTTCACAAATGTCTCGTGAGGATAAAACTTCTTCCATAGATCGGGGTGGCTTTCAATTTCCGCTTCATTGATCTGCGCCAGATATTCAGGATCAATGTCAAAATAATCACGGTACTTGTCTAGCATCGGCTTATCTCCTTTAAAACAGTGTTAACACATCCTGCGAGGATTTCTCGCTGCGGAGCGTGATATTATCGAGATCAAGCGTGAAGGTCGCATTGATAAATTCCGGATAGTTTATAGAAAGACCAGTCAGAAGCTTTTCCATCTGATCACGGTCAAGCCCGAAGATCTCCGTCGGACTTACCCCTTCACTGTCGATCTCGTGGTTCAACAGTCTGCCCAGCGTAAACTGGTAGTATCCCCCACAGCCTTCTGCGAATTTGTACAGTGAATACAGGATGACTCGGGGATTGGGGTTCTGCCAAGGAGTACGAGTAATCGATACCATATGCCTCTTTTCCTTTTCAGAATGTCCCATGCCCACTTCCTTGAATGGCAATTCGACAAATCTCCCGAATGAGCTCCATATATCATTCACCCAGCTCTCTTTCGCGCCATCATTAACTAATAGCGAAAGGGTGTACTCCTTAGTATAATTTTCGAGCATCTTAAGGCGCTTAACATACCAATTAATTTGTGGCGTGTACGAAAGATTAGTAAGCATTATTCCCCAGCTCGAAAGATCATCAAGGCCAAGCTTATTGATCACTTCAGCAGTATGGCTAAATCCATTTTTGTCCAACAGATCTGCGTCTCTAAGAAACCGCTTAAAGAAGCTATACATCTGTGAGCCGAGTGAATGCTTCTGGTCAAAATCATTCTTGTAATTAAAGAACTGGGTGAACCACTCAATTTTAGGAGCGTGATGAGAGTAACAGTTCAAGCTCTTGTTTGCTGACATTACTAGTCCCCCTTTAGGCATCTCTAATGATTTATATATAAGGCACCCCTTATCTACCTTGTGACATTCAGAACAATGGACGCATCTGTCACTTACTTTCACTTTTCCATCTTTCATGAAGATACATCCATAATGACAATCCGCTTCACATTCATGGCAGTTAATACAACATGACGCCTTACGAAATACATTCTTTAGCAATTTCACAAAGAGCGGATCCTCTTTTGCAAGTTCCTCATCTATATAGACGCGATATCCTTTTTCTGTTTCTGTTACCGTAAACCTATGCTCTTTATTTCGGAATAAAATCGTGTATGGTGAAGAATCATTAAGCAACACACCTACAGTTTTTATCCATTCCTTCCACTCTGTTCTCGGAGTTTCTATTGTAAGAATTTGTCCTCCTCGTTTTTTTGACTCAGAATACCCAATTTCAATTGATAGATCCCTACCATTCTTACGTGCCTTCCATCCACCGTTTTCTACAAAATTCCTTAAAGCTTCGTTGTTTGTAAATTCCTTTTGATACATTCGTTCAATAATTTTAAGAAATTTATCGAAATATTCAGGATACCACACTCGGCTCATATAATCATTTCGTTCAGCTGCTCTCGGGCAAACTAGACATCCGACTCGTCTGTGTCCTTTTTTGTAAGCTTCATTCAACGGCAAGTTTTCAGAGTAAATATATAAATACAATTCTGCTGAATTCCACTCTAAGATGGGATTGCAGCTATATTGTCCCTTGTGCTTTTCTCCAAGACTAACGTAGTCATATTCACTACGCGCCACACTTTCACTTGCCCGAATTCCTATAAACGCCATCCCAGTAAAATCTGATTTACCGGTTTTTTTTCGTAAGGCAAGTACCTGAGGAACGGTTTTATGGGCGCTGCAACACCATCGTGTTACTGTTGCAGGTGGCCCAAATTTATTCCATGTGTATTCAGGATCATATTCTGAACGGGCTCGTATAAAATCTATTTGTTGGTCGTCACAATATGCTTCAACCTTATTCACCAAATCATAGGTGTCCGGAAATTCCATCCTCGTATCACCAAACAATACTTTGAAGGTATTATGAGGCAAAGCTTTCTGAACAATGTCTAAGGTGACGATGCTGTCCTTTCCACCTGAGAAAGCTACATAAAAGACATCTATTTTTTTCTGGTATTTTCGGTAAGTGTTATATACTTCCTTGATGGTATCCTGCACTAGTCCCTCAAGTATCCTCCTGTTCTTCTCAACCATGGCAGGAATATCAACAAATCGGAGCGGCTGCCCGTCAGGCTCCGGATCTTCAAGGATTTTGATTTTCGGCGCAGTATAGCAGGAGCCTCCTTTTGTCTGCGCAACTTTACGGCCTCTGTAAAAGTAGTTGTTGGCCTCAGCCCACATATAGGGATAAGAGTCGTTCCTGGCATAGTTCCAGTATTTATCAAATCCTAATATGTCTAATTCTTTATAGTAAACAGGACGTGGTTCCTTGCTGAAGGCCAGCGGTGAGCTGGTCAACAGCAAACCTCCTGTCTGTTCATCATAAGTGTAAGCGTACATGGTATATCTATTATCCTTTCGTCAATCTCTGCTGTTTTGCTGTAGACAAGACTTGTTCAATCTTACCGTAGTTCTTACGGGCAAGCAGACCATTGTCCACGAGATATTGCAGGGCATTTTCTCTGTCCAGAGGAATCCCACTGACCGCCAGTTCCGCGCTTAACAGTTCATCAAAATCATTGTAGAGGGAGCTTCGTCTGACGATAGCTCCAACAGGTTTACCGGCTGTAAAACCGCTGTGCATAAGTTTGAAATCCTTACTGAATTCAGCTACATAATGCTCAAGTAAAAAGTCATTCCATGGAAATCCTGCATCCGGGAATGAGCCAAAGAAGCTGATTTTCCTCAATGCAATATAATCACCTGTGCAAAAGCGACTGATGGCAGCATCCGTAGCCTCAATATCAAACGCAGCTTGATCACGAGACACGAATTCGTCAGCATTAATTCTCAATGAATTAGCATATACAGAATCAAAGTATATCGGCGTATCCAGGTCTCGTTTCAGGGAATTTAGCTGTTCCAGTGTAAAATAATCCCGCATCAAGGCAAAATGTGCGAACACCTCCGTCATGGACAAATTCTGCCCATACGGACTGATAATCTTTCCTTTGAAAGAAAACATATCCCGGAGTTTATAGGCAATAACATCCCGAAGTCCGAGCCATTCAAGGAATGGGTACCGTTCCATTACAGTAGGAAGTTTTACCTCTATGGCATCAGTCAACTCCTTGCCACCCATATAGCCCTTATCGTCTATCGCCCGTTGAATCATTTCGGTAATCGTGTCAATTTCCTGCTGCGTGAATTGAATAATATCAGCATGGAAATATTCACCCTTTTGGTTCCGAACAAATTCTGCGCTGTGCGAACCGGCGACTGCCCAGTATACGGCATCCGCATTGATGTGAGAGAGTGCCGCCTTCAAATCGTCTACAGTGACTGGGACACCTATCGTTATCATGTAATTCCTAACTTCATCCGTTGGATTGACCTTTGCGTGAGCATCTTTTGTCAGGTAGTTTTTGTGAATGTAAAACCTTCCATTGTTTGCAAAGGAGAGATAGCTTTTAAGCATCTCTGAATTGTTGATCCTCTTCCCCTCGAATTCATTTTCAAATTCCTTATAAAGGGCATCGAAATAAACTGCTATCTTCCCGTCTTGAAAACACTCAGTGATGTATGCAAAGATCCTTTCAGCAGTTTGTTCCGTCATCATCATTTCCGGTAAATATACAAAGTCATTGCACCGAATAGTAATATAGTTGATTCGTTTTCGTATATCCTCATTAGATTCTGTTAGTTCTTTTTTATACATGGTCTCCCAGAAAGAACGAAACCGCCTCATATCGAGCCCCGAATCTATTCGGAAGCCTTTAGAGAATTTTTCAATGAGTAGTTTCCGATATGGCGCGAAATCTACACCTTCAAAAGTTTCTTCTACCTTTGCTGCTTGGTCACCTATGTCTACGCTTCCATCGCTGAGATGAACTGTATTCACCTGTCTCCTGTTGTTGCGAGAAAAAGAATACCGAACCTTTACTTCATTGTAGTCTACATTGCACAAATTTAGGAAGAGCCCCATTTTTTTTACAATGTCTGTTGCGCTTTCATTTGTTTCAAGGAACAAATCGTCTGCTATTTTTCGCGGAGCCACCATAGCATCAGAACCAACTGTATCTGCAATATCTATCTTCTCTTTTCCCCTGATGCTTTTACCTCGCATAGAAGAAATCTGATCTGGATAATCCTCAAATAGACATTTCAGTGTTTGAACATAAGCCTGTGTCCAATTTCTGATTGAATAATGCGTGCCAAAATATTCCAAATCTGAAGGACGTGTATATTTATAGTTTCGAGATTCAGTGAACGATACTTTCATTTCATCAGTCTCGTCTCCATCTACTGATTCCTTATCAGCATCGTCTGAACCTTCTGGTTCAGTTCGTTCATTGTTCTCATTATGTTCATTTTGCAAATACTGCAAATAGTCCTCATATGCGCTGAGTGCAGTGATATAAGCAGTTTTTTTGTCTCCAATATATATATTGATTCCCTTATTAATACGAAATTTCTCAATAAGGGACTCTATTTCTCCGATGTCCTTTATTTGAAGAATTCTGGAATGGACAGCTTTGCTTTTTAACAGCAGCATACTTAAAACCTTAAGAGAAAAGATATCTTGTTTTGCTTGCTTTGGATGGTTCATTTTAAGCCAAGAAGCAAAGCTCATATTCTCCGCTTTATCTGATTTAGATGCTTCCATTGTCTCACCTAACAATTCCATATATTTCTTATAGTTGTTTCTGTAGAATTCTTATAACTCTTTCCGTTAAATTCTCAAGTACCAATAGCGTGCCTTTGCCATATTCCTCAACGAGTGTCTTAGAAATCCGATGGTTTACATCAGACACCCAACGGTTCTCTCGCCCAGAAATAGCCTTTAGACTGAAGTTGGTCGAGAACGAACCTTCACCAAAAGCACCTCCGTATCTTTGGTATTTTTTTAGTATAACATACAATCGTATAATAATACAGTTCGAGCTGCTCCGTTAAAAATCCTGCTGCATGATGTCGCCAGGCACAAAAAGAAACGGCCGCACACAGCAGCCGTCGATATGTTTGCAACAGTTTATTGACATATGTCTAAAAAGCGGTTATAATGAATATAGACGACATATGTCAATAACCTATGGATTGAGGGGGATAAAGATGGGGAGATTGGCCAAGGCACGGCATGTCTGCTGCCTGCCGAAGTATGCGCGCTTCGAGCCGCAGCCGGATGAGGCGAAGGCCCCCGTGCGGATGGAGGTCGAGGATTTTGAGTGCATCCGCCTTATAGATTACCTGGGCATGACACAGGAGGAATGCGCTGTGCAGATGGGCGTAGCCCGCACGACGGTACAGGCTATCTATACGCGGGCACGGCGCCGCCTGGCTGGCGCCCTGGTCGAGGGCCGACCGCTGACAATCACGGGCGGGAACTTCAAAGTCTGTACACAGACGCAGGCCGCGTACAGGCAGTTCTGCTATGCGCCGCTCCCCCACTCCCCGGCAGCCTTGTCGGCGGATCCAGCAGATTCCTCGGCAATCTTGGGAGAAAAGAAAGGAAGGGCTTTTATGCGATTGGCAATCCCTTATGATGGAAGTCAGATTTTTCAGCACTTCGGCAAAAGTGAGCAGTTCAAGCTCTATGAGATAACGGACGGGGCTGTCACCGGCTCTCGGCTGCTGGCGAGCAACGGAGCTGGCCACGGTGCTTTAGTGACACTGTTGCAGCAGGAGCACGTGGACGTACTGATTTGCGGCGGCATCGGTGCCGGTGCACAGAATGCCCTGAAAGAAGCAGGGATCCGTCTCTTTGGCGGAGTACAGGGAGATGCTGATCAGGCGGCGGCGGATTTCGTCGCCGGACGGCTTGCTTATGACCCTGCCGTCCACTGCGAGCATCACGGTACAGGCGAAGGGGACAGCCATGGCTGCCACCAACATCAGTCATAAAGGCAGCCGTCAACGTTAGCAAAACAGTCAGGAGATGTTTTTATGGCCATCAAGATCACAGGATTCTACCAGCTGCCGCATCAGACCATGCCGGAGCTCGTCGACTTTGACGAGGTCTTCGACACCTCCTTCATGCGCAAGTACACGCGCTTCCGCACGTTCGAGAAATTCCTGCAGGGCAGCCGCCTCAAGATTGAAAACCAGCGCGACTTTGAAGCCCTGCCCGAGGAAAAGATGGATGCCTGGGTCCGCAAGGCGACAAAGTTCTCCTCGTGGCAGGAGATGCTCGACACCGCGACGGACAAGTACGTCATGCACAAAAACATGTGATGCCGCCCGCAAGAGATGAGAAGGCCGACAGAATGGATCCATTCTGTCGGCCTTCTCGCATTCAGATTAACTGTCATGTTCCGCGAAGTATCGCACACTTCATCAGATCTTGGCGTATTCCAGGATGGCGCGCTTATCGTACATGCGCTCGTAATAGGTCTGATAGTCGCCGCTGATGATTCCCATCCACCAGTCACGGTGCTCGAGGTACCACTTGACGGTCTTCTTGATGCCGTCCTCGAATTTCGTCTCCGGCTCCCAGCCGAGCTCCGTGTGGATCTTCGTCGGGTCGATGGCGTAGCGGCGGTCATGGCCCTTGCGGTCGGTGACGTACTCGATGAGGTCTTCGGATTTGCCGAGCTCCTTGAGGATGGTCTTGACCACGTCGATGTTGGCGCGCTCATTGTGGCCGCCGATGTTGTAGACCTCGCCGACGCGGCCCTTCTGCAGGATGAGGTCGATGGCGCGGCAGTGATCCTCGACATAGAGCCAGTCGCGGACGTTCTTGCCGTCGCCGTAGACCGGCAACTTCTTGTCGGACAGCGCGTTGATGATCATCAGAGGGATGAGCTTCTCCGGAAAATGATACGGGCCGTAGTTGTTCGAGCAGCGCGAGATCGTCGTCGGGATCTTGTAGGTGCGATGATACGCCATGACCAGGAGGTCCGCACCGGCCTTCGAAGCCGAATACGGGCTCGACGTCTTGAGGTTCGTCTCCTCCGTGAAGAACAGATCCGGGCGGTCGAGCGGCAGATCGCCGTAGACTTCATCCGTCGAGACCTGATGGTAGCGGTCGATGCCGTACTTGCGGCAGGCATCGAGCAGCACGCTCGTGCCGATGACATTCGTCTGCAGGAAGATCTCCGGATTCTCGATGGAGCGGTCGACATGCGACTCCGCCGCAAAGTTGACGACAATGTCCGGCTTCTCCTGCTCAAAGATGCGGTAGACAGCCTGACGGTCCGCGATGTCCGCGCGGATGAATTTGAAGTTCTTCTTCTCCATCGCCGCCTCGAGCGTCTCGAGATTGCCCGCATACGTCAGCTTGTCGACGCAGATGATGCGGTCGCTCGGATGCTTCTTGAGCATGTAGTAGATGAAGTTCGAACCAATAAATCCGGCACCGCCGGTCACGATGATATTCATATATAGTCCCCCTGTATTTCAATTTATGTTATGGCAGAACAAAAGCCCCGCACTCCTTTTATTATACCGTAAATCCTAAAAGTGCGCGGGGTTTTTTGTTTCTTTTTATCGATTTTTCGTTTATTTTGTCACTTGAACTCGACAAACTCGTCGATGCGGGCGCCGCCCTTGGTCATGGGTTCGACGAAGCTGCGCCAGACGTTAAGGACGATGACGCGCGGATGGTCGCGGTCCTCGAGTGCTTTTCTCAGGGCCTCGGCGAATTCGTCCTGGGTGGAAACGGACTCAGCCTCGATACCGAAGCACTCGGCGTACTTGACGTAGTCCATCGGGTAGTCGAGCTCGCAGGCGATGTAGCGCTCCTTGTACATGACTTTCTGGAGCTGGCGGATCATGCCGAGGCTCCTGTTGTTGACGATCAGGGAGATGATCGGCAGCTGCAGGCGCGCGATCGTGTAGAACTCGTTGCCCGTCATCTTGATGCCACCGTCGCCGGCCACGTGGATGACGCGCCGGTCCCTGCCGTAGTAGAGCTGTGCGCCCATGGCGGCCGGCAGACCGAAGCCCATCGTGCCGAGACCGCCGGAGGTCAGCCACGTGCGCGGCTCTTCGATGCGCAGGTGGAGCGCCGCCCACATCTGATGCTGTCCGACATCCGTCGCAAAGGCATACGGCTTGCCCTTCGTGCGCTGCATGACCTGATGCATCGCCCAGGGGACCGTCAGGCGGTTCTGGTGATAGTCGTAGGCGTACGACTCCTCCCACTTGTCAATCTGCTGCCACCAGTCCGTCAGGGCGGAATTCGGCTCGTGCTTCATGAGCAGCGAGAGGATGGTCTTCATATCGCCGGCGAGGCCGAGCGAGTTGCCCACGTTCTTGTCGATCTCAGCGGGGTCGATGTCGATGTGGATGAACTTCGTGTTCTCCGTGTACTTGTCGAGGTTGCCCGTCTGGCGGTCGCCAAAGCGGCTGCCGATGGCGACGACGAGGTCGGCCGCGGCAATCGCGTGATTCGCGGCCTTCTCGCCGTGCATGCCGGCAAAGCCGAGCGACTGCGGATGGGAGCGCGGTATCGCACCGAGCCCCATGAGCGTGTGGACGACAGGCAGGTGGTACTTCTCGATGAAGGCGATGACTTCTTTCGTCGCACCGGCGGAGATGACGCCGCCGCCGACAATCGCCACGGGCCGCTTGGCCTGGACAATCTCGTCGGCCGCCTCTGCCGCGCAAATCAGGAAGTCGGCATCCGGTTTCCCGTGATGCTCGGGCTGCATCGTCTGCGGCTTGTAGTCGACATCCGCGAAAAAGAGATCGCGCGGCACATCGATGAGCACGGGGCCGGGACGGCCGTGGCGCGCCAGTGCAAAGGCCTTGCGCACAGTCGGCACGAGCTGGTCGGCATGCTTGACTTTGAAGTTGTGCTTCGTGATCGGCATCGTGACGTCGAGGATGTCCGTCTCCTGGAACGCATCGCGCCCCAGGAGCGAAGTGTCGACCTGTCCCGTGATGGCGACGACCGGCACGGAGTCCATGAAGGCCGTCGCGAGGCCCGTGACGAGATTTGTCGCGCCGGGTCCCGACGTCGCGATGCAGACGCCGACCTTGCCCGAAGCGCGCGCGTAGCCGTCGGCTGCGTGCGCGGCATTCTGTTCGTGTGTCACGAGGATTTCCCGGATGTCCGGGTTCTCATAAAATGCATCGTAAAGCGGCAGGATCATGCCGCCCGGATAACCAAAAACCGTGTCGACTCCCTGTTCCTTGAGACAGAGAGCGACTGCCTTCGCTCCCTTCATCTGGCTTCCCCTTTCTGCCGTCTCTGCTAGCGCTCTACAGTATCAGATGCGCTCGCAGATGACCTTCGTGATCTCTTCCGTATTGGCCTTCTGGAAGCCTTCCTTCCAGAGGTCCGGCGTGCGGTAACCATCGGCCAGCGCCTTGTCGACGGCCGCCTCGATTGCCTTGGCCGCCTCTTCCTCATGCAGCGAGTAGCGCAGCAGCATGGCCGCCGAGAGGATCGTGCCCATCGGATTGGCGATGCCCTTGCCGGCGATGTCCGGCGCACTGCCGTGAATCGGCTCGTAGAGGCTCGTGCTCGTGCCAATGGAGGCCGACGGCATCATGCCGATGGAGCCGCCGACGACGGCCGCCTCGTCGGAGAGAATGTCACCGAAGAGGTTGCCCGTGACGATGACATCGAACTGCGTCGGACGGATGGCCAGCTGCATCGCGCAGTTGTCGACGTAGAGGTTGTTGAGCTCAACGTCCGGATACGACTCTGCGACCTTGGCCACCGTGCGGCGCCAAAGGCGCGACGTCGCGAGGACGTTGGCCTTGTCGACCGACGTGACCTTGCCGCGGCGCAGCTTGGCCGTCTCGAAGGTGAGCTTCGCGATGCGATTGACCTCAGGAACGGAGTAGTTCTCGAGGTCCCAGGCGCGCTCGGCGCCGTTGTGCTGCTCTGACTCGCACTTGTCACCGAAGTAGATGCCGCCGATGAGCTCGCGCACGATGACGAGGTCGACGCCCTTGACGAGCTCCGGCTTCAGCGGGGAGTACTCGACGAGTGCATCGGCTACTTTGACAGGGCGCAGGTTGGCGTAGAGTCCGAGGTTCTTGCGCAGGCCGAGGATGGCCTTCTCGGGGCGCAGCGCCGGGTCGACGTTGTCCCACTTGTCGCCGCCGACGGCGCCGAAGAGGACGCCGTCGGACGCCTTGCAGGCCTCGATCGTGTCATCTGGCAGCGGCGTGCCGAACTTGTCGTAGGCCGTGCCGCCGGCGTCTTTATAGGTGTAGGAGAGCCCGAGGCCGAACTTCTCATCGACCTTCTTGAGGACTTCTACCGCCGAATCCGTGATTTCCTTGCCGATACCATCGCCCGGTATCACTGTGATCTTATATGACATATGTATCCCCTCTCTACTCTGACAAACGCAACAACAGGTTCTCAGTCTTTCTGGCCCTTGATGTAGTTGATGAGGCCGCCGGCCTTGGCGATATCCTGCACGAAGCCCGGCAGCGGATGCGCGTGGAAGACGTCGCCTGTCGTCAGGTCTTCGATCGTGCCCGTCGCCGTGTCGACGCGCAGCTTGTCGCCCGCCTTGATCTTCTCGACATCTGAGCCGATTTCCAGGAGCGGCAGGCCGATGTTGATGCCGTTGCGATAGAAGATGCGCGCGAAGCTCGCGGCGATGACGACCGGGATGCCCGACGCCTTGATGGCGACCGGCGCATGCTCACGCGAGGAGCCGCAGCCGAAGTTGCGGCCGCCGACCATGATATCGCCCTCTTTGACATTCGGTGCGAAACTCTCATCGATGTCGACCATGCAGTGCTTGGCGAGCTCTTTCGGGTCGAACGTGTTGAGGTAGCGGGCCGGGATGATGACATCCGTATCGACATTGTCGCCGTAGCGCCATACTTTGCCTTCTAATTTCATATTATTTGACCTCCTCCGGTGTTGCGATGCGTCCTAAGATTGCACTCGCGGCTGCGACTTGCGGGCCGGCGAGGTAGACTTCACTGTCGACATGGCCCATGCGGCCGCGGAAATTGCGGTTCGTCGTCGAGACGCAGCGCTCGCCGGCAGCCATGATGCCCATGTAGCCGCCGAGGCACGGGCCGCAGGTCGGCGTCGAGACGGCACAGCCGGCATCGATGAACGTATCGATGTAGCCACGCTTCATCGACTCCTTGTAGATGGCCGGACTGCCCGGGATGACGATGCAGCGCACGCGGTCTGCGACCTTTTGGCCCTTGAGGATGGAAGCCGCAATCTCCATGTCCTCGAGGCGGCCGTTCGTGCAGGAGCCGATGATGACCTGATCGATCTCGATTGGCTCCTTGATATCCTCGACGCGCTTCGTGTTGCCCGGCAGGTGCGGGAAAGCGACGACCGGCTTGAGCTCCGAGAGGTTGATATCGACTTCACGGCAGTACTCAGCATCTTCGTCAGCGGCAACCAGCTCATACGGCTTCGTGACGCGGGCATCGACATAGGCCTTCGTGATCTCGTCGAACGGGAAGATGCCGGCCTTGCCGCCCGCCTCGATGGCCATGTTGGAGATGGTCAGGCGGTCCGTCATCGTCAGTGCCTTGACGCCTGGGCCAGCAAACTCGAGAGACTTGTAGAGCGCGCCATCGACGCCGATCATGCCGATGAGCGTCAGGATGACATCCTTGCCGGTGATGTCGGCCGGCTTCTCGCCCGTCAGGTTGACCTTGATGGCCTCCGGCACCTTGAACCAAGCCTTGCCCGTCGCCATGGCTGCGCCGAGGTCGGTCGAGCCGACGCCCGTCGAGAAGCCGTTGACGGCGCCGTACGTGCACGTATGTGAATCCGCGCCGATCGTCAGCATGCCCGGTGCGACGATGCCCTTCTCCGGCAGGATGACGTGCTCGATGCCCACGCGGCCCTGCTCGAAGTAGTTGACGATTTCGTACTTGTGCGCAAAATCACGGACGGTCTTCGCGAGCTCTGCCGACTTGATGTCCTTGGCCGGCTGGAAGTGATCCGGCACGAGTGCGATCTTCGTGTTGTCGAAGACCGGGCGGCCGATCTCCTCGAATTTCGCGATGGACGGCGGTGCCGTGATGTCGTTCGCAAGTACCATATCGAGCTCACAGGTCACGAGCTGACCGGCCTTCACGGAATCGAGGCCAGCGTGTTTCGCGAGAATCTTCTCGCTCATAGTCATACCCATAGTATGCCCTCCTAATATATGAATATCTATCGAGTATTGTCCGGTTATTGGAAAAAACTTCCCCGACGTATAGTTCGCCGGGGAAGCGTTGATTTCCTGTTCAGTTAGAAGGTGAATCAATCCTTGGAGAGATCTGCACCATCTTTGAGCCACGGCATCATAGCGCGCAGTTCCTTACCGACCTTCTCGATCGGATGCTCAGCATGGAGGCGGCGCTCCATGAGGAAGTTGACGCGGCCAGCAGCCTTGTTCTCAAGCAGCCAGTTGCGAGCAAACGTGCCGTCCTGGATTTCTTTGAGGACTTTCTTCATTTCCTTCTTCGTGTCTTCCGTGATGATGCGCGGGCCTACCATGTAGTCGCCATACTCAGCCGTATCGGAGCAGGACTGGCGCATCTTCGTGAAGCCGCCCTCGTAGCAGAGGTCAACGATGAGTTTCATCTCATGGAAGCACTCGAAGTATGCCATCTCTGGCGGATAACCTGCCTCAACGAGGACTTCGAAGCCCGTCTGCATCAGCTGGCAAACGCCGCCCATGAGGACTGCCTGCTCGCCGAAGAGGTCTTCTTCCGTCTCATCGCGGAACGTCGTCTGCAGTGCGCCGGCACGCAGAGCGCCGAGGCCTTTTGCATAAGCGAGGGCGAGATCGAAGCACTTGCCCGATGCATCCTGGTGTACAGCAAAGACAACCGGAACGCCGGAACCTTCCGTATACGTGCGGCGAACGAGATGGCCCGGGCCTTTCGGAGCGACCATGAATACATCGACATCAGCCGGCGGAACGATCTGCTGGTAATGGATGTTGAAGCCATGTGCGAAGACGAGAGCGCTGCCCGGCTTGAGGTTCGGTGCGATTTCCGTCTTGTAGACATCAGCCTGCTTCTCATCCGGGATCAGGACCGTCGTGATGTCAGCCTGCTTGACTGCCTCAGCGACCGTGTAGACCTTCAGGCCGTGCTCTTCAGCGACCTTCTTGGACTTGGAACCCTCATAGAGGCCGACGATGACGTTTGCACCGCTGTCCTTGAGGTTCAGGGCATGAGCGTGACCCTGGCTGCCGTAGCCGATGATCGCAATCGTCTTGCCATTCATGAGTTCCCAATTTGCATCCTGATCATAGTAAGTTTTTGCCATAATACTCTCTCTCCTCACAATGTTCATAGATTGTATGCTCTCCGCGTTCCAACGCTATGAGGCCGGTGCGTATGACTTCCGCAATCCCGTAAGGCTTCACGAGTCTCAGGAAAGCCGTGACCTTGTCGTCACTGCCCGTGATCTCGAAGACCAGCGTGTTGGATTCGACATCCACCACATGAGCCCGGAAAAGCTCTGCCATCTTCAAGACATCGAGCCGGTTGTTGTCATCCGCCTTGACTTTGATGAGTGTCATCCCGCGGCAAACAGCATTCTTCTCATCCAGACGCTGCACCGCACGGACAACCGGCATCTTCTCGAGCTGCTTGATCATCTGCTCGATGAGGTTCTCATCGCCATGCACGACGACCGTGATGCGCGAGAAATCCGGTGTCTCCGTGACGCCCACCGACAAGCTGTCGATGTTGAACTCGCGTCTGGAAAACATGCTTACAACACGCACGAGAACACCAGTCTGGTTCTCGACAAAGACCGACAAGACGTGTTTCATGGACCCATCTCCTCTTCGAATTGCTGATACCATGAATATTATATCACGGCGTCTCAGCAGATTCAATCTGTAATGCTGTAAACATGTATACATTATTACTCTGCACACATGATTTGTCAACACGTTCCTGTAACTTTTTTTCGATTTTCCGAGATTTTTTTATATCATCATCCCGTTATGATAGACATTCGAAGGGGTCTCTATTGTTCCACATGCATTCCTGTCCATTTTGGAGAGAGTTTCCCGAACCGATGCGACGATACGCCAGACACGGCAGTCATAATGTCCATGTATGTAATGCATAGCGCCTTTCTTGGCCGCAATCAGAGATTCATGCTACAATAAAACACAACCAATATTCCCGCATTCCATTCGCATAGAAAGGATTCTTCCTATCATGAACATCAAAAAGAAAGCACTGCCAATAAGACTGCCGCATGACGAGGTCTTAGCCTCGATAACAGAGCCGCTGCTGACCTGGTACGAGGGGCAGTCCACGCTGCGCTGCCTGCCCTGGCGCGAGGAGGTCACGCCGTATCACACCTGGCTTTCGGAAATCATGCTGCAGCAGACGCGCGCCTCGGCCGTCATCCCCTACTACACGCGCTTCCTCGAGGCACTGCCCGACATCGAGAGCCTCGCGCGCTGCGACGACGAGCTCCTCATGAAACTCTGGCAGGGACTCGGCTACTACAGCCGGGCGCGCAACCTCAAGAAGGCCGCCGGCGTAATCTGCGCAGCGTACGGCGGCCAGCTGCCCGCGGATTTTGCGGCATTGCTCGATCTACCGGGCATCGGCCGCTACACGGCCAGCGCCATCGGCTCGATTGCCTTCGGCCTGCCCCTGCCCGCCGTCGATGGCAACATCCTGCGCGTCACCATGCGCGTGCTGCAGTGTGGCGAGGACATCGCCCAGCCCGCCGTCCGTCGCGCCGTCGAGGAAGCGCTCGCACCGCATTACCCAAGCGGTCAGGCGGCAGGTGCCCTCAATCAGGCCTTCATGGACCTCGGCGCGACCATCTGCCTGCCGCACGGGGCGCCGCACTGCGCCGCCTGTCCGCTTGCCCGCCTCTGCCTCGCACACGATGCGGGCTCAGAGCAGCAGCTGCCGTTCAAGAGCAAGAAGGCAAAGCGCCGCGTCGAGCAGAAGACCGTGCTCCTCTTGCACCAGGGCAGGGCACTGGCATTGACGAAGCGCCCGGACAAGGGGCTGCTCGCCGGCCTCTGGGAGTTGCCGAACCTGCCGGGCCATCTCACACAGGCAGAAGTCGAAGCATGGCTCGCGGCCCGCGGACTTCGCACCCTCACCATCGCTCGCCTGCCCGATGCGCGCCATATCTTCTCCCATGTCGAATGGCAGATGCAGGGCTGGGCCGTCGAGCTCGCATCCCCCGATGCAATGGTCGCCGAAGATGCGAGCCCGCTTGTCTGGGCCTCGCCCGAAGAACTCGCCGACACCTACAGCATTCCCTCTGCGTTCCAGTACTTCCTGCACGAACATCACGGATGACTCCCCACGCCTAATGCGCACAATAAAAAAGACGCCACCAAGGGCGTCTTTTTCTTTTATCGAATATCATGGCACGAGCTGAAGCAGGATGAAGATGACCAGCCCGATGCCCGAACCGACGATGGAACCGTTCATGCGGATCCACAAGAGGTCGGGCTCTACCTTGTCGTAGACGAGGTGGTTGAGCTGCTCGTCCGTCAAGCGGGCGAGCACGCTCTCGACGACGACGCCGACGAGTGTCTGCGCATGGAGCGCCGAGCGCGCGATGAGGTCGTAGAGGAAGCGGCCCACCGTATGGCGCAATTCATCATCTTCCTGCAGGAGGTGCAGGCCGCGGTCATACTCCGCCTCGATGATGTCGGCCAGCCGGCTGCGCAGCATCGGCAGATGCTCTTCGACGGCGTCGACCTGACGCGCAGCGTCGGCCTCAAGGTGGTCGCGCATGTGCGCTGCGGCCCGCCGCACGACCTCCTCGATTGGCAGATCGGCCACGAGGCTGTCGCGCAGCTCGTGCACGAGCTGATGGAACTCCGGCTCGGCATTGAGCACGGCCGTCTTCTCGTAGAAGAGCTCCAGCATATCCTGCTGCAGCTGTGAGTCGCGCGTGCCGAGCTCCTTGAGCATCGCCACGAGCTGCTTCTGCATGATGTTGGCCGCATCTTCGAGGTTGACGAGGTCCATGGCCTCCGCCAGCCCCGTCAGGAAGAGCGCTAAGGTGCTCTTGGCCTTCTCTTTCTCGTACTGCTCGAGCATCGACTCGATGGCCTTGGCCGTCTCCGGCCGCTCGGCCCGCACGCGCAGGTAAGCCGAGACGCGCTCGAGGAAGTCCTTGTCGCGCCCGCTCTGCTGCAGCCAGTGGCCGATATTTGCAAAGAGGTCCTCCGGCTCCATCGTGCTCAGGTAAGTGCGGATGCGCCGCGCAAACTCCGCCGCCCGCTTCTCGCTGTCTTTCTTGAGCAGGAAACCGCGCGCGTAGTGGTAGAGATGGTGCGAGACCTTGGCCCGCGTGTCGGGCTCGCCGAGCCACTTCATGAGCATCGGCATGAGGTGCAGGCGCTCCAAGTGGCGGAACACCTTGCGCCGCGAGAAGAACTCCTTCTGGACCATCGTCACCGATGCCTTGATGAAGGACTGGCGCCGCCGCGGCAGAATGGCCGTGTGATACGGGAAGCCGAGCGGCTTGCGGAAGAGTGCCGTGACGGCGAACCAGTCGGCAATGCCGCCGACGAGCGCCGCTTCCGCGCAGAAGAGGAATCCCGAGGCGAAGACCGAATGTGGCAGCTGCAGGTGCGCAAATAAGGCGAGCAGGAACACGAGGAACGCGAGGAAGAGCACGCGGTCCGCCTTGTTCCAGGATTTCGTCATGGCTCTCATAATCCCCACATCCTTTCTGCTGCCCAGACGAGGACATAGAGGCCCATGCCGACGAGAGAACCGACGATCGAGCCGTTGATGCGAATCATCTGCAGGTCGTCCTGCACCTTGTCCTCCACGAAGGTGACGAGTGCGTCATCGCTGAACTCGTCGAGGCGCTCGCGGATGAGTCCCGGGATGAGCTCGTGGTGTTTCGTGAGCTCGCTCTCGATGAGGTCCTTGAGCATCTTGTCGAAGCGGTGCTGCCAGTTCTCCGAGTGTACAAAACCATCGATGCGCTGCTCGACGAAAGCGTTGAGGTTCGGCAGCCAGAAGGGCGCCTCTCCCTTGAGCGCATTCTCGATCCACGAGGCGATCAGGCCCTCGATGTCCATCTGCTCGAGCCATCGCTCCTTCCACTCCCCGAGCACGCCGCGCAGCGACGCATCGTTGCTGAAGGAGAGAACCATGCCCTCAAAGCCTGCCTTGAGGCGCGCATAGCCCTCGGTCTGCTCGCTCAGGAGGTCCTTGATGCCCTTCTTCGCCTTCTCGTTGAAGATGGCGAGGATCTCCTTGTCGTCGAGGCCGAGCGCCGACAGGACGAACGCACGGCCAGCCGATTCACCCTCGTACTCCTTGCGCAGGACCTTGATGTTGTCGAGCAGGACCTGCTGCATGGCAGGTGACTGCAGGACCTGCTCACTGATGCTCAGGACGCTGTGCAGGATGCGCTTGGCATGGCGTTCCTCGCCGAGCATGCGCACGAGCTCGATCAGGATGTTCTCGAGCGCGAGGCCCTGAAGGCCCTCGCGCACGGCAGGGGCCAGTTCCCTTGCGAGGCTCTCGCTGTCAAGATCGTTGACGATCTTGAGGACGACGGCATCGACGACCTCCACGACGCCCTCGCGGCCGCCGCGGTGCTCGAGATAGTCGACGAGCAAGCCCGCTGTGTCCTGGTCGCGGATGACGCGCATGATGTTCTCCGTGCTCAAGAGGTCATCGCTCGCGAATGTCACGATGGCATCCATGATGCGCTTCCTGTTGCGCCGCAGGACATCCGTGCGGTACGAGATGCCGAGCGGCTTGCGGAAGAGCGCTGTGACGGCAAACCAGTCCGCCAGCCCGCCGATCGTCGCGGCCAGGAAACCGTGATGGAAGAGTCCTGCCGCAAAGCCGGAGCCGCCGGCCGCCAATGTGCCGACAAAGCCGGCAGCGCTGATGCCCAGTGCCAGATTCGCCTTATTTTTCTTCTGCAACCTTCACACCTCAGATTCTCGCGACGAGATCCTTGAGATACTTCTTGAACGGCGTGCCGAGGTCCTCGCGGCGCAGAGCGAACTCCACCGTCGCCTTGAGGAAGCCGAGCTTGTCACCGAGGTCGTAGCGCTTGCCTTCGAAGTCGTAAGCGTAGACGGCCTGCTGGCGCGCCAGTTCCTTGAGAGCATCCGTGAGCTGGATCTCGCCGCCCTTGCCGGGCTCTGTGTGCTCCAGGATGCCAAAGATTTCCGGACGGATAATGTAGCGGCCGAGCACGGCCATGCGGCTCGGCGCCTCCTCGAGGCTCGGCTTCTCGATCATGTCGCGCACGCGCATGAGGCGCGGGTCATCCGTCTTGTCCCCCGCGACGATACCGTAAGACGAGACCTTCTCGTCCGGTACCATCTGGCAGCCGAGCACCGAGCCGCCCGTCTTGTCGTAGACATCGATGAGCTGGCGCAGTGCCGGCTTCTCCGGATTGTAGACGACATCGTCGCCTAAGAGCACGGCAAACGGCTCATCGCCCATGAACGCCTTGGCGCAGAGGATGGCATCGCCGAGGCCGCGCATGTAGCGCTGTCGGATGTAGTGGATGCGGATGTTGGCCGTGTCCTGCACCATCTTCAGGAGGTCGAGCTTCCCCTTCTTCTTGAGCTCTGCCTCGAGCGTCGGCGCCGAGTCGAAGTGGTCCTCGATGGCGCGCTTGCCGTGGCCGCTGACGATGAGGATCTCCTCGATGCCGCTCGCGAGCGCCTCCTCGACGATGTACTGGATGGTCGGCTTGTCGACGATCGGCAGCATCTCCTTCGGTGTCGCCTTCGTGGCGGGCAGGAAGCGCGTGCCGTAGCCGGCTGCCGGAATGACTGCTTTTCTGATTTTCTGCATGTTGAATTCCCCTAACATCTTGTTTTTTTAGATTGTGGCAGTTCCCCATCTGCCACTTATACGATAACAATATATTATTATACACGATGCACGCCTTTTCCTGCTATGAAAAAAGCTGTCACAGTGATGTGACAGCTTCTTTTTGCAGATTTTGCTTATTTTTTGTGGAACACCCACATGTAGGCGGCGAAATCCGTGTCGATCTTCGGCACCTCGATGCCGCTGTACATGAGCTCATCGCCGTAGAAGGACTTGCCCGCAAGGCTCAGGGCCTTGCTGCCTGCACCGTCATGCGAGAGTCCCTTGGCCGGGTAGTAAGCGGCCACTTCGTACTCTGCATCGGCGTCAAGCTGCTCGAGCTTCAGCGTGCGCAGCTCCGCTGCCGGCGTCGCGAGTGCCTTGAAGTAGACGAGGACGATCTCCTTGCCGTCTTTGGCGACAAACTCCCAGGCCGTCTCATTGCCCTTGCCTTCAAACGGCGTGAGCAGGCGGTAGAACCGGCCGAGCTGCATCGTCGGGCGGATCTTCTTGTAGAGCGCGATGTGGCTGCGGACCTCGACCTTCTCCTCATCGCTCATGCGCGTGATGTCCATCTCGTAGCCGTAGCAGCCCATCATCGCGGCGAACGCACGCGTCTGCATCGGCGTCACACGGCCGACTTGATGGTTCGGCGTCACGGAGACATGCGCGCCCATCGTGATGGGCGGGAAGACCATGCTCGTGCCGCTCTGGATGGAGAGGCGGCAGATGGCGTCCGTATCGTCGCTCGTCCAGGTCTGCGGCATGTAGTAGAGCATGCCCGCGTCGAAGCGGCCGCCGCCGCCCGAGCAGCTCTCAAACAGGACATCGGGATGCGTCTGCGTGATGCGCTCGAGGACGTCGTAGAGGCCGAGCACAAAGCGCGTGCGCACTTCGCCCTGGCGCTCTGGCGGCAGTTTGGACGAGAAGGCGTCCGTCAGATGGCGGTTGAAGTCCCACTTGACGTAGTCGATCGGTGCCGTGTCGAGGATCTTGCAGACGGAGTCGACGATGTAGTCGCGGACATCCGCGCGCGAGAGGTCGAGCACGAGCTGATGGCGGCTGAACGTCATCGGATACGACGGCGAGCGCAGCGCCCAGTCTGGATGCGCGCGGTAGAGGTCCGAGTCTACAGACACCATCTCCGGCTCGAACCAGAGGCCGAACTTGAGACCGCGCTTGTGCGCGCTCTCTGCCACGCCCTGCAGGCCGCCCTTGAGCTTCTCCATGTTAACGACCCAGTCGCCGAGCGAGCTGTTGTCGTCCTCGCGCTTGCCGAACCAGCCGTCGTCGAGCACCATGAGCTCGATGCCGAGGTCTTTGGCACAGGCCGCGAGGTTGTCCATCTTCGCATCGTCGAAGTCGAAGTACGTCGCCTCCCAGTTGTTGACGAGGATGGGGCGCACGGCGTCGCGGAACTTGCCGCGCACGATGTGGTGGCGCACAATCTCATGGAAGGCCTGACTCATGCCATTGAGACCCTCGGCGCTGTAAGCAAGCAGCGCCTCTGGCGTCTGGAAGGATTCGCCCGGCTCCAGGTGCCAGCGGAACTCGAATGGGTTGATGCCGCCGACGACGCGCGTCGTGCCGAACTGCTCGACCTCCGTCTTGAGTGAGAACTCGCCGCTCCAGACGAGGCTGAAGCCGTAGACCTCACCGCTCTTCTCGCCCGCGTCCTTGCGCAAGAGCGCGAGGAACGGCGATGCTTGATGTGAGCTCGAGCCGCGGCGGCTCGCGCTCTCCTCGATGCCGTGCATGAGTGGCACACGCTCTGCCGTGCGCTCAGCGGCATGGCCGCCCCAGAGGTTCATGCGGTCGAAATCGTGGTCCGGCAGGTCAAGCGCGAAGCTCGCCGCATTGAGCAGGTCCATTGGCTCCTCGCCGCTGTTCTTGAGGCAGGCGCTGCGCGCGATGACATCTGCATCCGCAAAGATCGTGTATGAGAGCTCTGCCTCGAGCTTGCCCTTAGAGTCGGCCAGCGTGATCTTGAGCGTCTCCGCCTCATCATCTGCTGCGTACGCGGCCGGCAGGCCCGCGAGCGCCGTCTTACCCTTCGTGATGGTATAGTCCTTGTAGAAGAGCTCCGTCGTCGTCGTGCCGTCTGCAAGGCGTATCTCATAGGCTGGGATGCGATAGTCGACATGGCCGTAGCCCGGGTACTCCTGCGGCAGCACGTCGAGCGAGAACGTGCGCTCATTTTCATAGGCACCCGGCTGCGGCGAGAAGCCGCGGTCGAGCTCCTGGAACGGGCGGCTGTCGCGGAAAGTCCGCAGTTTCCTGCCCCAGTAACGGTGCATGAGGTAGCGGCCGCGGATGACCTGCAGCACATAGCTCATCTTCGCATTGCTCAGATGGAAGATGCCTGTCTTTTCATCAAACTGGATCATATGCTTATCGTGTCCTTTCCCTGCGTCAATCAGATGCCCTTGAAGTAGAACGAGAAGTGCTTCGTCTCATTCTTCACCGTGTATTCCGGCAGGACCGGCGCACCCCAGGTGTCGTCGCCGCCGACGCCGCACTGGCTGAGCGATGCGCGCAGGAAGGTGTGATGGACTTCTGGCATATCGTAAGGATGGCGCGCGTTCTCGAGCTCATGCGCGCTGTACGGCAGGGCCGAAGCCTCGAACGGCTCCTCGTCCATGGCGAGGCGCACGCCGCGGCCGCGGTGATCCGTGACCTCGATCCAGCGGATGCCGCCATGGTTGCCCGTCTCCTGCGGCTGCAGGTACGGCTCGACCTCATCCTTGGCTGTCGTCTCGAAGATGCCGAGTCGAGCGCCGCGCTGGCGGTCTGCGTAGTTGTCGAGCGGGCCGTAGCCGTAGAAGCGCACCTGATCGTAGTCAGCCGGCAGCGTGAAGAGCATCGCGAAGTCCGGGATTTCCGGCAGACCCTCGACAGCATCGTAGTCGAGCTCGACTTTGATGGAAGCATCCTCGGCGACCGTATAGGTCATGCGGCAGGAAGAAAGCGGCTGCGTAGCCAGCTCATAGGTGAAGCGGACGGAGACGGAGCTTGCCTCGTACTCCTTCTGGCCGAGCTGGCCGAACCAGTCGAACTCGTGCCAGTTGCCCGCCTCGTCGAGCAGTTCCTTCTTGACGCAGCGGCGGTAGAGGCTCGCGAGCTTCCACTGTGCCGTCATGAAGTCGCGGCGGCTGCCGTAGTCGTTGTCGACCGGTGCGCGCCAGAACGACGGTTTCGGCGCTTCCTCGATGAGCTCCACGCCATTGCACTTGTAAGACGACAGGTTGCCTGTCGCGCTCGAGAACAGGATCTCGAAGCCCGTGCCGCGCACGCCGAGGTTGATGTCGCCGTGGACGATGTGCAGCGGCTTTTCGGGCTGCGTCTCGAGCGGCATGTTGTGCTGGTAGTGGAAATGGCGCTCTGCCGTGGCGAAGTCCGTCGCAGCCACAGCCTCCTTCGGCTCCGGCACCTCGACTTCGTCGACCTGCCACGTTCCCTGACCGAAGGCAATCTCAAAGCCCTTCTTGGCCCAGAGCGTGTCCTCCTTGAGGCGCAGCGATGCCGTGACCGTCTCCTCGCCCGCATTCGTCAGCGGCAGATCGTCAAGAGCCACCGTGCCCGTCTCACCCGGCAGGATGTGCGGCGCATCCGAGGACGATTCCCAGATGACCTTGCCGTCGAGCATGAGCTCCAGATGCAGCGCATAGGCAGCGACATCCGTAAACAGGCTCTTGTTGTGGATCGTGACCTTCTCTGCCGTGACATCGAGATCGAAGTTCTGGTAATTGAACTTGACTTCCTGCATCTTCGTCGTCAGCTTGCGGTCTGCAAACAGGATGCCGTCACCGCTGAAGTTGCCGTCGTTCGGGCGGTCGCCGAAGTCGCCGCCGTACGCCAGCGCATCCTTGCCGTAGCGGTCCTTGTGCCAGATGGCCTGGTCGACGAAATCCCAGATGAAGCCGCCCTGATAGAGCGGTTCCTCGTCCGTCAGGTCCGTGTACTTGTGCATGCCGCCGATGCTGTTGCCCATCGCATGCGTGTACTCGCAGCAGATGAATGGCTTATCGCGGTGCTCCGCGAGGAACTTCTTGATGGAGGCGACCGTCGGGTACATCTGGCTCTCCATGTCGCTCGTGCCGTTGTAGCGGCGATCCCAGAAGATGTTCTCGTAGTGGACGAGGCGCGTCGGGTCTGCCTGACGGAAGTACTCGCTCATCACGTAGAGGTCCTTGCCGCCGCAGGACTCGTTACCGCAGGACCAGATCAGGATGGCCGCATGATTCTTGTCGCGCTCGAACATGGATTTCGCGCGGTCGAGGATGATATCCTGCCACTCCTCATGGTCATTCGGCAGCGTATCCTCGATGATATCCTTCTTGCCGTTGCGCATCCAGCTGCCGTGCGTCTCGAGGTTCGTCTCGTCGATGACGTAGAGGCCGTAGCGGTCGCAGAGCTCGTAGATGTAGCTCGAGTTCGGATAGTGCGAGCAGCGCAGTGCATTGATGTTGTGCTGCTTCATCACGATGATGTCCTTCTCGATCTCCGAAGGATCTGCCGCGCGGCCGCTGTAACAGTCGAACTCGTGGCGGTTCGTGCCCTTGAAGACGATGCGCTTGCCGTTGAGCTTCATGATCGTGCCGTCCATGCAGAATTCACGGAAGCCGATGTTCTGCGGGATGACCTCGAGCAGCTGGCCCTCCGCATCCTCGACGGAAATGACGGCACGGTAGAGGTTCGGCTCTTCCGCGCTCCAGAGCTTGACGCCCTTGAGCTCTGCCTCAAAGGAAGAGCTCAGGCCCTCGACCTGCTGCTCCTCCGCGAGAAGGCAATCGCCTGTCTCCGCATCGTAGAGCTCGATTGCTACCTTATGGGCTTCGCCGCTGTTCCACTTCATGTCGAGGTGGAGCTTGCCATCCTGATAATCGTGGATGGGCTCTGCCGTGACGCGCAGGTCATCGAGATGGACGGCCGGCTTCGTGTAGAGCATGACCTCGCGGAAGATGCCCGAGAAGCGCCAGAAGTCCTGGTCCTCGATCCAGCTGCCCGAGCTGAAGCGGAAGACCTGCAGGGCTAGGCGGTTCGTGCCCTCCTTGAGGTACGGCGTGAGGTCGAAGTCGGACGGCGTGAACGAATCCTCGCTGTAGCCGACATACTGGCCGTTCATGTAGACGGCGACAGCCGACTCAACGCCCTGCAGCGAGAGTACGGCGTTGTCCCAGCCCTGCGGCAGGATGAAATCCTTGACATACGAGCCGACCGGGTTGTCGCGTTGCGGCACCTGCCCCGGATGCACGACCTCATGGCCGTCCCACGGGTACGTCTGGTTCGTGTACTGCGGCACACCGTGACCTTCCATCTGCCAATGGGCCGGCACGCGGATGGTCTCCCAGCCGCTCACATCGTAGTCCGGCTGCTCAAAGCCCTGCGGGCGGGCGGCGAGATTGCGCGCGTAGTGGAACGACCAGATGCCATCGAGGCTGCGGCGCAGCGAGGACACGCCCTCTGCCATCTCCATCGCATCGGCGAAAGACACATGGTCGCTGTGGGCCGGCAGGCGGTTCTCTTCAAAGAAAGTAGGGTCTGCAAGACGATCGACTGTAAACATCAGCTATTTCCTCCTTTAATCATTCATACTCATATTTATCTTTATTTTATCTTATTTTGTCGACATACTCAATCAATAGAAAGGGGCCGCTGTATCAAACTGGTACAACGGCCCCCTCCTAAGGTCACATGTCAAGCGATTGCGATATCCATGACATCCATGACTCTGTTCACTTGTAGCATATTATTTGCTGAGGTCTTCCCATTTCTCCTCGAGCTCACGGACGATGCGCGCATGCTCAGCTTCCGTCAGCGTTACCTTTGCACGATAGATGAAGGAAGCGATGACCATGAGGACAATCGGAGCTGCGAACATGACAATCTGGAAGTGGAAGAGTGCATCCGGTTTGATGTCAGCAGCGGAAGCACCGCCCGTCATGCCAACCCAGACAGCGACAAGGCCGATGATGCCGCTCGAGACAGCACCAGCGAATTTATCGACGAGAGGACGTACGCAGAGGCAGACAGCTTCATCGCGATGGCCGATCTTGAGCTGGCCATACTCGACGGAGTCCGTGATCGTCATGAGGACGACGAGGAAGATGAGCGGCTGCGGCAGAGCGAAGAGGCCTGCACCGATGAGGGCCATCGTGACATTCGTGCCGGAACCAGCATAGATGAGGAGCGCGACGAGCATGATCGCGATCGAAGCGAAGAAGAGCTTGCGGCGGCTGAACTTAGCCGTCAGAGCCGGGAACAGGGCAACAGCGATGAGGCCGATGACCGTGTTGATGACACCGAGGATGGAGAACTTCGTAGCATCGCCGATGACGTAGATGAAGTAGTAGAGGTTGAAGTTGTTGACGATGTTGATGCCGATGCCGTAGACGAGGTAAGCGATAGCCGTCCACATGAGCTGGTCGTTCTGCGTCAGGACCTTGAATACGTCTTTCGCGGAAGTCTCCGTCTTGTTCTCACGCAGTGCAGATTCCTGCTCGTGCGTGCCAAGGCCGAGGATGATGGCACCGAGCGTTGCGATACCGCCGCCGACGCAGGCGAATGCGAACCAACCAGTCGGGTCACCAGCACCGCCGTTCTGGTTCAGCGAGAAGTAGAGGACGACCGGCATGACGATGACCGTGACGAGGTTGGCACCGAAGACGGAACCGATACGGGCAATCGTAGCCGTGATATCGCGTTCATGCGAATCGAAGGAAAGAGCCGGGATCATGGACCAGATAGCAACGTCTTTTGCACTGTAGAAGATATCCATGATGAAGTAGACGATGGCAAACAGGATCAGGTAGAGCGTCGGGTTCGTGACCGTCAGGCCGCCGAAGTCCGTGAACAGGAATGCCAGCGTGATGGCTGCGACGAACGCGCCGACGATGACCCATGGTTTGAAGCGGCCCCAACGCGTCTTCGTCTTATCGATCAGGTTGCCGATGAACGGATCGACGAAGAGCTCAAGGATACGGAGCACGAGGATGATCGTCGTGACGATACCGATCATGTAAGCATCGTGGCTCGGGTTGTCCGAGTGGAACAGGTTACTCGTGACGAAAATCATGAAGTACGTGCCGATCATGGCGTAGAACACGTCATGACCAAACGTGCCGCACGCATAGCAGATGCGCTGCAGTAATTTGCTATTCATTATGAATGCCTCCCCAAATAAAACCCCATTTTCTATCAGTCCAGCTTATGCCTTGACTTTATTGATGTACGCGATGATGCCATCCGCAATCGTATCGAGCGAAGCGCCCTTGCTCGTGTTGACGACGAGGTCGTAGTTCGCACCGTCGCCCCACGTGCGGCCCGTGTAGTAGTTGTAGTAGCGGGCGCGCTTCTCGTTCTCGCGGTTGAGCTCTTTGAGGCTCTTGCCTTCGTAGACCGTCTGGCCACGTTTCTCGCGGTACTCATCGTCAGCGCAGACGAAGATGTCGAAGTGGTTGTCGTTGTTGCGCAGTGCGTAGTCCGCGCAGCGGCCGAGGAAGATGCACGGGCCATCCTCTGCAATCTTGCGGATGACAGCCGACTCGCTCATGAACATGCCCTGGCTCGATTCGCCCATATGCGTGCCGAACGAATGGAACGGGATGAAGCTCATCGAGAGCGGCTTGACCGTGTTCTCCATCTCGAGCAGTTCATCTTCGCTGAGGTCATGGATGCCGAGCTTGGCCGCAGCCAGATGGACGAGCTGGCGATCGTAGAGCTTGACGCCGAGCTTCTCGGCGAGGATGCCGGCCAGCTCACGTCCGCCCGCACCATACTGACGGCTGATCGTGATGACGAGATTCTCTTTCATGGTGGATTTCCCCTTTCAAAGCGTAAACGTTTTCATTGTCTAGAAGAAAAGCTTCCCCTTGCGAGGTAGAACGAAAATAATTGAGATGAGTTCTCTTGGCTACCTTATTGTCTTTTCTTTCAGTAGTAGCAAACGTTTTCTTTTGTTTACAGTTTGTATTATACGCTAGAAAATAATAAAAAGCAAGAGGGTTTTTAGGATTTTTTCTTTTTTATCTGTTTTCTAAATTGTACATGCAATTCAGGGTTTTGAGCGCAGAAAAAAGGAGAGATACAGTAAACGTATACTGTATCTCTCCCATAACAACAATCTGTTATATCTGCATCATTTTGCCATGAGTTTGGCCACTTTATTGGCGAAGTCGACCGGATTCTCCGGCAGGATGCCCTCGATGAGCAGAGCCTGCGTGTAGAGCATGTCGCAGTAATCCTTGAACTCCTGGCTGTCCTTGCCCGTCTCATGGATTTCCTTGAGGCGGCTGAAGAGCTCGTGATGCGGGTTGATCTCAAGGATGCGCTTTGCCTTGAACATTGGGTTCTTCATCTGCGAGAAGGCCTGCTCCATCGCGAGCGACGGGCCCGCCTCATCGGCCACGAGGCAGACTGCACTCGATTTGAGGCGCGCGGACACCTTGACGTCCTCGACCTTGTCGCCGAGCGCTGCCTTGATGTCCTTCATGAGATCGCTGTTGTCCTTCTGGATTTCCTCCGTCTCCTTCTTGACCTCCTGGCTCTCGGCATCGTCGAGGCCGAGGTCGCCGCGGCTGATGGAGTGGAACGGCTTCTCCTCATACTGGTGGATCGTCTCGATGGCGAACTCATCGACCGGGTCGAGCAGGTAGAGCACCTCGATGCCCTTGTCGCGCAGCGTCTCCATCTGCGGCAGCTGCTCGATGGTCTCCTTGTCCTTGGCCGTCGCGTAGTATATCTTCTTCTGGCTCTCCGGCATGCGGTCAACGTATTCCTTGAGCGTGACGAGCTTGCCGTCCTTCGAGCTCATGAACAGGATGAGGTCCTTGAGCTTGTCGACCGTGTCCGAACCGCTGTAGATGCTGTTGTAGATGCCGATCTTCAGCGACTTGCCGTACTCGTTCCAGAACTTCTCGTACCACTCGCGGTCGTTCTTGAGCTTGCGCGCCAGCGTCTTGAGGATGTTCTTCTCGAGCGCGCGGCCGATAGCCTTGAGCTCGCGGCTCTGCTGCAGGAGCTCACGCGAGATGTTCAGCGAGAGGTCCGGCGAATCGACGAGACCCTTCATGAAGCGCAGGTAGTCCGGCAGCAGGTCCTTGCATTTGTCCATGATGAAGACGTGGCGGCTGTAGAGCTGCAGGCCCGGCTCGTAGTCCGTCTGGTAGAGGTTAAAAGGCGCATGTGCCGGGATGGCCAAGAGTGCCGTATACTCGACCGTGCCTTCGGCCTTCGTGTGGAAGACCTCCATCGGGTCCTCCCATTCGTGGAACTGATGCTTGAAGAACTCGTTGTACTCTTCTTTCTTGATATCTGACTTGTTCTTCGTCCAGAGCGGCTGCATGGAGTTCAGCGTGCGCGTCTCGACTTTCTTGATCTTGTCGGCACCCTCGATCTCCTTGCCGTCCTTGTCCTTCGGCGTCTCCTCGAAGGTGAAGTCCATCTTGATTGGGTAGCGAACGTAGTCGCTGTACTTCTTGACGAGGCGCTCGAGCTCATAGTTGTCCGTGAAGTCCTGATCTGCCTCCTTGCCGCAGAACTCCTTCTTGAGGTGCAGCGTGATGGCCGTGCCACGCTTATCGAGCTCGCACTCCTCAATCGTGTAGGAGCCGTCGGCTGCGGACTCCCACTTCCAGGCCTGCTTCTCGCCTGCCTTGCGCGTCACGATCGTCACGTGGTCGGCCACCATGAAGGCCGAGTAGAAGCCGACACCGAACTGGCCGATCATTTCTTTGTCAGTCAGGTCTTTGTTCTCCTCCTTCGCCTTCTTGAGCTGTTCGAGGAAGGCCTTCGTGCCGGACTTCGCGATCGTACCGATGTTCTCGATGAGCTCTTCGCGGTTCATGCCGATGCCGTTATCGGCAATCGTCAGCGTGTGCTGCTCGGCATCCGGCGTCAGGAAAATCTGGAAGTCCTCATCGCCTTCGAGCAGTCCGCGGTCCGTCAGGCTCTCGAAATGAGCCTTGTCGATTGCATCGGATGCATTGGAGATGAGCTCGCGCAGGAAGATCTCGTGATTCGTGTAGATGGAGTGAATCATGAGGTCCAGCAGCTGTTTCGTCTCCGCTTGGAATTCATGTGTTTCTTTTGCCATGGAAATCTGCCTCTCTTTATCTGGAAAATCTAGAAATGGTATTGATTCGATTCGGTGTTAGCACTCCATGCGTGCGAGTGCTAACGTACAGATAATAATATACACCATAAACAACAAAAAGTCAAAGACATTCCATAAAAAAAGCCACTGCCTCAGCAGTGACCTCTTCGTTCCATCGTTTCTTGCGTTTCTTGCCGTTCAGCAGGCAGCTGCCATCTTCGCGCTGTCCGCCGCGCGGAGCCTCCGCACGAAGGAATCCGTCAGATGGACCTCGAAGTCCTCCTTGACTTTGGCGAGCGCTGCATAGTCCGCTTCCTGCATCTCCTGCTCTTCCCCGTCAGCCGTGAAGGCCTTGAAGGACGGGATCTCCTCACTGCCCGTGAAGACGAGCACGCGGTCCGCACCGACACCGAAGCGGCGATGTGCGAGCAGGCGGATGGCAGCCGCTCCCGGCATGAAGCCCGTCGTGCCATCCATTACCATATATTCCTGTTTCTCTACCTTGTAGATCCGAACGATCATCATACCGGTCACCCTTTCTTTCTTGCTTGCGATGGTTTTATTATAGCAGGCATGGATATGCAATAAAATCACAAAATATGCTTTATATATTGCAAAAAGTGTCATATACCTCTATGATGGAAGCAGGAGGGATATGTATGCAGAACTATCCGAAGAAGGGCTATCTGAGCAGCGACTTTCGCGTCTTCCATCTGCACGATGAGAAGCTGCGCACGATTCCCTTCCATTACCACGATTTCCACAAGATCATCCTGTTCCTCGGCGGGGATGTCGACTACATCATCGAGGGCAATTCGTATCACCTACAGCCAGATGACATCGTCTTTGTCGCAGCCGGCGAGATTCACCGCCCCGTGTTCGGCGGGGACGGCGAGAAGACACCGTACGAGCGCATCGTCATCTACATCGCACCCGACTTCCTGCAGCGCCTCGACGAGCGTGCCAAGCTCGCCAAGTGCTTTGCGGCGGCTCGCGAGCGGGGACGCGTCATGCACCAGTTACCCAATCGCAGCCACGACCTGCTCTTCCACATGGACAAGCTCGAAAAAACAGCCCATGGCGAAGGATTCGCCAATGGGCTGTACACAGAGATTCTCTTTATTGAATTCTTGATCCTGCTCAACCGCAGCATCGAGGACCACGAGCTCGAATCGCTCGACACCGTCTCCTACGATCCCAAGATCCAGCAGGTCCTGCGCTACATCAACGAGCACCTCGCGGACGACCTCACGATTGCAACACTCGCGAATCAGGTCTTCCTGAGCCGCTACTATCTCATGAAGCGGTTCAAGGCCGACACAGGCTACAGCCTGCACGCCTACATCCGCAGCAAGCGGCTGCTCTTCGCGCGCGACCTGTTGCGCACGGAGACCTCCATCCAGGAAATCAGCCGCGCCTCAGGCTTCCGCGATTACTCGACGTTCTCGCGCGCCTTCCGCACGCTCTTCCACTGCTCGCCAAAGGAATGGCGCGCCGAGCACGTGCCTCAATCCGCCGCCTTCTCCTCGCGGTCGAGCAGCTTCTGAACGGCATCCTGCATGTGCGTGTCGGCGACCGTCTCGATCTGACCGGCATCGCACTTGGCGGCGAGCTGCGGCTCGATTGGGATGCGCGCGAGCACATCGAGGCCGTACGACTTCGCGATCTCCTCGATGTGGCTGTGGCCGAAGATCTCGTGGTGCTTGCCGCAGTCCGGGCACTCGAAGTAGCTCATGTTCTCGACGAGGCCGAGGATGGGCACCTTCATGCCCTCTGCCATCTTGACCGCCTTCTCGACGATCATCGAGACGAGCTCCTGTGGGCTCGTGACGATGATGATGCCGTCGAGCTTGATCGACTGCATGACCGTCAGCGGCACATCGCCCGTTCCCGGCGGCATATCGACAAACAGATAGTCGATATCCTCCCAGATGAAGTCATGCCAGAACTGCTTGACGACGCCACTGATGATTGGGCCGCGCCAGACGACGGGATCCGTCGAGTTCTCGAGCAGGAGATTCATGCTGACGACCTCGATGCCATCGGCCGTGCGCACAGGATAAGCACCGGCCTGATTGCCGCGGACCTCGCCCTTCGTGCCGAACATCTTCGGGATGGATGGGCCCGTGATGTCTGCGTCGAGGATGCCCGTGTGCTTGCCCTTGCGGCTCATGGCCACAGCCATGAGGCCCGTGACGAGCGATTTGCCGACGCCGCCCTTGCCGCTGACGACGGCGATGACGTGGCGGATCGTGCTGAGCTCATTCGGCGCCTCGTGGAAATCCTTCTTGCGCGTATCCTGGCCGCAGGTCGTCCCGCAGGAGCCGCAGTCATGGTTGCATGTTTCTGCCATAGTGATACCTCCAAACTATATAGACCAGTATTTCTCAATCTTTCTCGATGATAAGCAAAAACCCTCCCCGCCTTAGCGGGGAAGGTTTTGTTTTTATTGTTGGGGTTCTTGGCTTATGCGCCCGTTGTCTCGGTGCTCACCGTATTCTCCGCCGTCTCCGTGGAAGCCTCCTCCACAGCTGGTTCATCAGCCGGGGTCTCCTCCACCGGTTTCGGATCGTTATCGATGACCTTGAGGTTGCGATAGCGGCTCATACCCGTACCAGCCGGGATGAGCTTGCCGATGATGACGTTCTCCTTGAGGCCGATGAGCGGATCGACCTTGCCCTTGATGGCGGCATCCGTCAGGACACGCGTCGTCTCCTGGAACGATGCAGCCGAGAGGAAGGAATCCGTAGCAAGGGAAGCCTTCGTGATGCCGAGCAGGATTGGCTTGGCAACAGCCGGCTCGCCGCCTTCCTCGATAGCCTTGGTATTGGCCGACTCGAAGGCATTGATGTCGATGTACTCGCCCGGCAGGAAGTCCGTGGTTCCGGACTCCTCGATCTTCACCTTGTGGAGCATCTGGCGGACCATGACCTCGATGTGCTTATCGTTGATCTCAACACCCTGGGACTTGTATACCTTCTGTACTTCGTACACGAGGTAGCGCTGCGTAGCCTGCAGGCCGCAGACGCGCAGGATGTCGTGCGGGTTGACCGAGCCCTCTGTGAGCTTGTCGCCCGGCATGAGGTGCATGCCCTGCTTGACGTGCATGCGCGCACCGTACGGAATGGCGTACTCACGAGCCTGACCCTCGCTCGGGTGGATCGTTACCTTGCGCATGCCCTTGCCCGTATCCTCGACCTCAGCGTCGCCTTCAATCTCTGCGATGATGGCATGATGCTTCGGCTTGCGTGCCTCGAAGAGCTCTTCGACACGCGGAAGACCCTGGGTGATATCGTCACCGGCAACACCGCCGGAGTGGAACGTACGCATCGTGAGCTGCGTGCCCGGCTCGCCGATGGACTGTGCGGCAATCGTACCGACAGCCTCGCCGATCTCGACCTCTGCCTGGTTGGCCAGGTCGCGGCCGTAGCACTTGACGCAGACGCCGAACTGCGATTTGCAGGTCAGGACGCTGCGGATGGAAACGCGGGTGCGTACCTTCTCGATGCGCTTCGCGAGGTCCTCATCGACCATGTCGTTGATGGAGGCAATGCGCTCGCCCGTCTCCGGATCGTCGATGTTCTCGGCGAGGAAGCGGCCGACAATGCGCTCTGCCAGCGACTCGATGATGCCGTCGCCTTCCTTGATGGCTTCGACGGCAATGCCGCGGACATTGTTGTTGCGGATGTGGATCTCCTTGGCATCGCTGTCGAGGATGGTCTGGATGCTTTCCTGCGTGAGCGTCTCGCCAGCAGGCAGGACGACCGTGCCGTCGAGAGCGACGACATCGTGCGTGATCTCCTTGCCGTTCATCTCCTGGAAGATGGCCTGGCGCGTCTTCTCACGCTCCTTCTCATCCGGCTCGCCGAGCGTGACCACTTCCGTGATCATCGCGTTCGAGAGCGCAGCTTCCGATGCCAGCGAAGAACCGCGGACCATGATCTCGCGGATGTTCTTCTCGCCGATCGTCGTGAGCTTCTCCTCGTCGAGGATCGTATCCTTCGGGAAGAGTACCTCTTTCGTCTCCGGGTCGAGCACATCGGCACCGAGCAGACGGCCCATGAGGCTGTCGTTGAGGAGCTCGAGTGCATCGAACGTCGACGGCATCAGGCGTGCGCGCGCCTGGACGAGGTTCAGCGTCGAGACGTCGCAGTCCTCTTCGCGGACGATGACGTCCTGCGCGACGTCGACGAGACGACGCGTGAGGTAACCCGAGTCAGCCGTACGCAGTGCCGTATCGGCCAGACCCTTGCGGGCACCGTGCGAGGAAATGAAGTAATCGGATACCGACAGGCCTTCGCGGAAGTTTGCCGTGATCGGCAGGTCGATGATCTTACCGGACGGGTCAGCCATGAGGCCGCGCATGCCGGCGAGCTGACGCATCTGCTGTTTGTTACCACGGGCACCGGAGTCAGCCATCATGAAGATTGGGTTGAAGGCGTCCATGTTGTCCATCATGGCGTCAGCGACATCGTCCGTGGCCTTCGACCAGAGGGCGACGACCTTGTGGTAACGCTCGTCCTCGGTGATGAGACCGCGGTCGTACTGGCGCTCGACCTTGTTGACGATCTTCTGCGTATCGCCGATGATGACCTTCTTCTTCGGCGGCACAATGACGTCGGAGATGGCGACCGTCATGCCGGCGATGCAGGCGTAATGGTAGCCGAGATTCTTGACGCCGTCGATGACTTCTGCCGTCTTCGTGGCACCAAAGTGGTTATAGCAGTTGGCAACGAGTTTGCCAAGCTCTTTCTTGTTCATGAGGATGCCGAGCTTCCACTCGCCATTCTCCTTGTCCTGATGGTAGTAGCGCAGCTCCGGCGGCAGGATCTCGTTAAAGATCATGCGGCCGAGGGATGTGCGGACGAGGCCGTAGCCCTTGATGCGGCAGCGGATCTCCGCCTGCAGCTCGAGGTCATGCTGCTGATAAGCGAGCAGTGCCTCGGCAATGCCCGTGACGACCATGCCTTCGCCCTTGGCGCCCGGCTTGAGGATCGTCAGGTAGTAAGAACCGAGAACCATATCCTGCGTCGGGACGATGATTGGCTTGCCGTCCTTCGGTGCGAGGATGTGGTTGGCTGCGAGCATCAGGATGCGCGCCTCGGCCTGTGCCTCTGCCGACAGCGGCAGATGGATAGCCATCTGGTCACCATCGAAGTCGGCGTTGTAAGCCGTGCAGGCCAGCGGATGCAGCTTCAGGGCATGGCCCTCGGTGAGAACCGGCTCGAAGGCCTGGATGCCGAGGCGGTGCAACGTCGGTGCACGGTTCAGGAGCACCGGATGCTCCTTGATGACGTCCTCGAGGACATCCCAGACTTCTGGACGCGCGCGCTCCACCATGCGCTTTGCGCTCTTGATGTTGTGCGCAGCGCCCGAAGCGACGAGCTTCTTCATGACGAACGGCTTGAAGAGCTCGAGTGCCATGACCTTCGGCAGGCCGCACTGGTGCAGCTTGAGCTCCGGGCCGACGACGATAACGGAACGGCCAGAGTAGTCGACGCGCTTGCCGAGCAGGTTCTGACGGAAGCGGCCCTGCTTGCCCTTGAGCATGTCCGAGAGCGACTTGAGCGGGCGATTGCCCGGGCCCGTGACCGGACGGCCGCGGCGGCCGTTATCGATCAGGGCGTCGACAGCTTCCTGCAGCATGCGCTTCTCGTTGCGCACGATGATGTCCGGCGCACCGAGGTCTAAGAGGCGCTTGAGGCGGTTATTGCGATTGATGACGCGGCGGTAGAGATCGTTGAGATCCGACGTCGCGAAGCGGCCACCATCGAGCTGTACCATCGGGCGCAGATCCGGCGGGATGACCGGGACGACGTCGAGGATCATCCACGACGGCTTGTTGCCCGACTTGCGGAATGCCTCGACAACCTCGAGACGGCGGATGGCGCGGACCTTTTTCTGGCCGGAAGCCGTGCGGACTTCCTTGCGCAGCACCTCGCTCATGCGGTCGAGGTCGAGCTCCTCGAGGAGCTCCTTGATGGCCTCGGCACCCATGCCGACGCGGAACTTGTTGCCGTATTTCTCGAGTGCTTCGTGGTAGTCCTTCTCGGACAGCAGGCTCTTCTTCGTCAGATCCGTCTCGCCCGGGTCGAGCACGATGTAGTAAGCGAAGTAGAGGACTTTCTCGAGTGCACGCGGCGAGATGTCGAGGATCAGGCCCATGCGGCTCGGGATGCCCTTGAAGTACCAGATATGGGAGACCGGAGCGGCGAGCTCGATGTGGCCCATGCGCTCACGGCGGACTTTCGCCCGCGTCACCTCGACGCCGCAGCGATCGCAGATGATGCCCTTATAACGGATGCGCTTGTACTTGCCGCAGTGACATTCCCAGTCACGCGTCGGTCCGAAAATGCGCTCGCAGAACAGGCCGTCACGCTCTGGTTTGAGCGTGCGGTAGTTGATGGTCTCCGGCTTCTTGACTTCGCCGTAGGACCACTCCCGGATCTTCTCCGGGGAAGCAAGCCCGATGCGCATCGAATCAAAATTATTTACATCCAGCAAAGAGATGACACTCCCTTCTTATTTCTCATCTTCTCCATCATCGGACGGATCTACGATCGAGCCGAGGCTGCCGATATCGGCGATGATGTCATCCGGCTTCTCGTCGTCGGACGGCGCACCCTCGTCGTAATGATCTGCGGCATCAGCCTTTGCAGCGGCATCCTCGCCCTTCGTCGGGTCGACACCTGCTACATCGAGATCGAGGTTCTTTGCTTTCTCATTGATGTTCTCATCATCGTCATCGTCGTCCTGGATCGTGATCTCCTTGGCATCCTCATTGAGGACCTTGATGTCGAGACCGATGGACTGGAGTTCCTTGATGAGGACCTTGAAGGATTCCGGAACACCCGGCTCTGGAATGTTCTCGCCCTTGACGATGGCCTCGTAGGCCTTGACACGGCCGACGACATCATCGGACTTGACCGTCAGGATCTCCTGCAGCGTGTAGGCAGCGCCGTACGCCTCGAGTGCCCAGACCTCCATCTCGCCGAAGCGCTGGCCGCCGAACTGTGCTTTACCACCGAGCGGCTGCTGCGTGACGAGGGAGTACGGGCCCGTGGAGCGGGCGTGGATCTTATCGTCGACGAGGTGATGCAGTTTGAGGAAGTACGTGCAGCCGACGGTTACGCGGTTCTCAAACGGCTCGCCCGTGCGGCCGTCGTAGAGGACGGTCTTGCCGTCGACCGGCAGGCCAGCAGCCTTGATCGTGCCGAATACCTCTTCATCGCTGGCGCCGTCGAAGACTGGCGTTGCAATGTGCAGGCCGGCGACATCCGGCTTCGGCATGCCGAGGCGGTCGACGTCGTAGCCGAGGTCGCGCAGGCGCTGCTCAATCGTCGGATTGTGCTCCTTGATCTGCTTGCCGATCTCGAGGACGGCACGGCCGAGGTGTGCCTCGAGGATCTGACCGATGTTCATGCGGGACGGGACGCCCAGCGGGTTCAGCACGATGTCGACCGGCGTGCCATCCGGCAGGAACGGCATGTCTTCCTGGCGCATGATGCGCGAGACGACACCCTTGTTACCGTGACGGCCTGCCATCTTATCGCCGACCGAGATCTTGCGCTTCTGAGCGATGTAGACGCGGACGAGGCGGTTGACGCCTGGCGGCAGCTCATCGTTGTTCTCGCGGCTGAAGATCTTGACGTCGACGATCTTGCCCTGCTCGCCGTGCGGGACGCGCAGCGACGTGTCGCGGACCTCGCGTGCCTTCTCACCGAAGATAGCGCGCAGCAGGCGCTCTTCTGCCGTGAGCTCCGTCTCACCTTTCGGCGTGACCTTGCCGACGAGGATATCGCCAGGACGTACGTCGGCACCGATCGAGATGATGCCTTCTTCATCGAGGTCCTTCAGAGCTTCTTCGGCGACATTCGGGATATCGCGCGTGATCTCTTCAGGGCCGAGTTTCGTATCACGTGCATCGCACTCGTATTCCTCGATGTGGATGGACGTGTAGATATCGCGTTTGACGAGGTTCTCGGAGAGCAGGACAGCATCCTCGTAGTTGTAGCCTTCCCAAGGCATGTACGCAACGATGATGTTGTAGCCGAGTGCCAGCTCGCCGTGGTCCGTTGCCGGGCCATCTGCGATTGGCTGCTTCTCCTCTACTTCGTCGCCCTTATAGACAATCGGGACCTGGTTGATGCAGGTGCCCTGGTTAGAACGCAGGAATTTCTGCAGTTTGTAGTGATCGAGTTCGCCGCTCTCCGTGCGGACATTGATGTAGTCCGCCGTGACTTCTTCGACGACACCGGCGCGCTTGGCGAGGACCATGACGCCCGAGTCGCAGGCAGCCTTGTACTCCATGCCCGTGCCGACGAGCGGAGCCTGCGTGCGCAGAAGAGGTACGGCCTGGCGCTGCATGTTCGCGCCCATCAGGGCACGGTTCGCATCGTCGTTCTCGAGGAATGGGATCATCGTCGTCGCGATGGAGAAGACCTGGCGCGGGCTCACGTCCATGTAGTCGACGGTCTCGCGCGTGTGCAGGCCCGTCTCTTCGTTGTAGCGGGCCGTGACGCGCTCGTTGACGAACCACTCGTTCTCGTCGAGCGGCTCATTGGCCTGTGCAATGACGAGCTCATCCTCTTCATCGGCCGTCAGGTAGCGGACTTCGTCCGTCACGCGATGGTTTTCCTTGTCGACGCGGCGGTACGGCGTCTCCATGAAGCCGAACTGGTTGACGCGCGCATACGTAGCAAGCGAGCCGATAAGACCGATGTTCGGACCTTCTGGGGACTCGACCGGGCACATGCGGCCGTAATGGGAGTTGTGGACATCGCGGACTTCGAAGCCTGCGCGCTCACGGGAGAGACCGCCCGGGCCGAGGGCCGAGAGACGGCGCTTATGCGTGAGTTCAGACAACGGGTTGTGCTGGTCCATGAACTGCGAGAGCTGGGAGGAACCGAAGAATTCCTTGACCGCAGCGACGACCGGACGGATGTTGATGAGGGCCTGCGGCGTGATGACGTCGACGTCCTGGATCGTCATGCGCTCGCGGACGACGCGCTCCATGCGCGAGAGGCCGATGCGGAACTGATTCTGCAGCAGCTCACCGACCGCGCGGACGCGGCGGTTGCCGAGATGGTCGATATCATCCGTCGTGCCGAAACCATCCATGAGGTTCAGCAGGTAGCTGATCGATGCGAGGATATCGTTCTTCGTGATCGTGCGATCGTGGATGTCGAGCGTCGGCGAGCAGAGCAGGCGGACCTTCGTGCCGTCCTTCTTGAGCAGGAACAGCGTGATGAGGTTGCCCTCACCGAAGATCTGCTTCTCGCGCTCCACGTCGACAGCGTCGAGCATGTCTTCCGTGACGACTTCGCCCTGCGGGATAACGATCTCACCCGTCTCGTGATCGACAATCGGCTCTGCGAGGACCTTGCCGAGGATGCGGCGCTTCCAGCCGAGCTTCTTCGTCAACTTATAGCGGCCGACCGTCGCGAGGTCATAGCGCTTCGGGTCGAAGAACAGCGAGTTGAGGAGCTGCGTTGCGTTGTCCTCATTCGCCGGCTCGCCCGGACGCAGGCGCTTGTAGATCTCGATGACAGCCTTGCCCTGCGACTTGACTTCCTCGCCATCGCGCTCAATCGTATTGAGCATGCGCGGGTCGTCGCCGAAGAGCTCGATGATCTTCTCATCCGTATCGAAACCGAGTGCGCGGATGAAATACGTCACCGGCATCTTGCGCGTGCGGTCGATGCGGACCGAGACGACATCATTCGTATCCGTCTCGAGCTCGATCCATGCGCCGCGGTTCGGGATGACCGTCGCATTGTAGAGGTGCTTGCCGGTCGGATCGATCTCCTCGCCGTAGTAGGCGCCCGGAGAACGAACGAGCTGGCTGACGATGACACGTTCTGCACCATTGATGATGAACGTACCCGTATCGGTCATGAGTGGGAAATCGCCCATGAATACTTCCTGCTCTTTGATTTCGCCTGTCTCGCGATTGATAAGGCGGACATTCACCCGGAGAGGTGCTGCCAGCGTCACATCGCGCTCCTTGCATTCGTCGAGATCGTATTTCGGCTCGCCGAGCGAGAAGCTCTCGAAGGACAAGACCAGATTTCCGGAGAAATCCTGGATTGGTGAGATATCATGGAAGATTTCCTGCAGTCCTTTATCGAGGAACCACTGGTAGCTGTTCCGCTGGATGTCCAGCAGATGCGGCATTTCCATGACCTCTTTGATTCTGGCATAGCTATACCTGGTTCGTTTGCCCACCGGCACAGGATTAAACATTAAATCCTTCACCCCTTAGCCTGATTTTACTAGAATGTTTTTTGAAAGATAGAGATACAACACAAATAGACGCGGAATCATAGAACAAGAAAAAAACAAGGTTCGCTTATTTTTTTGCACCTTGCTTCCGTTCCTTTCCACTTACGCATAGTTATCCCTATTCAATTTCCTGTAGTTTAACACTATACCATAGCTTTTCTCAACTGTCAAGTCAGATGGCATAAAAAAAAGACCGTCCCCTAAGGGACGGTCTCATGATCAGCAAACTGAATTACTTCAGCTCAACCGTAGCGCCAGCCTCTTCGAGCTTAGCCTTGAGGGCATCAGCATCAGCCTTGGAGACGTTCTCCTTGACCGGAGCCGGAGCGCCATCAACGAGAGCCTTAGCTTCCTTCAGGCCGAGGCCCGTAGCTTCACGGACAGCCTTGATGACGTTGATCTTCTTGTCGCCAACAGCGGAGAGAACAACCGTGAACTCGGTCTTCTCTTCAGCAGCAGCACCAGCAGCAGCGCCAGCAGCAGCAACTGCAACCGGAGCAGCAGCGCTTACGCCGAACTTCTCTTCCATAGCCTTTACGAGCTCGGACAGCTCGAGGACAGTCATGTTTTCAATGGCTTCCATGATTTCTTCTTTAGTCATTTGATTTTCCTCCAATGTTTTGTTATTTTCGATTTGAATTCTTCGCGTTTATTTCTTAAAACCTCAGGCAGCGGCGCTGCACTGGATGGAATTAAGCGGACTCTTTCTGCGAGCGGATTGCGTCAAGCACATAGACCGCATTGCGGATAACGCCCTGCAGAACGTTGACCGTATTCGAGATCGGTGCGTTCATGCTGCCAAGCAGCTTGGCAATGAGTTCCTCGCGGGACGGCAGAGCTGCGAGAGCTTTGACCTCGTCGACGCCGATGACCTTGCCTTCGACCATACCGACTTTGACCGTCAGTACCTCAGCATCCTCGAGCTTGTTCTTCTTGATGAAGCCGCAGATGACCTTTGCCGGAGCAACAGCATCCTCCGTGGAGAATGCGAAAGCCGTCGTGCCCTCGAGGTGCTCTTCGATGCCCTCGATGCCTGCCTCTTTGGCAGCAATGCGGAGCATCGTGTTCTTTACGACATGATAGGAAACGCCAGCCTCGCGGAGTTCGCGGCGGAGTTCCGTATCCTGTGCAACCGTCAGACCTTTATAGCTCGTGAGAACGACGCCCTTAGCGGACTCGAGCTGCTCCTTGAGCTGAGCGACAACAGCCTGTTTTGCGGAAGTAACACCCATTCTATTACACCTCCTATCTTCTTGGATTTTAAAACAGATCAAAAAACCTCCGGCTGTCCGCCGGAGGTCACATTTTCAAAGTTAGGTGACTCCGGCCTCGGCAGGCGACATGATCGTCGTTAGATGATGAAATATCAAACCTGCTGTCTACAGCCTTCGATATGCGATTGGAGACCGGAGTCTCGCCTGATCCCTAGGACCGTGCTCAGAACTGAACCGGTACGCCCGGGCCCATCGTGGCGCTAACCGTGATGGAGCGGATGTACTGGCCCTTTGCAGCAGCCGGCTTAACGCGGATCAGTGTATCAATCAGGGCCTGGAAGTTCTGCTGAAGCTTCTCAGCGTCGAACGATGCCTTGCCGATCGGGCAATGGACGTTGCCAGCCTTATCGGTGCGGTACTCGACTTTACCTGCTTTAATCTCGCTGATTGCCTTCGTGAGATCCATCGTTACCGTACCGAGTTTCGGGTTCGGCATAAGGCCGCGAGGGCCGAGGATCTTACCGAGACGACCAACCGTACCCATCATATCCGGCGTAGCGACAGCGACATCGAAGTCGAGCCAGCCACCCTGGATCTTCTGGACGATTTCATCGGAGCCAACGAAGTCTGCACCTGCAGCCTCTGCCTCCTTGACTTTCTCGCCTTTTGCAAAGACGAGGACGCGCTTGGATTTACCCGTGCCATGCGGCAGGACCATAGCGCCGCGGACCTGCTGATCAGCATACTTCGGATCAACGCCGAGGCGGACGTGGAGCTCGATGGTCTCATCGAACTTCTTCGTAGCCGTCTTCTTGACGAGTTCCATTGCTTCAGCGGCCGTGTAAAGCTTGCCAGCCTCTACGAGCTTGGCAGCTTCCTGATATTTCTTACCAGCTTTAGCCATTTGTGTTGTTCTCCTTTGTTGTGGTTATAACGGTATTGCCTCCCACAGGAGGAAAGGGCCTGGATCAGTCGACGATCTCGATGCCCATGCTGCGAGCCGTACCCTCGATCATGCGGGTAGCAGCCTCGATATCGCCAGCGTTCAGATCTTTCATCTTGCTCTCAGCGATTTCCTGTGCCTTTGCACGCGGCAGCTTTGCGACCTTGTTCTTGTTCGGCTCACCAGAAGCCTTTTCAAGACCAGCAGCCTTCTTCAGAAGGACAGCAGCCGGCGGGGTCTTCGTGATGAACGTGAAGGATCTATCCTCAAAAACCGTGATCACGACCGGGATCGTAAGACCAGCCTGTGCCTTAGTTCTCTCGTTGAATTCCTTGCAGAAGCCCATGATGTTGACGCCAGCCTGGCCCAGTGCAGGACCTACCGGAGGAGCCGGATTGGCTTTGCCAGCCATAACCTGAAGCTTTACAATCTTAGAAACTTTCTTAGCCATTGTGTGTTTCACCTCCTAAAAATGATGGAATGATGGTTCCGCTCAAAGTGTTTCGACCTGATCGAAACCAAGCTCAATCGGCGTCTCTTCGACGATGACCTTGAGGCGCGCCTTTTCCGTATCGATCTCGGAAACCGTGCCCGTGTAGTTCTCGAAGACACCGGAATTGATGCGAACGACATCCCCGACTGCGACATCGAGTTCGGGTTTGTGTTCCTGCTCTTCTCCCATGGATTTCAGAATACGTTTTGCCTCAGCATCGGTAAGCGGTATCGGATGCTTCTCAGAACCGACGAAACCGGTAACACCGGTGGTGTTGCGCACAACGTACCAGGAATGTTCATCGACAATCATGTCGACGAGCACATACCCAGGGAAGACCTTGCGTGGAACGACCTTCTTCTTGCCATCCTTGATCTCGACCTCGTCTTCAACCGGTACGACCACGTTGAAGATCATGTTGCCCATGTTGGCCGTGTGGATCAGGCGCTCAAGATTGGCCTTGACCTTGTTCTCGTAGCCCGAATACGTATGGATTACATACCAGGCTCTGCCAGGGTTATCCTGACGGAGATCCATCTCGTCTTTTTCTGCCATGCTTATCTCACCCAGCTCACCTTAAAATGATGTGGAACAATCTCGCGAAGAACGTATCGCAGATCCAGATCAAGGCGCAAACAATCGCTACTGCGATGCCGACGACAACCGTATAATTGACGAGCTCCTTCTTGGTGGACCAGGACACTTTTTTCATCTCTGCGACTACTTCGTCCAGGAACTTCTTCACAATCACTTCACATCCCCGTTCGTACTGACAACGCGTCCTTACTTCGTTTCCTTATGCACCGTGTGCTTCTTGCAGAACTTGCAGTACTTATTGAACTCCAGACGATCCGGGTTGTTCTTCTTATTCTTGTTCGTGCGGTAGTTGCGGCTGTGGCACTCCGTGCACTCCAACGTGATATTGTTGCGCATCCTTTATTACACCCCTTACGTTGCAAAAGTTGACTTTTTCATAATGTCACTAATACAATTTAGCACAGTTGACAGGCGCTGTCAACACAAAATCCTTGACGAAAGGAAATCTTTTTGCGAAAGCAGCAATCTGCCAGATGGCATAAATAAAACCCCTGCAACAGGGGTTCAGTTGATGAATTGGTGGCGGCACAGAGATTTGAACTCCGGACACTGCGGGTATGAACCGCATGCTCTAGCCAACTGAGCTATGCCGCCAAAAAATGGTGGGCAGGGATGGATTCGAACCATCGTAATCCGAAGATGACAGATTTACAGTCTGTTCCCTTTAACCACTCGGGCACCTACCCATTTCTCAACAAGTGCGTCAAGAACAAGTATTATTATAGCGGCTCCCCACGCACTTGTCAACACTTATTTCAATTTTTATTTCTTGCGCATCCAGACCGGGATGTCGATGAAGCTGTCCGTACCGACCGTGCTGCCGATGGACGGATCCGGTGCCTGGGTGTTCTGGGCAGGGGCCTGCTGCGGCTGTGCCTGAGGCTGGGCCTGCTGTGCCTTGGTGTCAGGAATACCGACAGTCTCCTCCGGCGCGTCAAAGCCCGTGGCGATAACCGTCACGCGTACCGTGTCGCCCATCGAATCGTCGATGGACGCACCCCAGATGATGTTTGCCTGCGAATCCGCAGCCTTCTCGATGGCTTCCGATGCCTCGGTGACCTCGAACATGCTGAGGTTCTCTTCTGCACCCGTCACGTTAAGCAGGACGCCGCGTGCGCCGTCGATGCTCGTCTCGAGCAGCGGCGAAGCAATGGCGGCCTTGGCAGCCTCGACGGCTGCATTCTCGCCCGAAGCCTCGCCAATGCCCATGAGGGCAGACCCCGCATTGCTCATGATGCTCTTGACATCGGCAAAGTCGAGGTTGATGAGACCCGGCAGGGCGATGAGGTCTGAGATGCCCTTGACGCCCTGGCGCAGGACATCGTCAGCGATGCTGAAGGCCTGCGTGATCGGCGTCTTCTTGTCGACGACCTGCATGAGGCGGTCGTTCGGGATCGTGATGATCGTGTCGACATGCTTCTTGAGGTTCTCGATGCCGAGCTCCGCATTGCGGCGGCGCTTCATGCCCTCAAACGAGAACGGGCGCGTCACGACGCCGACCGTCAGCGCGCCGATCTCACGCGCGCACTCTGCCACGACCGGGGCAGCACCAGTGCCCGTGCCGCCGCCCATGCCGGCCGTCACGAAGACCATGTCCGCGCCGCGCAGCGTATCGAGGATGTCGTCGCGGCTCTCCTCAGCAGCCTTCTGGCCGATCTCCGGCTGTGCGCCGGCACCAAGGCCGCGCGTGAGCTTTTCACCGATCTGCATGCGCTTCGGTGCCAGGGATTTGAGCAGCGCCTGTGCATCCGTATTGACTGCAATGAACTCCACACCCTGCAGTCCAAGATTGATCATGCGGTTGACGGCGTTGCTGCCGCCGCCACCTACACCGATTACTTTAATTTTGGCTAATTGATCGAGCCCGTTATCGTCCAGTTCAAACACTGCCCTAACCCCCATCATCTATGATTCGATACTATATCCTGTATATTTTCCGGCATCTCTGAGATGTCTATTTCATTTAGCAATAAGATACCTCTATCAGTTTACCATCATTTTATACTGAATTCCATAGGCAAAGTGAAAAATTTATACAGAGCACATCATCAAGATTTCCCATCCGTCTTTTCCAGGTCTGGATTGAAATCCTTGAGCTTGATGAACGGCGCCTCGTAGCTGAAGTCGACGTAGTCGATCGCGTGGCGGCTCGTCTTGAGTGACTTGACGAAATCGGCCGTCAGCACAGCCTTCTCGTCGAGCCGGTCGAGCTTGCCGAGGCGGATCTGGACGGAGCTGTTCGCGTAGGCGACGACGGCCTCTGGATTGGCGATGTTGACCTCTGAGATCTGGTTGAGCGCCTCCGCGTCGATCTGGTTGAGGAAGTAGAGGACCTTCTTGACATTCTCGTCCATGACCTCGTCGCCGAGATAGAGCCCCTTGACCTCCATGCCTGTGATCAGTGGGATAGGCACGCTGTGCAGCGCGCGGTAGGCTGCGATGACCGTGCCACTCCGGTCGAGGTCCAGGTAACCGTAATCACAGGCGACCGTCGCGACCGGCTTGCGCTCGACGACCTCGATCTCGAGGCGGTCCGGCAGGCGGCGCCGCACGACGGCCGACTCGATGCGCAGGTCATGCATGAGATTCTGCGCCACGGCATCGGTCTGCAGCTGGAAGAGCGGCTCGCCCGTGTGGATGCGGCCGATCTCGCAAATCTGCTCCTTCGTCAGGTAGCTCGTGCCGCTGACCTCCACGCGCTGCAGCGTGAAAATCGGTGTGTAGACGACGATGGCCATGACGAGACCGCAGGCCGCCAGGAACAGGAGTCCCTTGAAAAGCCGCCTGCCGCTGCGATGTTTTTTCTGCTCTTGCTCCTTCAATATCGTTCCCCCTATAGAAAAGCGCCGGACAATTCGAGGTCCGGCGCAACAGATCACATAGAATGCATGAGCTTATTTCTGGAAGCCAGCCATCTCGAGGATGCGCTCGCAGAGCTCTGGGAACTCCACACCCATCGCGCGGCCAGCATCCGGCACGAGCGAGAGCTCCGTCATGCCCGGCACCGAGTTGACCTCGATGACGTACGGCGTGCCGTCCTCGCTGAGCATCATGTCGACGCGGGCAACACCCTTGCAGCCGCAGGCCGTGAACGTCTTGATGGCGAGGTCCTGGATCTCCTTCGTCTTCTCCGCAGAGACGCGAGCCGGGATGATGTGCGTCGAAGCACCCTTCGTGTACTTGCTCTCGTAGTCATAGCGGCCCGAAGTCGTCGTGATCTCGATGATCGGGAACGCCTCTTTCTTCTCCTCATTGCCCCAGACAGCGACCGTGAGCTCCTTGCCGCGGATGAACTCCTCGATGAGGACCTCATCGTTGTAGGAGAAGGCTTCCTTGAGCGCATCCTCGAGGGCATCCTTCGTCTCGACGATGTAGACGCCGATGCTCGAGCCCTGCGAAGCGGCCTTAACGACGACCGGCAGCGAGAAGCCCTGCTCGATCTCCGCGGCGAGGTCGCGCTTCATCTCATAGCGGTAGTACGTGTGCGAGCGCGGCGTCGAGATGCCCTCTGCGACGAAGACGCGCTTCGAAGCTGCCTTGTCCATCGTGACGGCAGCAGCCAGGACGCCCGAGCCCGTATACGGGATGCCGAGCATGTCGAGCGTGCCCTGCAGGACGCCGTCCTCGCCGAACTTGCCGTGCAGCGCGTTGAATACGATCGCGCAGCCGCTCTTCTTGATGTCCTCCGCAAACGTCGGCGGATTGAGCTCCATACCCTCCGCGTTGTAGCCCTTCGACTGCAGTGCCTTGAGGATGGCCGAGCCCGTCTGGCGCGAGATCTCTGCTTCCGTGGACGGACCACCCATGACGACGACGATCTTATCCTGATTCATGATGAAAATTTCTCCTTTACCCTCTTATCGTATCTCTTACCGGCAGTATGCGCAGCGCATGCTTCACTTTGCCTGCAACAGCGCGACGAGCTCTTCGCCCGTCTTGTAGATGTCACCGGCGCCCATCGTGATGACGAGGTCGCCCGGCTGCACGAAATCCTTGAGATAGGCGGCGAGCTTCTCGCGCGCCGGCTCGTAGACGACATGCTGGCCTGACTGGCGCTTGACTTCATCGACAATTGTCTGGCCGCTGATGCCCGGGATTGGCGCCTCGCCCGCTGCGTAGACATCCGTGAGCACGAGGACGTCAGCCGAGACAAAGGCCTTGCCGAACTCCTCGTGCAAGAGCTGCGTGCGCGAGTAGCGGTGCGGCTGGAAGGCGCAGATCAGGCGCTTCGGGTTCGTCTCCTTGGCGGCCTTGAGCGTTGCTGCGATCTCCGTCGGATGATGCGCATAGTCGTCGACGATCCAAACACCGTTCACGCGGCCCTTCGTCTGGAAGCGGCGCTTGGCACCGTGGAATGCCGCGAGGCCCGCTGCCATCTTCTCGAAGCTCACGCCGATTGAGAGGCCCGTGACGATGCAGGCCATCGCGTCGAGGACATTGTGGCGGCCCGGGATGTTGAGGTCGACGTGGCCGAGCTCTTCTTCGCCGTGGAAGACGTCGAACGAGATGCCCGTGCCGCTGTGCGTGATGTTCTTCGCGCGGTAGTCGGCCTCATGGTCGATGGCGTACGTGATGTACTTGCGGTCGAGGTTCTTGGCCATGTTACGCAGGTTCTCGTTGTCGAAGCAGATGACGGCGTAGCCCGTCTCCTTGTCGACGTTCTGGATGAACTGCGTGAACGCCTTGATGATGTTCTCCATCGTGCCGTAGTGGTCCATGTGGTCGTCCTCGACATTCGTCACGACGGCGATGTGCGGGTGGAGCTTGAGGAAGGAACCGTCGCTCTCATCGGCCTCCGACACGAGGTAGTCGCTCGCGCCAAGCTCTGCATTCGTGCCGAGGTCGGGGACCTCGCCGCCGACGACGACCGACGGCGAGACGCCAGCATGCGTCAGAGCGACACCGAGCATCGAAGTCGTCGTCGTCTTGCCGTGCGCGCCGGCGACCGCGATGCCCTTGTACTCATTGACGAGTGCCGCATTGATGTCCGAGCGGTGTAGCTTCGTGATGCCGAGGTCCTTGGCCGCCAGGACTTCCGGATTGTCGAACGGGATGGCAGTCGAGACGACGATGGCATCCACGCCGCGGACGTTCTCCGCCTTCTGGCCGCCCAGCGTGATCTTCGCGCCCATCTGGCGCAGTTTCTCGATGATGCCGGAATCCTCGCGGTCCGACCCCGACACCTCATAGCCGAGTTCCACCATCATCTTGGCCAGCGGGCTCATGCCAGCGCCGCCGATGCCTACGAAATGAATCTTCTTGATGCCTTTCAGCTCTTTGAGCTCTTTATGCACTCCAATCACCTTTTCCCTTTTACCCTTTACCCTGTGATTCAATCTCTATGCACTCGTATTTCGTTCTCTATCTTTGTCTGTCTCTTATTTCTTGGCGATCGCGAGCACGAGGTCCGCGATATCGCTGGCCGCCTGCGGGCGTCCCATCGCGCGGCTGGCCTTTGCCATCGCCCGCAGCTTGTCCGGCTCGCTCAAGAGCTCTGTGAGCACGGAGCTCAGGCGTTCCGGCGTCAGGTCACGGTCGAGGATCATGCGCGCCGCACCGGCTTCCTCGAGGGCGCGCGCATTGTGCTCCTGATGGTTCTCCGCCGCATACGGATACGGAATCAGGATGGCGGGGATGCCGCGTGCCGTGAGCTCGGCAAGGCCCGTCGCACCAGCGCGGAAAATCGCGAGGTCCGCCACCGCCATCGCCTGCGGCATGTTGTAGAGGTACGGCTTGACGAGAAGCTGCGGGCACGATGCGAGGTCGACGCCCGCCTGCTTGAGGCCGTCCAGCACGCCCTGATAGCCGCGCTTGCCCGTCACGTGCAGGAACTGCACCTCAGGATGCGGCGCCGCATTCTTGAGCACGCCGATCATCGCGAGGTTGATGGCGCGCGCGCCACGGCTGCCGCCCGAGATGAGCACCGTCAGCTTCTTCGGGTCAAGGCCGAAGGCCGCTGCCCCCTGCTCGCGCTGTGCCGAGAGCACCTCGCTGCGGATCGGGTTGCCCGTGAAGACGACCTTGTCCGCCGGGAAGTGCTTCATGGCCTCCTCCGTGCCCGCCGCGATCTTCGTCACGAACTTCGAGAGGATCTTGTTGGTGATGCCTGGCACGACGTTCTGCTCCTGGATCAGCGTCGGGATGTGCATGAGGCTGGCCGCGAGCAGGATGGGCCCGCAGACGTAGCCGCCCGTGCCGATGACGACGTCCGGCTTGAAGCTGTGGACGATGCGCGTTGCCTTGGCCACGCCGACCATCGCGCGCCCCGCGCGCAGGATGTTGTCGGCCGTCAGATGGCGCTCAAAGCCCTGGATGTCAACCGTCGTAAAAGGCAGCCCTTCCTTCGGGATGATGTCCGCCTCGAGGCCCCGCTTCGTGCCGACGTAGAGGAATTTCGCGTCAGGGACCTTCTGCTGGATGGTCCGGATGATGGTGATGGCCGGGTAGATATGGCCGCCCGTGCCGCCGCCTGAAACAATGATATTCAAGGTAAATCCTCCCGCTCAGCGTCACTTCTGCTGTTCTAATTCATGTACGAGGTGCTTGAAGTCGCGGCCGCGCTCCGCCATGTTGTGGTACATGTCGAAGCTCGCGCAGGCCGGCGAGAGCAGCACGACGGCCGGCTCCTTGGCCAGCGCATGCGCGATCTCGACCGCCTTGCGCATCGAGTAGCCCGCTGCGTAGATCTGGTCCTCGGGGAAGCCATTGTCAACAGCCGCCCCGTAGAAGCGGGCCGCCGCACGGCCGATGAGGACGAGCGCATCGACGCGCTCGCAGACGAGCTTCATGAAGTCCGTGAGGTCCGTCATCTTGTCGTCGCCGCCCGCGAGCAGGATGATGTGGCCGTCGAACGTCTCGAGTGCCTTGATGGCTGAGTCCGTATTCGTCGCCTTCGAGTCGTTGTAGTACGGCACGCCGTCGATCGTCGTCACGTACTCGATGCGGTGCTCGACGCCGCGGAACGATTTGAGCACGGGGATCATCAGCGCGGGCTCGCAGCCGGCGAAGAACGCCACAGCGATGGCCGCGAGGGCGTTCTCGACGTTGTGAGGCCCCTTGATGCCGAGCTCATCCGTGTGGCAGAGCTCGTACTCCTTCCCCTGCCAGCGGATGACGATGAGGCCGTCGCGCACACTGCCGCGCACGAAGACGCCCTCTTCGAGTTCCTCGCGGCGGCTGAAGTAGCAGACCTGCGCCACCGTGCGCGCCTTCATGCCGCGCGTCTTCTCGTCGTCGTAATTGAGGACAAGGTAGTCGTCCTCCGTCTCCTCGCGGAAGAGGCGCTCCTTCATGGCCTGGTAGACCTCCATCGAACCGTGGCGCACGATGTGGTCCGGCGTCACATTGAGCACGGCCGCGACGTGCGGGTGGAAGTGCTCCGTCGCCTCCATCTGGTAGCTCGAGATCTCCGCCGCGATGCAGCCGCCCTTGCCGATGCGCAGGGCCTCCTCCGACAGCGGCACGCCGATATTGCCGCCGACGCCGACCTTGTCGTAATGCGTCTCGAGCAGCAGGCCGAGGAGCGTCGTCGTCGTCGTCTTGCCATTCGTGCCCGTCACCGCACAGATTGGCGACTCCGCGATGTCATAGGCGAGCTCCACCTCGCTCATGACGCGGATGCCCTTTTTATAAGCGGCCTGGATCAGCGGGACGCGCACCGGCACGGCCGGCGAGACGATGACCGTATCCACGCCTTCGAGCAGGCTCTCCTGCTGCGGGCCGAAGGCAAGCGCAATGCCGAGCTCGCGCAGCTTCGCGAAGTCGTCGCCGAGCTTCGTGAGCTCTTCTTCCGTCTTTGCGTCGCTCAGCGTGACCGATGCGCCGAAGCGGCGGGCGAGCTTTGCCGCCGCAAAGCCGCTGATGCCCGCACCGATGACGAGCACGTTTTTCTGGTTCCAATCCAACTCCATGACAAGTCCCCCCGGATATACAAGAAAATATGATTTTCCGACTTTAAGTCTACGATCGCTGTTACGGCATCATCAGCAGTCCGACGATGCTCGCGATGAGTCCGACCATCCAGAAGACAAAGACGACCTTCGTCTCCTTCCAGCCGCCGAGCTCGAAGTGATGATGGATTGGGCTCATGCGGAAGACGCGCTTGCCCGTCGTCTTGAACGAGATGACCTGGATGATGACGGAGAGCGCCTCACAGACAAAGACAAAGCCGATGACCGCGAGCAAAATCTCCGTGTGCGTCAGGATGCCGACCGCCGCGACAGCGCCGCCGAGTGCCAGCGAGCCCGTGTCGCCCATGAAGACCTTGGCCGGATGCGCGTTGAAGCGCAGGAAGGCCAGGCAGGCCATCATCATGGCCACGCTGAAGATGGCAAGGTCGTAGTGGCCCGTCATATAGCAGACGAGCGCATAGGCACCCGAAGCGATGGCCACCGTGCCTGAGGCCAGGCCGTCAAGGCCGTCCGTCAGGTTGACCGCGTTGCTCGTGCCGACGAGCACGAAGAGCACGAGGAAGTAGTAGCCGACGCCGATGTCGACATTGACATCCGCAATCGGGATCCAGATGGTCGTGTCGATGCCGAGCACGCGCGTGCCGACGATCATCGTCACGATGGCGATGAGAATTTGGCCGAGCATCTTCTGCTTCGCCTTGAGGCCGAGGTTGCGCTTCTTGACGACCTTGATGTAGTCATCGAGGAAGCCCAGCACGAAGTGGCCGAGCGTGATGAAGAGGGCCAGCAGCACAGCCGGCGTCAACGGCGCCGCCGCCACTGTCGCGACCACGATGGCCAGGATGATCATGATGCCGCCCATCGTCGGCGTGCCGCTCTTGGCCTGATGGCTCTTCGGCCCTTCCTCACGGATGCTCTGTCCGAATTTAAGCTTGTGCAGCTCCGGGATCAGTAACGGCCCAATGCAGAGCACGAGGCCAGCGGCAAAAATCGCCGCAAGAAGTATCTTATCCAAAATCTAACGTCTCCACTCTCTTTATGATTTCCCGCCTCAAGCAAACGCTCAGAGCAGGTCGATGATCTTTTCCATCTGCATGCCGCGCGAGCCCTTGAAGAGGATCGTGTCGCCCGGCTCGAGGATCTTGTGCAGGTAGTCGGCCGCCGCCTCGTGCGAATCCGCACGGAAGACCTGCGGCACGCCGCCCTCCTCCGCGCCGTCTGCGATGAACGCGCCCATCTGGCCGCGCGTGACGACAGCAGCAAAGCCGTGCTCCGCGAGCTCATGGCCGACCTCGCGATGCGCCTCTTCCGAGACACTGCCGAGCTCGAGCATGTCGCCCATGACCGCGATCTTGCGTCCCTTTGTGAGCTCCGAAAGCGTCTCGATGGCCGCCTTCATCGACATCGGGCTTGCATTGTAGGCGTCGTTGATGACGTGGTACGTCTTGACGTCCTGTACCTCGAAGCGCATCTTCGTCGCCTTGAGGTTGCGCAGGCCAGAGGCTGCCTCTGCAGGCGTCAGGCCGAGCGCAAAGCCGGCCGCGATGGCCGCGAGGGCGTTGTAGACATTGTGGCGGCCGACCATCGCGAACGTGAACGTCTGCTCGCGGCCCTTCCATTCGATCTTGAAGCGCGTCTCATGGCCGTCGATCGTCTCGATGGTCTCTTCCTTGGCGCGCACATCGGCTTCCTTCTCGATGCCGAACGTCAGGACGCGGACGCCCTCCTTCGCCTGCGAGCGCATGGCCGCGACGTATGGGTTGTCCGCATTGAGGACGACTGTGCCGCCCGCGGGGATGGCCTCGACCATCTCCGACTTGGCCTTCGCGATGTTCTCGATGGAACCGAGGAGCTCCATGTGCGTCTCGCCGACATTCGTCACGATGCCGACCGTCGGCGCCGCAATCGGGGCCATTGCCTCGATCTGGTGCAGGCCGCGCATGCCGATTTCGACGACCGCAGCCGTGTGCTCCTTGCGAAGGCCTAAGAGCGTCAGCGGCAGGCCGATCTCATTGTTGTAGTTGGCCTGCGTCTTGAGGACAGGGCCGCGCGCCGAGAGCACCGCAGCCGTAAGGTCCTTCGTCGTCGTCTTGCCGTTCGAGCCCGTGATGGCGACGACCGGCAGCGAGAAGCACATGCGCCAGGCATGCGCGAGCTGCTGGTAGGCCGTCAGCGTATCTTCGGCAATCAGCACCGTCGTCTTGAGGCCGGCCAGCTGCTCCTTCGGGCAGCTCGTGCTGACCATGACGCCGTTTGCGCCCTTCTCGACCGCATCGCGCACGAAATCCTCGCCGTTGAAGCGCTCGCCCTTGAAGGCGAGGAACAGGATTCCCGGCGTGATCTTGCGCGTATCCGTCACGATATCCGTGAACTCTTCATGCTCCATCTTGTAGAGCTGTGCCCCCGTCGCTTCGCGGACCTCATCAAGCGTAAATGCTGGCATCGGAATACTCCCTTCTGCACTATCGCAACTGTTGCAATTCGTCAATTCTTCTTGGCCAGCTTGGCAGCGACAGCTGCGCGGGCCTCTTCCTTATCGTCAAAGTGGATTGTCTTATCCTTGAGAATCTGGTAGTTCTCGTGACCCTTGCCGAGGATGACGACGATATCGTCCTTCTCCGCCATCTCGATGGCGCGGTAGATGGCATGGCGGCGGTCCACGATGAGCTCGTGGTGTTTCGTGCCGATGGCCTCATCGACACCCTCTTCGACCTGCGAGAGGATGAACTCTGGGTCCTCCGTGCGCGGGTTGTCCGACGTCGCGATGACGACATCCGCAAGCTCCGCCGCGAGGCGGCCCATGATCGGGCGCTTCGTGCGGTCGCGGTCGCCGCCGCAGCCGAAGACCGCGATGATGCGCTTCTTCGCGATCTTGCGCGCCGTCTTGAGGACGTTCTCAACGCCGTCCGGCGTGTGTGCATAGTCGACGATAATCGAGAAGTCCTGACCCGCCTTGACGAGCTCGAAGCGGCCCGGCACCGCCGTGAAGGCCTCGAGCGTCTCCTTGATGATGGCCGCATCGATGTGCTCCGCCAGAGCCGCGCCGACCGCGCTCATGACATTGTAGACATTGAAGATACCCGTGATGTGGAGTTTCAGCGGCATCTCGCCGAAGCTCTCATGATGCAGCACGAACTCCGCACCGTTTGCGTGGACGAGGATGTCCGTCGCGCGCAGGTCGGCTTCCTTCTCGATGGCGTACGTCAGGTGCTGGCACTTCGCGTGCTCGAGCATCGTCGCGCCGGCCGCATCGTCGATGTTGACGACGGCCGTCTTGCCCTGCTTGCAGCCCTGCTCCGACACGTGGTCGAAGAGCTTCGCCTTCGCGAGCATGTAGTTCTCGAGCGTCTTGTGGTAGTCGAGGTGGTCCTGCGTGAGGTTCGTGAAGACCGCCGTGTCGAACTCGATGCCCGCCACGCGGTTCTGGTCGAGTGCGTGCGACGAGACCTCCATGACGACGTAGTCCATGCCCTTGTCGCGCATCATCGCGAGCGTGTGCTGGAGCTCGACGACATCCGGCGTCGTATTGTGGATGGGCAGCACCTCATCCTCGATCATGATCTGGATCGTGCCAATCAGGCCGACCTTGTAGCCAGCCTTGCGCAGGATGGCGCGCGTGATATAGCTCGTCGTCGTCTTGCCGTTCGTACCCGTGATGCCCACGACGCGCATCTTGCGCGCCGGATAATCATGGAAGTACGGCACGATTGTGTCGAGCGCCGGCTGCAGTTCCTTGACGCGCAGCACCGCGATGCCCTCCGGCACCTCGACGTCCTCGCGCGTCGTCACGATGGCGCTTGCACCCGCCGCGACTGCCTGCGGGATGAACTTGTGGCCGTCGACATGGACGCCCGGGATGCAGACGAAGAGCGTACCCTTCTGCACCTTGCGCGAATCATGCTCGATGCCCGTGATGACCGTATCGCGATTCCCAATGACGACAGCATCCTTCAAGAGATCTGCCAGCTGACCGATAGTTTTCATGTTATTATTTCCTCCCCAAGGCTCCGCCTGCAGTCACATGCCGCCGCGGGCCGTTCTTTATTATAGCGCAACTGTCCGGATTTTGCACAAGCAAAATGGTCCAATCGGCGTTCCATCAGCGTCCTGCAAACACAAAAGAAGCTGCTCATTGTCTTTGCAGCCTCTTGTCATCTTATTTACTTTCATGCGCGAAATACGTCTTCTTCGGGACCTGCATGCCGAGCTGGCTCTCCGCAATCGACTTGATGCGCTCCGGGTTCTTGAGCTTCGCAATCTCCACATTGAGACGCTCGTTCTCCTGCTCGATGCGGGTGGCCTCACTCTGCGTCTCCACGAGCGTGTAGCCACGGCTCGCACTGATGCCGCTGCCGATCGTCACGAGCATCGCGAGCAGCGCCGTGACGAAAAAGAGCACTTGGAAATGAGAGCGCAGCGACGTGTTGAGCACGTGGTGCACGAACTCACGACGGTCCGAGCGCTTGCCCTCGCGCTCTGCCTGCTCCGTCGGTACTTCCTGATACGGTTCCTCTGGTTTTTCCTGTCTTGCCAGCATCAGCGCTCCCCCTTTCTCGTCTCTTCCTGATCATCCGTAGCCAACTTCTCCGCGATGCGCAGCTTCGCGCTCTTCGAGCGCGAGTTGTGCGCGAGCTCATCCGCCGTCGCCTGCTTCGGCTTGCCGAGCAAGCGGATCTCCGGCTTGTGATGGCAGACGCAGACCGGCAGCTCCGGCGGGCAGATGCAGCCGCGCGCCATTTCCTTGAGCGTCTGCTTCGCGATACGGTCCTCCAGCGAGTGGAAGGTGATGATTGCGATGCGGCCGCCCGGCTTCAGGTGATGCACCGCCGTGCGGAATGCCTTCTCGAGGATGCCGAGCTCGTCATTGACCTCGATGCGGATGGCCTGGAAGATGCGCTTCGCCGGATGGCCATTCGCCGCCTGGCGCACCGCCTTCGGCACAGCCTTGCAGATGATGTCGACGAGCTCGCCCGTGCGCTCGATGGGCTTTTTCATGCGCTCCTTGACGATGAACTGCGCGATGCGGCGGCCCCAGCGCTCCTCGCCGTAGTCGTGGAAGATGCGGTCGAGCTCCTTCTCGCTGTACGTGTTGACGACATCGTACGCCGAGAACTTCGCCTCCGGGTCCATGCGCATGTCGAGCGGCGCGTCGTGCATGTACGAGAAGCCGCGCTCCGCCGTGTCGATCTGATGCGACGAGACGCCGAGGTCGAAGACGACGCCGTCGACGAGCGGCGCCCCCTGCGCCTCGAGAATCTCCTCGAGATGCGAGAAATTGCTGTGCACGATGTCCACACGGCACTTGACGTCCTTGAGGCGTTCCTTCGCCGCCTCGATGGCCTCCTCATCCTGGTCGATGCCGATGATGCGCCCCTTCGATGAGAGCAGTTCCGCGATGCGGTGGGAGTGGCCAGCGCCGCCCAAGGTACAGTCGACATAGATCCCTTCTTTATTTGTCACGAGACCCTTGACTGTCTCCTCCAGCATGACGCTGATATGATGAAACTCCACGTTTCCTGCCCCCATCTGTCTTCATTTCTTGCTTCGTATCTTGCTTCTCTTGCTTCAAATGCCGAGCTCTGCCAGCGACGCCGCAATGGTCGTCACGTCCGGCTCGACTTCTTCGTTGTAGCGGCTCCACTGGTCCTTGCTCCAGACCTCGATGCGGTTGTCCGCGCCCGTCAGCACGACCGACTGGCGCAGCGTGATGTCCGCATACGCGCGCAGATTCGCCGGCACGAGGAAACGCCCCTGCTTATCGCACTCGAGCGTGCGCGCCCCCGAGAAGAAGAAACGCACGATCGCGCGCGCCTCCGGCTTCGCGAGCGGCAGCGCTCGCAATTTTGCCGCGAGCTCCTCCCAAGCCTGCTGGCCGTAGAGGAAGAGGCACTTGTCGAGCCCTTTCGTGATGACAAAGGAAACGCCGAGCTCCTGGCGGAAATCAGCCGGAAGGATGACGCGGCCTTTCGCGTCAATCGTATGGGCATACTCACCCATGAACATCCTTCTGCACCGCCTTTCCACCAATCAGACATTTTTCCCCACAATTCACCACTTTATCTATTCTTTTTTATAGCAGATAAATCCTGGTAGTGTCAAGATTCTTTCGCAAATTCATTTCATCCGCCAGTAAATATCGGCA